>Ga0169931_10007684_pt1 | contig 15924 bp, 13 predicted proteins | sample Kivu_15m_20L_FD_129675 | JGI IMG/M metagenome (GOLD analysis project Ga0169931, IMG submission 129675) | Freshwater microbial communities from Lake Kivu, Western Province, Rwanda to study Microbial Dark Matter (Phase II) - Kivu_15m_20L... | ecosystem: Environmental > Aquatic > Freshwater > Lake...
AATATATGGGGATTGGGGATTGGGGATTGGGGATTGGGGATTGGCCAATCCCCAATCCCCAATCCCCAATCCCCAATCCCCAATAATTAAATTTAATCCTTAAATTTAAGATTGAGTATTAAAAATACTATTTTAGCTTATTACTGAATTTAAATACAACCAATTGTTTAAAAAAAGATCCCTAATGATTAAATAAATTATTTTATAGTAAACCTTCATTTATGAATTGATAATAAATTAAATTTATTATTAATTAAATAATTAAAAAATGATAATAGATCAATACACAAGGATAAAATCTCCAATAGAGCAAGAAATATTGAGAGATGGAACGAAGAAAATAGCATACTCAGAAATATATTCTTCAATTTCTTCAAAAACTGTAAATTTAATTAAGATAATCGTAAGTAACTATAATTTTAACCTAAATATATAGGATGATCTGAGAGAATCAAACATCCTTCCATTGGATTATAAGTTAACTCTTCCAAAAATATGTGTAGTAGGACAACCATCAAGCGGTAAGTCATCAATAATAAATGCATTAACGGGAGTCGATCTATTACCAAAGGGAGAAAGCATTATAACAAGACGCCCGATTGAATTTAAGATGAACCATATCCCATCCAATAATAAAGTAAAACCATACTGTGAGCTGTTCCTAGATGGTTGTACCAAAGAAGGTAGATATGAGGATTTTTCACAAGCAAGGAGAATAATTGGAGATTACATGAAAAATAAATCCCCCGGCGACGTAGTAAATAACATCAGCTATTCCAAAGATCCGATGAAAATACATTTTTATTCTAACTCTTGTATTGATGTCACATTAGTTGATCTACCTGGAGTAACTGATTCTAACAAAGCAACAAAAGAAATTGCCTATAGTTACATAAGAGACGAGTCTTGTGTCATCCTCTACGCTATTAACTGCAGTGACGAAAATGTTCAACAAATTTTAACGTCAGAATGGAAAAATGATACACTTCTTAAATTCATAAAGGATGTCGATGAAGATCTAAGTCGAACTGTTGGAGTATTTACCAAGATCGACATTGTTAATTCACCAATCAACAGTGAGATTTTCCAGAATATAAAGAAGTATTTGAATGATATAAACGATAACGACGATGATAAAAATTCAAATGAGAATTTCAAAGCGAAACGGGGTTATGTGGCAGTCAAAAATCTATCTTCAAATGATACAACCACTTCAATAGCTAACAATGTCTACATCGAAAAGGAATATTTTAAAACACATCAAAGTCTGAAATTTGCTCCCAGTCAGAATACTTCGATTGATGCACTTTCAGAAAAATTGAAGAAAATATTTTTTGACGACAAAGATGTGAAAAATGAAATCTCTAAAATTTACAGTCAGCTAAAACAAAGCACTCAAAAATGTCAAAATGAACTTTCTCAATTCGGGGTGGATTATTTAATTTACACAAGTGAATCAAAACATACCTATATAGCCTCTCTTATCAATATTTTCAGTGATACCTTAGAAAAGATCTTTTCCAGTAAAATGAGCAAGCTAGAAGACAATCTGATGAACCATAAGCTGAAAGAAATGTATGCGGAATTTCTAAAAGGATATTTGTTAAATTACAATCCAAGTTCGAAATTAGAAAACGAACAAATCATAAGAATATTAAAACTATCAGAGGCAGACAGGATAAGTGGATTCCCTGAAGCTGATGTAATTCAAAATCTTCTAGAGGATGAGATAGAAATTCTTCGAGATGAAGTGAAAAACTATTTAGATTCCGTAAATGAGTTAGTGATGACTGTTTTAAAAGATACGACTTTTAAGATCTTCTGTCGTTTTCCTAAGCTGATGGATAAAATAGAAGAATTGATGAATTTGTTTTCTGATGAAGTAAAGATATTATTAAAATTATTCTATTTAGAATTTCAAAAAAATGAAGTATATAATAGAATCAATATCTGAGATGAATTTCAACTATTTGTATTTAGATGAAAAATGCCTGTCATATAACCAACTTTTGCAGAAATTTGTAATTTCTAATGATCAAAATTTACCAGGAGATCATTTAATGGATGGAAGGGATAGAAGTAACACAAAGTCAATCGATAGCCATAATAAGCCAGCAAACTATAAAAGACATGAAAGTTTGAGTAACAGTTCGAATGCTAAAGACCTCACAACAAGTCATAATTCTGATAGTTACTATAATGTAAATATTTTATAATTTGAATATTTCCAGGGCTTAGCTGAATACATAAAAATTTTAGTTAATCATTTTTACTCAATTATAATAAGAAATCTGAGAGAATCGATTCCCAAAGCTACTGGAAAATATTTCTTGAATTTGTTGAAAGAGAATACTAGATTTTACCTACTTAAAGAAATGACTTCTGATATTTTAGCTTATGAGAGTTATTTGGAAGAGGATCCCGAGGTTATGGAAAAAAGAAACTTCTACATAAGTCTTATGAAGGTTCTGAAAAATTGTGACAAGACTTTACTTTATGATGATGAGTAAAAATTTTGTTTTTAAAAAATTTTTTAGCATTCGGTTTATCATAAAGGGAGAAAGAAAAAAATCTATCAATAAAATTTTAGAAAAAAATATCAGTAATAGCTTATTATTTATATAAATAGAATCCGCATCTATTTCAACGGCGATCTCACAAAACGCAAATACAAATTTGCTAAATTCCCAACAAACAAAACAAGAACCAGATAACTCTAACACTAATTCTTCAATCCTTGCAAATTCTCACTCCTCAAATGTGTTGCCGCAAAACACCAACAAAAACATAAATCAAAATTATAACCCTACCACTCATGTTAGCAGTACAGGAAGCAAAAAATTTTTTAATGAAGAATCAGAAGAAGCTAGCACTAATATGAACAAAAACTCGGCCTATTACAATTCAAACCTGAATAATGTAAACATTAAACAAACAACTACGAACAACAATTTTATAAATGTAAACACTCCGGTAACATCCAAGAGCTCTAATAATAGCACTACAACCATTCCAAATCAATCAGCTAACGAAGTTTATAATTCAGAAAAAAGCGAAAAAACTAATAAGGATACCGGATCGGGGAACATCAGTATTAAATTCGATCCAGCTGGTGACATAAAGGATGCAAAGTTGAAAGTTGACATGGATGCAGAAACTGCATGGAATTTTTATCAAAATAATAAAAAATATTTACCCACCACACAGCAGGTCATATCTGGTGCTAAGGCAACTGCGAACTTTGTTGAAAAGACCGGGAATAAATTAAATGAATATGATTCAAATTCAACACAGGTTAGCCAAAATGAAAAAGAAACACTAGTAACCGGAAATAAAAATCCTCAGAGTAAAAAACAGACTGATCCACTTACAATGGCAAATTTGTTCGGACTAAAAAGCAACAACAGTCAGAATGCAGCAAATAAATCAACAGCAAGTGAAAAGCCAGCTAAAAAGGGATTTTTTTAATTGATGTGAGTGATAATAAATTCATTATATTAATCTGTTTAAATTATGCAATAAACATTTATTAAAATTAAGCAATAAACATATCATTATAAAATTTTCTATTTAGTTATTTATTTTATTTTAGTTCATAAATATTTAAAAATAAAATATAAAAGAAATTAGTTTGAGCGTTCTACAATAACTCATCGAAATTTAGTTTGAATCTGTTATTAGTTTGTGTGACATTTTTATTTGCAGCACCCTGTGTAGAAATGATGTCATGCTCATTCTGTGCTTTATCAAATTTCATACTAAAGTCGTGATCGTTTTTAAATTCATATTTGTCTAAGAAATCTAAATCGAATTCGTTTGTTTTTACAATAGTGGACGATCGATCAGTGTAGGCTGTGGTATTATCTCTAAGGTAACTTAACTTTTTATTTTTCTCACGAGGAGGAGTTTTGTCATTTATACCCATTAGGCTTTTCATTCCACCGATGAGTTTGGCCTTAATATCAGTATTCTCGAATTTCATAATTTCTTGATTGACATCAGTTGTATTGCCGGCATTATCTTGATGGGATTTGTTAATGCTTGGACTATATGAATTATTATTGCTGATCGTCTTTTGAGTAGTAGTAGTGTTAATGATGTTTTCATTTGGTTTTTTATTTTTCTTGTTTGTATTCTCACAGGCTCTCATGTTATCCAAAAGAGTTTTTAAATTTAAATTATTTTTATCATTTTGGTTATTATTAGTGGAGGTAGTATTTGAAGCATCGTTTGTTTTATTATTTTTATTATTTTTTCCGCTAATTTTTTCCAATTTAGTTAATTTGGCCCCCTTTTGTCTTTTATTAATACTCATTTCATTAGAAGATGAATTATTACCAGCACGAGATTCATTGTCTAATTCATTACTTTTCATTTCGTCGTCGATTTCATAAATCAGTTGGTTAATTTCATTATCCAATTCTAATTCCTGACAGTATACACTTTCTATAAATGACTGGTTAACATTCCTCGAATCATTAAGATTTTCATTATTCTTTACAGATTTGGAATTGATTGATTTGTTATTAATCATTCCTACGTTAGTATTCTTGATTTTCTCTCCATATAGTTGGAACAGGGTCATCTGCCCTGAGGCATTATAATTGTTAACAGTCCCCGTTTTATCATCCGCATTGGCTATAGAAATAATTCTATCGAGTCCAATAAATTTGTCACAGATCAAGTGCACATTTATAGGGAATTTCTCCTTGTTTATATTAGGGACATTGAAGAATAAATTTTTGTTATACGAATTCGGTTTTATTTTCTTTTTAAAAATAATTTGGTTACTTGAAATTTCAATTACTATTAAATGATAATTCGTGTAAGGATCGAAATCTTCTTGATGAATGTATTTCCTCCAGGGTAGATTAATGACCATGGACAATTTAAAACAGTTTTTGAAATTTTTAAGAATTTCATATTTGAATTCAATTAAAGGAATACTCTTCACAATGTCTATAAGAATGTTTCCGAAGGGGGCTATCCTTCCACTGATTGCCTCCAATTTTCTTGGATTTTCATTTATAAGCTTTTCAAATGAATTTATCCCGGCTTTCACAAAATTTTTGGCTAGTTTGTCGCCTATTTTTGGAAGTTGTTTAATTATATAATCATTATCGTTCCACATCCTTTGGATTAATGATCTTCTCATGATAATAGAGTTTAAATATCCCTTCGCATCATTTTTCATCTTGAAGTATTCTTTGATGCAATTCAGTATTCGAATGCTAGCTGTGACGATTTCATTCTGCTGCCTTCTTAATTCCCACAGATCGATGTTCAGCCCCCCTAAGGCTGCTTGAAGGAGAATATATGCCTTTTTGTTGAAAGTGTCTATGGGTCCTTTTATTTTATATTTGATTGATAATTCGTCCTTGTTGAAGTTATTCAAAGTCTTTCTATCTTCCATTTTTGAGGTATATTTAGAGAATTCATGAGAGTTGGATAAAATCTCTAGAATAGATTCTTCAGTATTGCTCGTAAGATTGTTTATCTTTTTCAATGTTTCGAAATAAACATAGTACTTTGACATTTTTTTCCCCAAGGATTTCGGTTTTGCCTTAAGGATGTGTTTATCTAAAATTTTGTCTTTTTTATTTTTGATAATTGTAGAGTCTAAGTTGGAATTTAGAGATCTTTGAGATATTTCAGAACACCCTTGCATATTTTGCATATTCGAATTCACTAAATGTTCTACTCTCTGAGTGTTGGTGTTAGAATTCTGTGAGGCATTTTTATCTACTGTGTTTTCTTCTTCTAATAAAATCAACTGATTGTTTTCTAGATCTTCAAACATTTTCATGCAAATCTTTTCAAGGTGATTATTAATTACAACAACCATGTTTGTGTTGATTTGTTTTTTTATTCCAAACTTTTCAGGATTATTCTTCATTCTCACGTACATGAAGGTATTTTTCAGCCATTTCACTGCGGTTTTTACATCAGTTATAGTTCCCAATGTAATTTCAGCATTGATATGTTCTATTATGTAATTGCTAAGGTGAGATTCAATATTTGCAGTTGATGAAGTCATATCAATGTACTTATCGACGTTTTGTTTTTCAGTCATTATGATGGCAATTCCTTTGTTGTCATATTGAGGTCTTCCAGCCCTGCCGATCATTTGGTCGATTTCTATCTTATTGTATTCATTGTATCCTATCTTCGGTCCTCGATAGCAGTAGGTAGATTTTATAATGACAAGTCTTGCAGGTAAATTAACTCCCTGTGCAAGAGTGCTTGTAGTACATATGACTTTTAGGATTCCCTTTTTAAAATTCTCCTCGATAAGTTGTCTATCCTCCACACATAAACCTGCGTTATGGAAAGCTATACCGTTTTTCACTAAATTCGACAACTGCTTTTCTTTGATCTGCATGGAGAGATTGAATCTAGCAGCTGAGATTGATTGATTTTCATTACTACTAAAATCTAACTTTCCGATGTCACTTAAAAGTTGATTAGCTGCGTTTATTGTACCCTTCTGCGTCTGGCAGAAAACAAGACTAGGCCGATTGTCGGAATATTTTGCGATTGCGTCTGCTAAACGGTAATTCAAATATTTTTCAAATAAGTATTCGTTTTTAGCCATGTTATAGCCAAAAACTAATTTTTCGATTTTAACAGGACGATACTCATCTCCGAACTTCTTCAAGCTTGTTTTTAGGTCAACTTCTAAAAATTCTGCAAGTTCTTCCAAATTCGGTATGGTCGCAGATAACGCAATAATTCTAAAATTTTTGATGAGGCTATTTTCAAATTGAGGGAGATGCGAGAGTAACTTCATTCTGGCAATTATCGCTTCTAATGTGGCTCCTCTTTGTTCTTCGTTAAGCAGATGAATTTCGTCGATTAAAAAGAGCGAAATCGAAGAGATGACATGTGGATAGTCCTTCCATTTCCTCGTAATAACATCCCATCTCTCAGGAGTTGATAGAATTATATTTGCGTTTATCAATTGTGATATATTGATGTAATCTGAATCTCCTGTTGCTTCAACGACAGATAAATCAAAAGGGAGCTGCGAGAATTTTACTTTCCAATCAAAAAATTTTTCTTGGCATAAACTTTTAATGGGAGCAAGATAAACTATTTTAAAACTCTTTTTTATGAATTTAAACGACTGAGTGTCAAAATTTAAACCGACTATTCTGCTTATCGCCATTTCAAATAAAACTGTTTTTCCACTTCCAGTCGGTGCGGTTATAAGAGAATTTAAATCTGTGTTGAATAAAAGGTGTAAACAATTTTCTTGTATAGGGTTCAATTTTTCGTGTGTGATGATTTTATTGAGAGGAAAGGGATAAACATTGTTGTTATGTGAATTCATAAAAGAATTCTTTGCATTTTTAGAATTCGAAAGGTTTTTTGTATTGTCTTTATTTAGATCATCTTCTTCTTTCAAAAAGTCATTTAGATTATTATTTTCGAAAAATTCATCAAGATCAATGTCATCATCGATATCTTTTTCTTTAACTTTAGTATCACTTGAATGCATATAGATATTGCTGGATTTATTATTGTTATTAGATGAACTGATATTACTTACAACTTTTGTATGAACGCTTGACACACACAACTCGTTATTTTTCTTTTTAGGATAATAATTGCTAATAACATTATTATTCAAGCTATTATTCGCAACTAAATTTTTTTGGTTTTCTGTTGACATTTTAAAAGATGATAAAATGCTTGTAACATTTTTCGAATTCGCATTGCTTACTGAATCCCCTTTGAATGTAAAAACGCTTTGAGGATTTGACAATTTGATTTGGGTGTTGTTGCTATTTTGCTGGTCTGAATGGATTTTGTGAATTGTTAAATTAGGAGTCATGTTGATATTGTTATTTTGTAGATGTTCATTAGAGTCACTAAAGAGCATATTGTTGTGATAATCCTTATAGAGTAAATCCTCTGGTTGATGAAATTTGCTGTTAACTAAAAATTCCGATTTGATTTCAGTCACATTCCTAGTCACAGGCATCTTACTTCTCCCACTACCTTCATCTTCATCGCCGATGTCGAAATACTTGAAGTTTTTGTATTTGTTATTCATGTTTTCTTTTAGTTTAGAAATCAATTTTGTCTTGTTACTAACAAACAGAGACAAATCGTCGGGATTTTCAATCTCACTGTTGATCATGTGGTTCTTGTTCCTCACATATGGAAGATTGAGTGTGTCTTTTTCTGACCCCCCACCAGTGGTGATTCTTGACTTAGAATCTTTTCTACTTTGTGGAAATCTTGTAAAATTTCCTAAGTTTTCTTTCAAATTTTGGAAGTTGTTACTGATATTATTTATTGAATTTACAATTGTATTTTCTTTGTTGTAATGAAATTTGTTCATAAGTGAAGATTGATTCATCGCTGAGTTTGCTGTGTTATATAAAACTTCTAAATTTTGGTGGGTATCTATACTTCCCATCTTTTTATTTCTAATGTTATGGTCATCTATTTTGAATTCTGATTTTCTTTTCATTTGAAATTATTTCTTTATTTCATGTTATATAGTAAATTCATTTTTCACTCTATTTAAAATTATAATATAAGATAAAAAATAATTAACTCTAACTTTATTGTACAAGTATGTTAGATTATGTTAATTAATAAAAGCCTATTTATTGTCTGAGAATAATGTAAATGAAAATGACTTAATTATTATGCATCAAAATAAAAATGAATAGATAACCGAATAGTTTAAAATGGTATTAACTATGAACAATATCTATCTTAATTAAATTTTGTAATTTTTAACCAACATATTCTTAAATAAAAAGCCTAACATAAAACTTACATCTTATAGTATTATCTTTCTTTTATTAGATATGCAATTGTGTTATATAATGTAATTTACCTTAATATCATTTTAATTTGATATAATTTATCTATATAAATATATAACATACCTGAATATTATTAAAATTTATAAATATTATTATAATTATAAATATTATGTTCGAAAATAAAGTAAAGCTAAAGACAAGCTCCACGGAAAAAACAGAAAATAATACAAACACACAAAGTGGCAATTCCTCTTTAGCAGATCCTAATAATGTTAATGGCTCAAAATTCCAAAAAATATCTCCCTTGCCTAAACCTGATTTTAGTTCAATTGAAAAAAAAGAGAGTAGCTTTGCCTACAAACAAAAAGGCTCCTATAAAAAACCAAGGTCGATGGTCCCAGAATCACCGATGAAAAGTCCCAATCAAAGAATTTTTACACCAGTAAAATTGAACACGGATTTCAATACCCTTACGGGAATTTCTAATCAGAGCACTTGTAGAAAACTAACTTTTAATGAAAAATTTTTCGAAGATGAATTGCCTAAAATAAATTCGGGGAACGAAAAGGAAAGCAACTTCATAGAATCTTTCAAACAAAACAATCATAATGTGTATCCAGTATTCGATAAAATGGATGAAGACAGAGAAGATTTTTACGAGAATCATTTAAATCATGTCAAGCCAGATGCAAATAAATCATCTGAAACTAATTTCAACTTGAATAGGAATTTTGATTATTTTACAAGTAGCACTAAAAATGGAAATGAGAAGAACAATTTATTTACTTCTCTTTTTATGGAGGATGATGCTGACAGGGGGGATAGTTCCCTAGAACAAAATATCAATAAAGAGTTTAACTTGAACAGAATTATTCATAACACAAATGATAAGAATTTCGACATTAATAATAAATTAGGGGAAGTGGATGATTCTTACATGAAGGGAGATATCCCTAATACAAACTTAAATAAATTCACTCTGAAATTCGGAAATAAAATTGACATAGATCTAAATATCTCAGAAAAATTCATACAGGAAAAAAAAGATCTCCTTACATTTAATGATTTAGATTCCTCTATGACCGACATCAACGAAATAGATTCTACTAATCGACTGCAAAGTTTCGAATCCAAATTTGAAAAGGAATTTCTAATTATCAAAACTATCGAAGCAGGTGTTTTCGGAATAGTTTATCAGTGTCTAAACAAAACAGAAAATAAAATATACGCAGTAAAAAAATCAAAAAAACATTCTTCTCTTTCTGATTTCAATTCCATCCAAAATTTAAACAACGATTTCAACTTAAAAAAGTTCGACATATTTTCTGAATTTTGTGTAAATTCGAAAGAATGTTGGTTAGAAAACGAATCACACGAGCACACATTGTTAGATGACCATTTATATATATCACAAGATTTTTGTCTTTTCGGTGATTTGTTGAATTATTTAGAAAAAATAGAAAATGTAAATACTCCGGAAAACCTTATTTTAACTGAAAGCTTCTATTGGGACCTAATATTTGAAATGATGTGTGGCATTCATTTCGTACATAAATGTGAATATGTTCACTTAGATGTAAAACCCGGGAACTTTTTAGTCACAGAAAATGGGGGAGTTAAAATTGGTGATTTTGGATTGACCAAAAAGATAAAGGACATCAGACGGGAGGGAGATATAAATGAAGGAGATTCTAGCTACCTAGCCCCGGAATTTTTTGGTGAGCTCAAAAAGAAATTTATTATCAACACCAAATGTGATGTGTTTTCTTTAGGATTGTCTGTATTAGAAATTCTTTGCAAAGTAGAAATTCCTCAACACGGAGTTATGTGGAACGAGATACGATCTAGAGAATTTACAATTCCCCCGGAATTTTTAAAAAATTCAAATATTAAAATAAATGATAAAATGGTGAAATTAATAATGAACATGTTGATTATTGATCCAGAGGATAGGCCAGATATTATACAAATCTTTGAAAATGAATATTTTGATGAAATTAATTTTAGATACAAGGCACTTATAAATGGATGTTATAAAAGATCGTTTGATCCCAGTGGAACATTGAAACATGATAAATTTTTAGAAATTAGTTATTTTAATCCAGATGAATTAGAGAAAATTATTTTCTCAAAACGTTCAAATTCATATAAATATAGCGAAGAAATGAAATGATCATTACATATCAGTTAATATTCAAGTATATAACTAGTACCAGTTATAGTTTATCAGCACTTAATTTTTTAAATATATTATATATGGTAAAAGTGATAATATAACACAAATATAAATTTTTTTATAAGATAGTATTTTAGGTATTGTTTCTTATTTTAATTGTTTTAAAATTAAAATATTTATTTATAACTAAAATTTACGGTATTAAAAATGTTAAAAGAAAAATCCGAGTGTGTCAAAGTCGTTGTAAGATGTCGTCCCATGAGCGAGAAAGAAACAAAGGAGGGAAATAAATGGTAAATAAACAGAATTAATAAATAGTGTGATATCAGTTGATTCAAAAGCATATCAAATTTCGGTTGTAAATCCTGCAAATGTCAAGGAAATCAAAACATTCAGTTTCGATCACACATATGATTGGAAGTAAAATATTTATTGATAAATATTTTAATAATAAGATCTACACAAGAGACGATCTTCACACAAACAGCCCAACCCATAATCGAGAGTGTGATGGAAGGTTACAATGGAACAATTTTCGCCTATGGACAAACAGGAACAGGAAAGACCTTTACCATGGAAGGAGGAGACAGCGATGAATTAAAAGGAATTATACCAAGGACCATAAACTGGATTTTTAGGAATATTAAGAATTATACAGACAAGCAATTTCTAGTAAGAGCATCCTTTGTAGAAATTTACAACGAAGAGGTTAGAGATCTTCTTAATAAGAATCATAAACATAAGTAATCATTTATATTCTAACATGTCAACACAATAAATTATTTTAAATATTTAGACTAAATGTAAGAGAAAAAGAGGGAGTTTTCTATGTAGAGGATTGTAAAATTTTGAAAGTTGAAAATGCCCAACAAATGATTGCAATAATGCATGCAGGTGTTAATAATAGAGCAACAGGGGCAACTAAAATGAACCAGGGATCTTCTCGATCTCATTCGATATTCAGTATAATTGTTGAAAGTTCAGAAGTCGATTCGGAAGGAGAAACTCATTATAGAATGGGAAAACTTAATTTGGTCGACTTAGCCGGATCAGAAAGACAATCTAAAACTGAAGCAACCGGTGATAGATTTAAAGAAGCTACTAAGATAAATTTATCACTTTCGATTTTAGGTAACGTCATCAGTAAACTGGTTTCCAACAAAAATCAATTTATTCCTTATAGAGAATCGAAACTTACGATGTTACTTCAAGATTCCCTGGGTGGTAACACAAAAACAGTTATGATTGCGAATGTTGGACCTGCTGATTACAACTATGATGAAACTTTGAACACATTATGGTATGCCGATAACGCCAAAAAAATAAAAAATAAACCTAAAATAAACGAGGACCCCAAAGATGCACTTTTAAGACAATATCAAGAAGAAATCGAGTTGCTTAAGAAACAACTTTCACAACTTGGTAAAGGGGGTGTGTACAACATCGATCAAAAAACAGGGGAGAACATAGTCTATGTTGAAGATGAAAAAGCCATCAAGAAGGCTGTGGAAAATTTAGAAAAGGAAAAGGATGAATTTAAAAAACAACACGAAGAAGAAATCCTTAAAATAAAAGAATTAAAGAACATGGCAGAGGGCGAAAAGAAAAAACTGATCGAAAAAATTAAACAAGAAATAGCAGAACAGAAAAAAGCCAAGGATGAGGTGAAAGATTTATTGTTAAAATATCGTCAGAGAAAAAAGTTGGTGCTTAAAGGAGATGACACTGAAAAGAAGGTGAAAATGCAGCAAGATGAAATAAATCGACATAGGGAGGAACTAGAAGCAAAACGAAGAGAAGAAAGACGTTTACAAGAGGAATTGGAAATGAGAAAAGAGAAAAACACAGAACTTAAAATAAAATATGAGAGTGCTCAAGCTCATATTGACGATCTTAACGATAAGATAAATATTTTAAGACAAAAAATAGAAGAAACCAAATTAGACAACAAAATGTTACAAGACAGACTCTCCAACGAATATCTAAACGTACAAGACGACATCAAAAACATCCAAATAGAAAATATGATGAAAGAATTTATCATAAGGACCTTCATTTCACAGGGGGAAAAAGAAAAAGTGACCAAGTGCATAGAATATAATGAAAAAGAGGGGGTTCACATAATCAACAGAATGTTGGCTATTAAAGACATTTAGTAAAATAATTTTTACTAATAATATTTTTCACCTTTTAGCAAATCTAATCGTGAAATCTTAAGAAACATGAAGAAAAATAAAATGATAGTTGATAATTCTACTATATTTAAAGCAGGGGGTCTGGGTCAGGATGAAAAAATGATTAATCTAAAACTAGAACAACCTGAGAGTTTCGTAATTAAATTTAAAGGCGAACAAAATGAGCAAGTGATCACTGAAATTGAGCACATTTTGAGAGATGATGACAGTGATCTCTTGTATTACGATAAGTAAGAATAATAAAATTTTAATCTTTTTAGAGAATTAAATATACTTGATAATAATTTAACCCCTTCTGTGCTGAAATTGAATGCTTCGGTTACTTTAAATAAGTCAGTTTCAAGCTCTTCTACCAAATCGAGTGAAGTTTCTACTAATGATATTATGAAGGAGTCTAATCCTAATCAAGAGAAAAAGATGAAAATGAGATTGCCAAGTGCTAAGAAGAAATAATTGATTTCAAGAGCTATCACAATTAATAAAAGAAATTTAATTTATTAATAGCAATACCTTTGCATTTATAAAATTATTTCATTACAGAAGTTTTAAATGATTTTATTTTATAAATTATATTTATTCTTAAACTTGGCCTTAGTTCTTTCTACCGCCTTATAAGTAAAATTGTCTCCCATAATTTTCACAGAATATTTCGAATCTTCATAAGGCAAGTCAATTTTGAAAACTGACCCTTTTTTTAAAATTGTTTTCACCTGATCTTCTTCGTTTATTATATTGAAACTTCTCCTTGTCTCCAACAAGTTAATTCCTTTCAAACCAATCATGTTTTTATTCTTGCTTTCCACTACTTCTATAATAGCACCGTGGAGGTCGCTCTTTAACATCTTGTTGTAAATTGTCTCGGCCTGAGTTGTTTTATTTAACAATGTAGAAATGTATTCTTTCCATAATTTGTGAATAGGATAGACTTGATTAAAAGTTAATGTATTATCATTTTTAAGTTGTGAAATAATTTCTGATTCTTTTAATTTCTTGAATTTGTTTATTTTCAGATTTGTTGAGCTTTTAGTGTATTCTTCATCCTTTTTCTTTGAGGTCCCTATGTATTTATCTAATAGGAAAGCCTTGTCTGAATTCTTGAATTCATTTTTGTAAACTTTATCGTTAGGAAATAGGGGCTTTAGCAGATTGTCAAGTTCTATTTTCTTTGAAAATGGTTGATTTTTGTTATCCTTAAAACCGATTTCCTGATAGATCCTGTTGTCTATAACTTTTTCAAAATTGTAATCAGAAATATTTATTTTAGGGGGTGCTGCCATAACTTGAGATTTTATTTGTTGAGTTTCTTCATTATCGTTGTTATTATTGGTACTTGTTTTTATTTTATCTAAAATTTTATTTACTTTTTTAGTTTGAGGTTGCTTGTTTGCTTTTGTGAATTTTTTTTCAATTACAGCGAAGCTGTCACTGAGGAATTTATCTATATCAAAATCATCTGCCATTTAGAATTTAATTTTTAATTTTTGAAATAACATATAACATTTCGAATATACAGGGTAGTAGATGAGAGATTATTAAATTAATTTTATCATATTAGAACTTTAGGTGGATTATTAATCATATCTACGATAATTTAGGAAATATTTATATCCTCTTTGTTTAATAAGTTTTATTAAAGATATCATTTAATGTTTGAATGATCTCGTATTTTTATTTTCTATGAACACTATTTTTATATTTTTATTAAAATATAATAAAATGAAATCCAAAACTCACCTTATTCTATATACACTCATCGTTATTACTATTTTATTTACGACAAATTGCTCATATAACAACCACAAATTCATGAAATGTTTAGGAAGCACAGAAATCGTATCAATTTTTGAAGAACAGTTAACTGATTTATACAACAATAAAATTTCTTTGAATATTTTAAGTGAAAATTTAAAAAATTGGACTGCTAAGGAAGATTTCCATTCATTTAAAAACTGCTTGTTCGAAAATAAGAAAGAAAAGTATCAATTTTCAAATGGGATTTTAACAAAGATCGGGGAGACTATTCTTTATGCAACAAATTGCGAAAAAGATGTGGGACCAGCTTTGATCATCTTGGACATGGCATTAACAAATTTACAAAATATCAAAAACGAATGGAAAAATCTAATTGTAAATGGACTTTCCTTAGCTTTTGTCGGCTATCAATCATTCAAAGATTGCAGAGCGGCATTAGAAAGTATAAAAGACATCTGGAGCGAGAGTAACCTTAAATTCTTAAATTAAATAAATCGTAATATTATTTTAAATACTCCTCTAACTATACTTATATCTGTACTTATACCTATCGACTTCCTATAAATAATAAAAATTAAATTTTTTAAATTAATGAAAAAATCATCTGAAGAAAATCAGACTGAACCTGACTCTGAATTTACTGAGACTGAAATAAAACAAAAATTAGATGCCTACTACAATGTATGTATTAGTTGTAATTTTATTATTTTAAACTCAAAATTATAAACTAATTTCTAAATAGAAAAATCATTTTGCTTTGTATTTTCTCGACCCTATACAATACGATGGAAGGGTTTCTAGGATAATATACTATTTCCATAGAAATAATGAACCTCTTTTTTACTTGGCGCTTTCTTATTGCTCAATAACTGCTTTCGTATTTTATGCAATTTTTAGAAAAAAGATTATTCACAAAATATACAAGACCTACATAAATAGTTTAAATCGTAAATTGTTTATAGAAAAAACTTTAAATCTAAAATAAATTAAAATTTGAAAAATATTTCTATCATAA
>Ga0169931_10007686_pt1 | contig 15920 bp, 6 predicted proteins | sample Kivu_15m_20L_FD_129675 | JGI IMG/M metagenome (GOLD analysis project Ga0169931, IMG submission 129675) | Freshwater microbial communities from Lake Kivu, Western Province, Rwanda to study Microbial Dark Matter (Phase II) - Kivu_15m_20L... | ecosystem: Environmental > Aquatic > Freshwater > Lake ...
AATTACTATGACTATTGAACGTAATGAGGATCTAAAATAATAGCTATATCTTATGTGCATCCCACAACGTAAAGGGCTTAGCTTCCTTTACCAGAAACGAGACCCACAAATCTCTTGTCACGAATAAGCATAGTGATATTGTCGATGTAGTATTCAGTTATGGTATTATTGGGAAGTTGACAGTGTATCGTCACCATTTTAGGAAATTTCTAGCAGTCTATGTTTGGTGACTGAAGATCAATGTGGTCGCAAAGAACCTACCAGCTCATGTTCAAAGTGCCTTGCTGACGCAGCTATTCAACTATAGTTAAAGCGACCATTAGTATTTACGAGCAAGACGTCCATCGCTAGCCTGTATTAATATAGACTTACTTATATTTCCTATCTTGCAAATATTGTTTAGAGAAAGAGGAGCATTCGTTTCCTCTTTAAAAAGATCAAGCAGCTCTTTTTTGCTAAGCTGAGCTTGATTACGAGCGATTGTCTAAGCAAGAACCATCTGAACGACTCTGATCATGCATCCCCACCCGACATCTGCCTTCATACCGGAATTTCGATAGCTGAACCACACGATCTTTGCAAAATCTTGCAAAAAAGTAGCTTTTTCGTGTTAGTGATACTATTGTCCGAGCATGTAGACAGTTTGAAGGGTAGAGAGCTTAATCGGCACTCTGGAGGTGAACGGTAGAGACAAAATTGTGTTGTTTTTGATGTTGTATACCAAATTAGTGCTGAGTTACGTTTTGCTTACAGTCCGCACTTGAGGGAGCTTAAAACTCCGATACTTTTTTTGGACGAGGAGTGTTCTTCTGGCCATGTGTTACAACTTTGTTGATGGTTCATAATGCAACAACAATAATAATCTGGACATGATGCATAGAAGGCCTAACTACTGTTATTTAGCTCATAATTAAACTTACAACATAAAGTAATCAGTTCTTATATTCTAAATTTAGATATAACTTTATGACACACGTTGTCATCCTCGCTCTCCTTATACTCACAGCAATAGCATAACCTACATTGTAAGAGCAAGCAGTAATCCTTAATGATCAGCTAGAGTCTCTGCATCCCGATTTTCTTTAAAATTTCTATAATTTTTTCCATCATGAGAGTAATACCTTGCAAGTGTAAAGAGTTACAATCAGTCACTGTTCATACTTGCTAATGGTTGGAAAAATGTACTTATATGCCATTTTGCCAAGTAGTTAACGAGGACTTTAGATTTACAACACTTAAAGTCGCCATCTAGCTGCGTACTATTACCTGAAGATGGCTGCAGATCGCTGCTAAAATAGCTAAGCGTACTATACACTTGGGATCATGGAACATTATAAGCTGGTACCTGACAAGATTGTCCAACATAATCTTTAAAAATTTCAGTCTCGTTCAAAATCACAGTAATAGCTGCTCAAATATGTCCAGCAGACTCATATGTTTAATTCATAGTCTAATCTCTTCCTATCATCAGCTAGTGGCTTCAACCCAGCTTCATTGGTGCTAGCTTATATGAATAAAAATAGGCTAGGCACTTCCAAAAATTGCACAACAGCATTAGCGTATTATTTATCAGTCATCAAGAGCACTTACGTTGAATAGTTCTTTCTGAGACAAATATATACTTTCCCTGACAGTTTTGAAGATTAACTGTATATGCGCAAAAGGTTGCCGAAGCGCGAAGTAACTCTAGAGAGCGCTTTTATTGAAGATACAGACTATTATGACTAAGAAACTATTGAAGCAACTATCGAGCTGGCCGACAACTATTATATGGGAAGTGGGGGATACTCAAAAGATCTTAAAAGAGCCGCTAAACTTTACGAAAAGCTAGCTTAAAGTGGCAGTGCTCATGGTAAGTTGATGGCAGGAATGATTTACTTTAAAGGATAAGGAGTAGTCGCTGATCGCAAGAAGGCAAAGAAATACTTTGAGTAGACCAGTAAAGACGACATGAGCGAGTTCATGCTGTTAGCATATCAATACTTTTAAATCCTGGAAAAAAATACTAAACCTAAGGCCATCAAAATTATGTAGAGTACTTTTGTCAAAATGTAGCTAAATTGAAAGAAAGTGCCAAAAGCAAAAAGAAGTTAAATTCACATATGAATTATCTTATTGGAGCAGCTGTCATAAAAGGAGAACTGACTGGACATGCAGTAGAGGAGGGTTATAAGTTGCTAGATTCTGCGGTTTTGCAGGGAAGCACTATGGCAAAAGTACTTTTGGGAATACTTTTTGCTGATGGAGCTCATGGACTCAAGTATGGGTGCGAAGAAGCTACAAAGTATTTTTCTGAAGAAGCCTTAGTTTTCCCCTTTTTTAAAGTACTTTTATCTCAATTTAGGAGAGAATGAGCACAGGTTAGCTGGCTATCAAGCAGGGATTATACTCTTTTGGACTTTTCAAATACATGTAACTTGGATTAGTTGGATATGAAAACGCATATATTAATGCCCTCTATTTACTGTAAGTCTATTCAAAATAATCTCTAGACTTAAACTTACTTTCATGGCAGCCTGCAATTCTAAGCAAAAATTAAGCTTATAAGCTTATCAGACGATAACTGAATTTACCTTAGGTTCATACCTTTTTGAAAAATTTATTCACTATAAAAGATTCAAAACCTATGACTTTTAATGATGTAAGCAAAATGTTAGTAGTATCTCCATAGAGCGCAGATGAATACCACGCTTATGTGCGTAAGAAAGTCATTCGTTGGGGGGCGGTTGGAGAAAAAAAGAATATTCTTAAATACTATGACTATAAATTGAGAGTTTAAGAAGGTGAAGATGTGTTGCCCACTCTCATAAGTTTATCTTCGGGCGATAGCAATAAACTTTATGTAAGTTAATCACGTTACTTGCTAGGCAAGCTTTATCACTCGAGAGCTCTTAAAAATAAGAAAATTTTAACATAAAATTAGCTTACCAAAATTCGCACTGAGTACAATCGAGCAACTAAATCAGAGCTCCTAGGGTCTTTGATCTTGCACTTATAAGATTATCTATTAGGAGGAGATATTTCTTTTGTGTTTTTTGAGTCAGATGTCGGTAAAGGACTATTAGCATATATTTTTGTTCTAGCAATCGTAGCTTTTGCATTTTACTACTTGAGGTCAAAAAGAATGGATGATTTTCATCGGCACTAGATGGAAAGACAACAGCGCAGAAATGCAGAATAGAAAGAAGCAGAAGAGAAAAAATAGATCGAAGCTAATAGTGTCCAATTACTATAATAAAAAGAAGAAAATGTTCAGTAAGATAGGGATCAACCAATGATTACATAAGACCCTCCTTAAAGAGGAGTTCGAATCGGTAGTAGCGAAGAAGATGCTGTCGCCAAGTGATTTGATAGATTAATACACTTGTAGTTTCAATTAATCATAGATTAATAATCAATAAGCGACTTGCTCTCAAGTCTCAGCTTGACTCCTTAATTAGCGTCTTAGGTTCCGAGAGTCTTCCTATTTTTTCCAGCTCGTCACTTGCCTTAACAGCAATCTGTCACGAATACGTTATTTTTATACACAAGAAAGTCCAAAAGTAAAATCTTAAGCAGTCTCAATAAGATTTACACACTACACTATCTTCTTTTAAGGTTTTTGAATTTAGGCAGCCGCAGAGATATGCTTTTATTTTTTAACTGGCAGTTTTTTAGAAATCAAACGATTTTTTTTCTTTTTCTAACTTTTTGGAGGTTAAGACTTTACAATATACTTGATTTTCTTTATTTTACTTGTGTCAGGCTTTTGTTTTTATTGTTTTATATTTTTTAAGATTATAGAAGTCTTTTTCAAGTGCATTCTTGTCGGAGGACGTTTCCGTTGTTGGCAGGTAGATCGAAGCTTTAAGGACTGAGGTTATGTTTAGCTAACGCTGACTATCTTTTTGTTTTTCTTTGGAAGGTTGGAAGTTTCCTGAGGAATCTCTTTAAGGCTGATTTCCGTGGCTGTAGTAGTGCCATTAACTGTCAATAGAAGAAAGTTTACTAAGATTTTCAGGCATATAACGGAGATCATGTTATTCCTGAGATGATTTTAGAATTTTTTAATCTTTTTTCTTGCGATTTGTTGATTTCAGCTAGTTACGCATATTTTTTAAGAAATATTATAAAGTAAAAGAATATTTTACTAAATACTCCATAATAATAAAAGAGAAAAAAAAATTAAAAATTAGCCTAAAATCTGTTGTTTTGGAAATTTATAAAAAAATTTCTTAAGTATTTTTTTTCAAATCCCAATAAGCTCAAGTCTTCAAATTTATCCTTTTTTACAATTCGATTGACTAATTAAATTTGATTTCAAGTTTTTCTAGATATATTTTTTGTAAATAACGGTAGATATATTAATGGAGCAATATTAAAATTATTATATGTCACCTGCTGACCTCAAGGAGAGAGGACAGTCTTTACCTATAAGAATCAAAATCAAGACTTGCCGTCTTCCCAAAGATTTCTTTGGTGGCGCCCATACTCCTCAGGTCAAGCTCCGGTCTTTCAGCTTATCTCGACATTCAAATAAGAATGATGCCGACAGCCATCCACAAACTCCCTCTTTTGGAAGAATGCCTCGTTAATGTAGTGAGCAACTCTAGTCGTATAGAAAGAAATATATGTGCAATATTTTTGATGCATATGACGCTAGAAATAATATGAGGACTAAGACCCACGTCCTGACTTCACGGATTCAAAGAGATCTTTCAATAAAAACTGCAGGAATCGATCTGCCTCCCATTTAAAGAATACGGACTCACAAGATATTGTGATTCTTTATGTAATATATTATGATAATATTTCAATAATTTATTTGATAATTAGGACCAGAACTTATTTTCGTTTGAGGAAATTTTAGTCATTCAATTTTTTTATATAAGCATTCATTATTACTATTTATTTTACGTCGGATTACATAAGATTAATTATACTATTTCATAAATTAATGGGAAAATACAACCCATCATTATTAATATTCTTAAAGACGACAAAATGTAACCAGAAAGCGCCTGCTTTATGAGATAGATTAATCAATTACCTTTCAAGCGCAGATCAATCTTAAAGACTAAAAAAAGGTCCCAAAGAGCACCTCGTGCTCCATCTTCACATCAAACATATCGATCAGACACCATCAAAAATGAAGCAGGCGAATTTTTATTTACCGAAAATCATTTTTGTTTGGAACTAATTAAGAGTTTAGCGATCGTTTCAGGGCATACTGAGTCGATGTTTGACAAATAAAAATAATCTCTTATGTGCCAGTATCCTGTCCTGAGCTCAATAAACTAGCTTTTTGACCTCGAATCTATTGAAATTTTAACTTCCCAGAACAATTCTAGCTCTTCTTTGAGATATATCAAGATAGTCGAACTAGTAGCTAATTCTGCTGGAAACGCCATATCGCTGTCTAGTCAATAAAGATCAGCAATAATTCGGGTATAAGAAGAAAGGCGTAATCAAGAATAATCTCCTGAGATGATCCTTTTGAGCAAGGAATAGAGCTAAATGTTGTTTAAACGATGTTTTTTCATGGAAAAACTTAATAAAAATTAGTAAAAATATGCCAGTTCTCTAGGCAGAATGAGCTAGATATCTCGAGAACTAGCTTTTATATATCGTACCTATCTATAGTAAAGGACTAAGCTTCAAACATTCCTAGATAGAATTCCACGAGAGCCCAGCCTATAGTTTTGCGGTATGAAGGATTATGTAACTATTTTGATAATCAAAAACATTAGGCATTCTGTAACTTATTAGGGTGTTTAGCCTTATGTTTACTTTCAATATAAAGAGCATTTAGAGAAAGGAAAAGATATTTTATCGTTTTATTGCTAGAATAGCGTCTAGTCATATAAAAATATGCTGGAAAGAAGGAGGAAAAAGAGAGGAAGAAAAGTAGTATTGGCAACTGCTTGTTCAGTATGTTTTTCTGATTATTTTTAAACAAGTAATCCTTTTACAAACTGTAACTATTGTGGGCTCCGCACCCACAAGTACTGCCAGAGTTTTTAAAAGCATTGTGGAAACTGCGCATATAGGAAGCTTGAAAGAAGTTTAAAGAGGTAGATTAGCTCATGCATCATATGTTCACAGCCTGGATAGATGCTAGTTAAATTTAATGAGAGTACTTTTGCTCACGGATGGTGTTTGTTGGTTCATGGCTACTGGCGAATCAGACAACCCGCTTAATAGTCTGAATCAGATAGCAAGATGAATATTTTAGAAAATGTTTACAGAGCTCAGATAGAATATCTTAATCCTTTTTTATAAAAAAGAAGTAACAAGTAGCAACATGTAATAATTAAAAAAAATTATTTTGATGACTAAAGGGATTAAAAAAATAAGGATTTCGAAGAATAATTGAGAAACGTAGGGATAAAACATCTAGATGACCTATGGTAATAAAAAAATCATATTTAATAGAAATGTGCATACTGCTGTTAAATCTTTTTTAGGAACTGTCACATATACTGTCAGATATGCAAAAAGCCTTTTCACTTATTTTGTGCCTTTATGAGTGGTTTTCATTTAGATTTTTTAGACAATCTCTAAGGACAAAATTTGTAAAAGCGATTGAAACTAAACTGTTGCATTTAGAATACTTTTAAGCGGGGATTCTAACGACGTTTTAGATTAAATTATAAAAAGTAAGCTTTCGAATACCTGAATTTTAAAGAAAAACACTAATATCAAAAATAATAGGGCTAAATGAGTATGGAATTTCTTGACTGATACTACTGTTTTTATTATGTTTATTGCAATATAATTTATCTGAAAATAATTATTAATGCGTATAGATTTCTAAGACTTGCCTCCACAGCCCCTTAATAACATACTAACTGGGCAGTGGAAAGTTGCTAACTTGCCTCCGAGAACATCAGTTTAGTAAGAAAGATCCATGACTTTTACTGTAAGTTATCCGTACGCCGTTAGTAGATCTATCAGTTCGAATGCTGTTGATCAATAAATCGGCTACCTGCATGCTAAAAAAGCTTTACCAAACTCGACTCTTCGTTTTATACAGTAAAGTCTAAACAAGTAACTCTAGTAGGTGGATGATGCTGCTTATGATGCATCATAGCTTGACATAAAAAATTCACATTCCATAGCAGCATCATAAATAATAATATCTCCTTAGAAATCAGCAGCTAAGTTTTAAAAATTAAAGCTAAATAATCTTTCTCGAGATAATTTAGCTAAAAATAAAAAACAACACGATATAAAATCAAGAGTCTATGATCCTAAGCCTGTAAGAAAATAGCCATAAATTATTCATGAAAAAATAATCAAAAAAACAAATATGCCATTATTATAGCAAACACGAACTAGTAAAATAGCAAAAAAAGTAACAAAAAAAAGAGAAAAACATTTTCAACAAAGCGATATAAACGTCTTTCAATCACTTTATAACGATGCTAATCTTTACGCCTCTAAACGATAAGTCGAAAAAGTAATGAATTAATTGCAATAATCTAAAAATTTAATCAGCAGAAAAATTATTCAGAATAGAAGTAGAATAAATGTAAGCAGCACTTTTGAGTAAAGATATTCTCGATCGCTAGAAAGACAGGCTGATAGATAAAGAAAAGCAAGCACTATTATTTAGTTTGATATACATACAGGTAGATAATTTTATAAGCCTGATATCAGCAAAAGTCGCATGAGTTTTACTAAAACTTTTAAATAAAAGTCTATTTTTTTTCAAGAGATAAATGTTGATACTGGCATGCCTATGAGAAATTCATTCTATTCTAAGGAAAGCTCTAAATTAAATCGATCTCTGTAGTTGTCTTCAACTCATATAGAAACTATTCTTGAAAAAACTGATTCATATGAGCCGGTTGAACTAAGAACTGTTTTAAAGCAGGTCTGGATCGCTTAAATTTATGCTGATCTATTATGTGACGGCTAAAGCCTAAAAATTAATCGATTAAATCAAAAATAAATTAAAGTTTTTGGCAACTTTTTTTAGAAATTTTAGCAATTCAAATATGGTGTAAAAATAAGTAAACAAATTTTTATGGCCCTCTTTAAAGATTTCTACGATGTAACAATATCAAATAATATAGAATTTAAATCTTTATGATCGCTAAATCTTTAACGTTAGATTAAGAGAATCTCAAAAGAATCGTCGGTAGCTCATAAAAGCCAAAAAATAAACCTAAAAGGTTATCGGCAAGCCTAAGCCAAAACCAAAGAAGTATAACACGTCTCAGCTTGACCATACTTATAAATCTTTCTATATATGATTTTTGACATAGTATATTTTCTCAAGAGTTAATTTTAATAAGTATTCATAGTTATTCTGTTATTCTATTTATAGAAAAATATGAAGCATTCCTTAGCCGAATCGGAGGATGTCAATTTGTTGATGGAATAATTCAAATTTCATCTGATTTATCGCAACCGTTCCAGGCAATCTTAAGGCGAGCTTTAATCTTACAAAGAGATTCTATCTCAAATAAAATAATCTGTGAGTCACAAAGCTAAAAAACAGAAAATATTGCAGTAGCAAGAAAAAGATCTAGTTGCTAAGTAAGGAGCTATAATGACACCTTTAATGAATCGCATTTGGTTTCCGCAGTCTGTAAACAACTAAAAACTCATGTAGTTAGAATAAAAAATACTAATGGTGGATAAGTAAAAATAAGATTTAAAAAATGAAATCGCAATGCTAGAAGCAGGTTTTTCTTAATCCAGAAAACAAGTAGCAGAGTTGCGTCGTTAGGTATAAAAAGCGAGCAAACATCAATAGCAGTTTAAACATATCTCATATTTAGCAAAAAGTATCGACAGAACAACATAAAGTACAAAAATAAAAAATTATCGATCGTATCAGAAAATGGTCAAGTACCAAGAAGGAGTTCTGGTTAACTTAAAAAAATTCAGAACGAATCTAAGAAAGTAAAATGAAGATCAAGAAAGTAGAATCTTACAAAGTCGTCAAAACAAAAGCAGAGTAGCCTGCAAGAAGAAGAAAGATTAGCAAAAATAGCTGGAGCCTAAAATAAGCAAAATATTTATCAATAAACTTGGATAGTTGCTCACTCTTTTGAAAAATAATTAGTAGCATTACTAGCAGCTCAAGGTATAGTTGACCACTAGGGTTCGCCTTAAAAAGATAAATAAGCAATATCTTAGCTAAGAAAGAGGCAAAATGCATTTTTGTATTGACAAATTCTAAAAGAATCATGACCTGCAGATACATAGTCTAACTGGCCTCATAGTCCACTTTTATCACAAAATCAAAAAATAGACTGAATAAACCGAAGACTCTTGCATTCGCGCCAACCAAGTTAGAAATCTCTTGCAAGAAGAGCTTATCAATTGTCGACCTGAGTCAGCTAGATACTCCTTAAATCAATAAAAATACTAAAAAATATGTCGTTTCAGTCTTTATCAAAAGCATCTTTTGCAGATGAATAGTCAGATTTGCCTTAAAACTCTTAATCTCTTTCACTATTTATTAGGAAAATTCAAGTACTTATTTACGATGGCTCTTACCTTAAATGTGTAAAAAAAGCATTTTAACGATCTGCTAGAGCAACTAACCAACATCTATAGAAACTAGTCTTTGTTTATTAAGTAGCAGATTTAGTGTCGAGGTAACGATGAAACTCAGATAACCGCACAACAACTTCTTGTTTTTTGGTAAAATCACGGCTAGAAGCACCTATTGACTGGCAGATAGCTAATCGATTTTTTCTTTTACGATTGTCGACTACCTTTACTTTTTGGCCAAAGGTTTACCGAGTAATTTTTGCTGTAAGGTCTATAATAAAATAATATTTTCGAAACTCTTTAGTCTTTTATCAAGAATTCGGAAGAAATATTTGGTAATTCATTAAAATTTTATAATCAACTTTTGATCAATTCATTTAAATCACTGAATTTGAACAAATACTAAAGAAAAATAGTATAAAATAGCAATGCTTTTGATAACATATTCATGTCCTCGGTAAAGCCTTCTCGAATCGTTGAACCAGATTCGTCTTATGAGACTGCTAGTTGTGAGCCTAAAGATGCTGAAAGCAGCCCTATAATACCACTAGAAAAGGCAGATAGATAAGTAAAGATTATTGATGCTAAAAAAGGCGTTCGAAGTATCGTCCAGCAGTTATAAAAACTCAAAAATTAGGAGAAAAAATGTTTTAAGGTAGTTAATTTTAAAGCGGCTGAGGTTTATATGTATGGGAGTCGTTAAGTAGTCCTTCCTAGGTACGCCATATGATTATACGTAATACTAATAAGAAAATAAAAAATAAAAAATCATATTTATAAAGGTCTATGCCGTAGCTTAAAAGCTGAAAATGAAGCTTAGTTAAAGCGTAAAGAACATTTAGATTTAAATTTTTTGAGCTATCTTTTCAAATTCATGCTTTTTGTATCAATCACTACTGGATGCATTGACTTAGACTATTTTTTTTGTTTTTTCAAAAGTTTTGAGTCCTAAATTTTATTTTTATTTGAGACTATTTCAAGTTTTTAATCATATATTTAGTTTTAAAAACTATTTTGTGCAACTAATTTACTAGATCTTTTACAGGCTTATTAGGTTTTTTGTTGAGATATTGCTGAACTTAGATATTAGTCATTCTTTACTTAATGTAACGATCCAGGTTTCTGAAATTAATTTATTTGAGCTATACATTCAAAATCGTTAGAAAAATTATCATATCTTCTGATTAATTTTTGAATTTTAAGAGGATTGTTTTTTAAATAAGTGCGAGCGTTTTAAAGGTTAAAAGTTTTGTTGGAAAAATGATGTCGCTAGGATCGATTAAGAGGAGAAATATGCCGGGATTGTCGCAGAGATCTATGAATTGAAATTGAGTTGCGACATTGAAAAATTCTATTATGCTTTATTTTTCCACCTCTGCTTATTCTATGGTTTTATTTAAGTTTTTAACTAAAAAACATATTCAAAGAAGTGCTCTGTTGATTTTTGCCAATATATGGGGCTGTATCAATAACGGTCTCTGGAACATGATAGCTTGTAAAATTGTGCTTATTTTTTTATAACTTTTGATCTTCGACTTGTAGATCGAATTCTCTTGCATTTATTTTCTTTTTCTTAAAGTGAGGGAGAGTCTTTACGAATAAATTTTATTTTATTTATTCTTGAAATTGCTCAAAAGCACATAAACTGCTTCTTTTTGAACTCATATTCGTTTAGTTTCTAATTACTGCTTTTTTCAAACGTTTTGTCTTTTATAAGGGTTGTTTTTTAGAATCCACAGAAGTATTGAATTTGCAGTTTCCAAAACTTCTATTTTTAGAACAGTTTGTATTATTTCTTTGATCCTTTGTATCAATAAACTTTTTTAAGTTAATTTCGTAGCTTTTTGGGGTAACCTAAAGGCCCAATATCACGAAATTTAGAATAATGTAGATTTCGCTTTATAAGTTTTAATCTATATTTATCTCACTAAAATGATCTATTATGAAATCGCTGACTACTTTAGTTACGTATACGCAGAAAAAGTAGTAAATAAAATCTGTTTTGAGCTTATTGGCAATTACTAATTCGGTATAAGTTTTTTTAATAGAGGCACTAAGAATTGCAGCTTGTTAGAGAGTTGAATCCTTAAGCAGTGCTTCGAATCTTTTTTGCACACAATATATTACCAGTTACTGTATAAATATTGGATCTATTTTGGTAACTGATCTTCTGAAATATTTAAAGCGACTTCTATAGATGAATAGATCTATATCGAAAGCGTCTATCCATTACTTCGCAAGATCACATAGTTATTAGTGAGTAAGCATCGAAGTGGAAAGCTGCATTATGGAATATTTAGATTATTTAATTGGAAAAGACAAACATTCAATACTGAATTATATTTTCTATTTTTTTAATTATTTTTTTAAAAATCTTTTTGATAAAAAACTTCTAAGATGCATTCATACTTTAGAGAGATAAAGATTTAATGTAGATAAGATTCTTGAATATTATTATTATTTGAATAACACACATTAAGAAGTGATGTTGAGAGAAGAGAATGAAGGGGATGCGGCAGAAAAGCTTATCCGCAAGCATCAAAAGGAGGCATAGAAGTCTTTTGTTTAATTTCGCGAGAGTTTGGTGGGTGATCTGGACAGGGACCTAAAAATGTTGGACCAGTAAATGCGAAAATAGTTGGGCAATGTGTGTCGTAAACTTTAAAATCGCATTCGTAACAACTATTCTTGCGGCAGTCTTAACGTCAACATCATGGGTTTCTACCTTGAACCCTACATAATGCAAGAGTACAACCAAGTTAACAAATCAATTCAAAACTTAAAACTTAAAATTTTCTAATATATCAATAACTTTTCTACTAATATTCTTGAAAAAAACATTCAGAGACTCAACGATGTCAGCCTTTTTTACTTTTAAAACAGAATTAAACATGTCTATGATGAATGGTACAGTGTAACATCTAGAGCACCTTTACTCAAGGCTGAAGTCACTGTGTCTGGACTAAGAAGGCCTGAAACCAGCTGGCTTGTTTTGGGTGTTTGCAAGAAAATCAAATAATACGGACCTCTTAAAAAAGGAATAAAGCAATAGCAATTTTTAGGAAATGTCTATCTTAATGGAAGTTAAAGTTTGTAAGGAGACTATAAAATCAAAAAGAGTTTGAATGAAAAAGACGTTTTTATAATAGAAAACATAAATCGAATGATATACGTTTACAAAAAAATTCAAGGACGTAACATAGATTAAACATTTATCCTTGACGACAATACAGATTACTACTTTTATATAGCCTTAAAGGGGCCACTTACTATTGAATTCAGAGGATAATGAGTAAAAATAAATGATTCTATACTGTTTATGATAATAAGATGATATATAGTCAAATAGTCTAATAATAAAATGGCTTAATTGCCTACCCCCAATAACCGTCATCAGACCATTAAGTCTTAGGATTTCAAATAGAAGTTTTTAGAAGTAAAAAAACGCAAGAAAACTGCCAAACTTGCAATCCTGAACTAAAGTAATCAAAATAAGAAAGATGCATTGGACTTAATAACATAATTTCGATTGTCAAAAAAATAGAATATTCAGAATGAAGGCTTAGCAGAAAAGATAAATAATTAAGAGTAATCAGATTCTTAGATGCATAAGGACGATAATCCATATTTACTTTGCTTGCGTTATGGAATATAGAAGGCGATTTTTTTCAAAAGACACTTGGCTGAGCAGGAGCTGCAATGTCAGAAAACCCAAAATATTGTTTTTTAGTAGTTTGGAGAAGTTCCTTCTTTGCTACCTAGAGATGATGGCAAAAAAGGCAAATTAAAGCAATCTAACGTGGCAGATGCATTTATATCATTTTAAATCAAAATATGTGGGAACTAGATGGCCGATACTTTATCTGTATCGAAAAGGGACATTGAGAAGCTACAACCAGGAGGCGATCTTAACGATTCAATAATCGAATGCTACATCAAACTACTTAAGAATTCACTTTTGCCTCCAAAAATTATATAGTCTACAATGATATTCTCGAGCTATTTGATTTAGCAATTAGTGGGACGTTTGCTTAAAACCGAGCAGATTTACTAATGGGAACCTGAAATGCTAAATTCTTAGTTCCAGAAAGAAGTCGTTAATAATTATTCGAAGGTCCAGCGTTGGACTAAAAAGAATAAAATATTTACTAAAAAATATTTGGTCATACCTATTAACGCTTTCAATCACTGGTTCTGCATTATTGTCACAAATCCTCAAGGACTGATGGAGCTAAATGGCAAAAGTTAAATGATATACTGCGATAGCCTATATTAGGGTAGAGAGTTTTTAGCCAACATCGTAAGAAAGTAAGTGAAACTCTATTTAGATATCTTTAGCTAGAAATAGCTGATAAAAACAGCAAAACTGTATCAGTAAATAGCACTAATTTACCCTTGCGTCAGCTTCTGGTACAAAAATATTTATTGAGCTACCTCGACAAACTAACAAACATGATTGTGGGCTATACATGCTTCTTTTTATTTAAGAACTGCTCACCAACGAAAAGAATCATCTAGAGAACCTTCAATATCCGTTAAATCGAATCAAATTGAATCTTTTCGGACAGAAACAAATCTTCAGTATGAGGAATAGAATCGCCAATTTTTTGATCAAACTTATTGATGGTTAGGACTACAATACTCTTGTTTAAGAATTCAAAAGAAAAAATTCATAGCTTAAAAAGTATCAATATTTCGATAAGATTTAAGATTAGCAATTGAAGAAATACACTTTGCTTACGTCTTAGCGAAAGATTATAGATATTTCGCCATAGGGCTAATTTTACTATAGGCTTCGATTTTATCTCGATCAATAGATCAACTATTTTTAGCCCTAATGATATGCTTTCTTTTATGTATATATTGTGATTGATATTTAAGATTATTGCCTCGTCGCCATCATAAAAAATAGTCTGGGACTCTTTTCTTGAGGACTTCGTTGCCTTTGCGAGGAGCTGGGTCGTATTGAATGTAGGTTTGCTTCAGGTTCTCGTCGACGTCCATGATGGCAGCCAAGTTTCCGCAACGGTAGCAGTAGTTAGGGGCTGAGAAAATAGTGGCAACATTTTTGCTGTGAGTGTTAGTGTATCCCTAAATTTTTTTTGAAGTACCTCCATCATGAGCTGATGGGCTCTGGCGATCATCTTAAGATTGTTAGTGTGGTTAAACTGCTCAGCGATGTCCTGACCGAAAGTGTAGCCGGCTCCTCGAGGATTCATACCCCAGCCAGCTCTATCGTCAGGGTCACTCCAGAGCAGATCGCACATGGCTCCCTAATGAGGCACCTCTTGGAAACGTTTTAGAGATCGAATGTTATCAAGAGTCTCGATGCTTGGCGAAAGTCCTCCATGAAGGCAGAAAAAAGAGTTTTCGACTACAGCAGTGAGAGGCAAAAAGTCAAACAGTTAAGTAAGGCACTTCCAGACATTCGAGTTACCGTATTTCCTGCAACATTAGTCATAAAAACCATAGACTTGAGTGATCTGCCTTGACTCGTGGTTGCCTCTCAAAATAGTCAGACGGTCTTTGTAGCGCACCTTGAGCGCAATCAACAGTGAAACTGTTTCAACTGAGTGGTGACCTAACTAGAAATAATCCTACCTCTGTCCACATAGTCTCCCATGAACAAGTAGTTAGATTCTGGAACCTTTCCTCCTATCTAAAACAGCTCCATCAAGTCGTGGAACTGGCCGTGAATGTCTCCGCAGACGATAACAGGAGCCCTGACTGGTGCTACGTTAGACTATTCAGTAAGAATTTCCTTAGCCTGAGTAAAGACGAGATTACTTTTTCGCAGAGCGACTTAATATCTGCCTCAGGAAGGGGTTTGCAGCTGAGAAGCTCTTCGATCCATTTATCGAGATTGGAGGCGTCTAAAGTCTTGGCTGTAGTCATATATGATTATGTTCAAAATCAAAATATAAATATTGAAATAGAGAAATATCATAAGCGATCTAGACAAATCTTGAGAGAACGTCGACTGAAATAAAATGTCAAAACATGATTATCGAGTCTTGAACATCTTAAAATTATAACTATTAATCATTTAAATTATCACTCAAAAAAAAATGATTTATACAGATACTCAACCAAACAGTTTTTCAATAACAATTAAGAACTTTAAGTAATAGCTATCATTCATCATCTTCTTCGTAAATATCGTTGTAAGTGAAATTCTACAATTTTCCCTCGTTTTTCAAATTAAAACATTAGTTTCGGTTCTTTTCTAGTTAAAAATAATCATATTGTCTTTTACTTGCTTTTTTTGATTAATTACAGAATTTATATTCAGATCTTTCATCTCCAAACTAGCTCTGTGCCTTGATGCTTCTATTCATATTATAATTTTTCCTACGAATATTAGCTTTTTCTATGCGTATTTGCAAAAAACTGCTTTTACTTTCAACATAACTGTTAATTAGATTTAT
>Ga0169931_10007687_pt1 | contig 15920 bp, 12 predicted proteins | sample Kivu_15m_20L_FD_129675 | JGI IMG/M metagenome (GOLD analysis project Ga0169931, IMG submission 129675) | Freshwater microbial communities from Lake Kivu, Western Province, Rwanda to study Microbial Dark Matter (Phase II) - Kivu_15m_20L... | ecosystem: Environmental > Aquatic > Freshwater > Lake...
GTGGTGATATTAACCCCAAAAAATGAATCAAAAAGTTGGCTCAAAAGAACCCCAAAATCGACAGAAACCGAATCCGTTAACAGTCTCTAAGGGCGGAGCCCTTAAGTTGACAGCATTGGCTATTCGATGGAAAATGGGCCAAAATAACTCTTAGAGCGTTTCCATTGCCGATGCACTCCCATGATCCGCACGCATATTTCGGTTTGCACGATACGCCTTCGGGGCAAGTGATCCGGCTGTATCGTCCCGGGGCGGAGTGGATTGATTTGGAGGTGGGTGGGCGGATCGTGAGCGCGGCGAGGGACGGGGATGTGTTCACGTATATCCCTGAGCGGAGGATCGGCCCGGCGGATTATAGGGTTTATCACAGGTGCGGATTGCTTGCGCACGATCCGTATGCTTTTTTGCCGACGGTGGGTGAGACTGATCTTTTCTTGTTCAACAAGGGATGCCACTACGAGTTGTACAACTTGCTTGGGGCAAATGTCGGGGTTTTTCAGGGAGTATACCGGGAGGGGGTGAAAAATCAGAATTTGGACAAGGAGGCCGCGCAGATTTTTTGTTCTGGAGCGAGCCGTTTTGTTCATGAACAAAGCGCGAGCGAAGACAAAACATATGCTGCGAAGCCGACGCTGTCCAAAGCTGATTTTTCAACCCCGAGCGGTATAAGGGGCGTTCGGTTTGCGGTGTGGGCGCCGAATGCTGAAGCGGTTTGCCTGGTTGGGGATTTCAACCACTGGGACGGGCGGATGAACCCGATGCGGAGCATGGGGGCGTCGGGGATCTGGGAGCTTTTTGTTCCGGGATTGGGGGAAGGGGAGAAGTACAAGTTTGAGATCCGGACGAAGGAGGGATATTTACGGGTCAAGAGCGATCCGGTTGCCTTTTATTCGGAGGTGAGGCCCCACACGGCATCGGTCGTGGCTGATGTCAATGCGTATCGCTGGGGAGATGGGGAGTGGATTCAGAGGCGGAGCGGCGGTATGGATCGGCCGATCCGGATTTATGAAGTGCATCTCGGCTCTTGGAGGCGGTACGATTCGTTTTTCCCCAATTATCGGGAGCTTGCGAAGGATCTTGCGCAGTATGTGCGAGAGATGGGCTTTACCCATGTCGAGCTGTTGCCTGTGATGGAGCATCCTTTGGACGAGTCGTGGGGCTATCAGGTGAGCGGCTTTTATGCCGTGACGAGTCGGTACGGGAGCGTCGCCGATTTCCAGTATTTCGTCGATTACCTGCATGGACAGGGGATTGGCGTGATCCTCGATTGGGTTCCGGCCCATTTCCCAACGGATGATTTTGCGCTGAACCGATTCGACGGGACAGCGCTCTATGAACACGAAGACCCGAGGAAGGGGATTCATCCTCACTGGAATACGGCGATTTTCAACTATGGGCGGCACGAAGTGGCGAATTTCTTGATCGGAAGCGCCCTCTTTTGGCTGGAGAAAATGCACGCGGACGGCCTGAGAGTCGATGCGGTCGCTTCGCTCCTCTTTTTGGACTACGGGAGGAAAGAAGGGGAGTGGATTCCGAATCCTGACGGAAGCAATTACAATGTCGAGGCGATCGAGTTTATCAAGCATTTGAATTCCGTTGTGAAGACCCGCGTCCCGGGCGCGCTCATGATTGCGGAAGAATCGTCATCGTATCAGGGGGTGACCCAGGACTCGAAAGACGGGGGGCTTGGGTTCGACTTGAAATGGAACATGGGGTGGATGAACGACACGCTCCGGTATGTTTCCAAAGACCCGATTTACCGCCGGTATCATCAGAATGATCTTACATTCAGCCTCCTTTATGCGTTTTCCGAACGGTTCGCCTGCGTCCTTTCGCATGACGAAGTGGTCCACGGGAAACGGAGCCTCCTTTCCAAAATGCCAGGCCCGGATTGGCAAAAGTTCGCGAATTTGCGCCTCCTTTACAGCTATATGGTTTGCCATCCGGGGAAAAAGCTCTTTTTCATGGGCGGGGAGCTGGGGCAGTGGGGCGAGTGGGATAGCTCAGGACAGCTCGATTGGTTCCTTTTGCAATATCCTCTGCATGAGGGGCTGCACCGGATGGTCAGGGACCTGAATCATTTTGCCGAAGGCGCGCCGCCTCTTTGGGAGCGAGATTTCGGGTGGGACGGGTTCGAGTGGATCGATTTTTCCGATGCGGAAAAAAGCGTCCTTTCGTACTTGAGGAAAAGTTCCGGAGCGTGCCTTGTCTGCATCCACCATTTTACGCCGGAAGTTTATCCGGATTACGGGATTCGGCTGGCGAATGTGCGAAGGGTCAAAGAAGTGTTCAATACGGATTCGCTCGAATACGGCGGCTCAAACCGGAAAAACGAGACGGCGCGAATCGAGAAAGATTATTTCGCGATCACCCTCGCGCCCCTTGCGACGATGATCTTCGAGGTGGAATTTGAAGCATAAAGAGTATCTGGAACTTGTCCACGAGCTGATCGAACACGACAAGCGCTACTACGACGAGGCGAAGCCCAGCATCTCCGACTACGAATACGACAAGAAGATGCGGGAGCTCATCCACTACGAAAAAGCGCATCCCGACGACATCCATCCTGAGTCGCCCGCGCAAAGAGTTGCCGAGGCGCCGACCGAAGGGTTTGTCCAAAAGCCCCACATGGTTCCGATGATGTCGCTCGCCAACACCTACTCGGAAGAGGAGGTGGGCGATTTTTCGAAACGGGTCCATAAGCTCCTCGAGAAAAAAGAGGTGGCGTTTTGCTGCGAGCTCAAGATGGACGGGACGGCCGTGTCGCTCCGCTACCACAAGGGCAAACTCCTCCACGCCCTGACTCGGGGAAACGGCCGCCTTGGCGACGATGTGACTGCGAACATCAAGACGATCGGCTCCATCCCGCTCCATTTGTCCGGCGATGCGCCCGAAGATATCGAGATCCGGGGGGAGGTGTTTTTGTCCCTCGCCCAGTTCCGCGCTCTGAACAAGGAGAGGGAAGAAGAGGGCCTCGAGCCCTTTGCAAATCCCCGCAACGCCGCGGCCGGCTCGCTGAAACTCTTAGACCCGAGGCAAGTCGCAAAGCGAAAGCTCAATTTCGTCGCTTACGCAGTTGCCGAAGGGCAGTCTCCGGTCCCAAGCCAAACCGAACTCCACCGGGTTTTGAAAAAATGGGGGCTTCCGACCGCTTCCCACGATCATACGGCAAAATGCCATACTCTCGAAGAGATCATGAAATTTGCCGGCAAAGTGCTGAAAGAGCGCCCGCACCTTCCATTCGAGATCGACGGGATCGTGATCAAAGTCGACGACTTGAAATTCCATGCCCTTTTAGGCGCGACCGGGAAAACCCCCCGCTACGCGGTGGCCTATAAGTTCGCTCCCGAGCAGGCGTCGACCCGCGTTTTGGATATCGTCGTCCAAGTGGGACGCTCCGGAACCCTGACCCCGGTCGCCGAACTCGAGCCGGTTCCTCTTGCAGGCAGCACGATTTCAAGGGCGACTCTCCATAACGCCGACGAAGTGGCGAGGAAAGATATCCGCGTCGGCGATCTCGTGACGATTGAAAAAGGGGGCGACGTGATCCCGAAAGTTGTCGAGGTGGACCTCAAGAAACGGCCTCATTCGAGCCGCCCCTGGCATATGCCGAAGCACTGCCCCGTTTGCAAAGCGGCCGTCGTCCAGCGAGAAGGGGAGGTGGCCATCCGCTGCCCCAACCCGAAATGCCTCGGCCAAAGAGTGCGGAGGATCATTTATTTCGCATCCAAGCACGCGATGGATATCGAACACATGGGGGAAAAAGTCGTCGAGCAGCTCGTAGAAAAAGGACTCGTCAGCCGCCCCTCCGACATCTATACCCTCGATGAAAAAGCGCTCTCCCAGCTCGACGGCTTCAAAGAAAAATCGATCCAGAATCTCCTGGAAAGCATCGACGCCTCGAGAAAATGCCCCCTCTCGCGCTTTCTCATGGGGCTTGGGATCAAATACGTCGGAACCGAGACGGCGGAACTCCTCGCCGAAGAGGCCGGCGGCCTCGACACTCTCCTGCACATGAAAGAAGACGACTTCGTCAAAATCGAAGGAATCGGCGAAAAAACGGCTCAAGCCCTTTTCGAATTTTTCCAGGATCCCGACAACCGCGAAGAGATTAAGCTCCTCCTCTCCCACGGCGTCAGCCCCAAAAAGCCCAAACAAAAAATCGGCGGACACCCCTTCTCAGGCAAGACGTTCGTCTTAACCGGGGCCCTCGCCCACTACTCTCGAGACGAAGCGTCTGCCCTCATCAAAGAGCGGGGAGGAAAGGTGAGCGGATCGGTCAGCAAAAACACCGATTACGTCCTCGCCGGAGAAGACCCCGGCTCCAAGTACGATAAAGCCAAAGAACTCAAGATCCCTATCATTTCCGAGGAGGAATTTCGGAAATGGCTTTAGATTGGGGCGATTATGGGGACGCCGTCCCCATGCCCCTGCCAAAGGGCTTTCGCCCTTTGGAATCCGTATATATGGGTTTGCAAAGGGCATTCAGCCCTTTGCCGGGTTACAGGGCAGAGCCCTGTTGGATTATTCCAGAATAGGCTTTTCTTCTACCGCTAGTTTCATTTTTTCTACTTCTGCATAAGATGGCGGCGGAGGTTCCGTACCAACTTGCTCATAGCCCTGCTTTTCGGGGTCGTGCCAGCCCGGCCCGCCGATGAGGAAGTAGAGAATCGATCCGGCGAGGAGGAGGGGGAAAAGGAGGAGGCCCACGATCGGCTGCAGGATTCTGCCGATGCGGCTTTGGGTCGGCGAATCGTTGGTCGGCCCGCAGAGGTAGGGAGTGAACGCGGCAAAGAGCGGGAAAAACTTTTGATAGGTTCTCCAGGGTTTTCCGGGAGTGAATGGGATTGGGTCTTTTTCGACTACAACCCGAACCTCTTTCGGAGCCCCCTTATCGATAATCCGGACTTTGTCTCCGTCGTGCCGGATCAAGGCTCTCCTTTCTGTCGCCGTCAATGAAATCGGAGGCATTTTCGCCCCATGGCATACTTGCGTATCATCCCAGGCGGTCACAAGATGATCCAGTTTTGGATCGGAGACGGCCTTGATCACTTTGTTGAAACTTCTTGCGAATTGTTCAGGATCCTTTTCGGGAGGTTGGATGTAGAAATTGCCTAAATGGCGGAGCTGGTCTAAATATTTGCCGGAGCGGGCGATGGACTTTTGGACGTCCGGGTCGCCATAGGCTCGATATTCTAAGAGATCGTCGTAATACATTTGACGCTCGTCAATCAGCTTTTGGCATTGGGCCGGCGTCTCGCTTGCTACCTTAATTAGTAAAGTCATATTACCCCTTTTTATTATAGTAAACCCTCGGGATATTATATCGACCTTGTAATAATAATGGAATAAGAAATAAATTATTGATGGATTTTTATTTTATACGCAACGTGGTTCAAAATTTGGGAATTTGGCAAAGCCGGCGCCCGGAATTTTCATCAGGCCGTAGGCCGGCGCGCGAGGGGCTTCCTATTGGATAATAGGGGGGCTTAAGCGCGGATGAAAAGGCCGGGATGCTGGCGAAGTCAAAAACCAAACTTTGAACCACGTTGTGTATAATTATTTTTTTAGTTTTGAAGAAAGAATGATGGGTATAGAAAGGATCGCGACGGAAGCGGCTAGGGGATGGATTCCAAAATTTTTGAGGCGGATGAAGTCATGGGCTTGGCTTCCCGCAGAAGAGGAGCAGGCGGAGAGGGCGTAGAAGGAATGGGCGTAGAAATCGCCGCTTCCAACGCTGACGAGGTAAGAAGCCAGCTCCGGCAGCTTCCGTTCGATGGAAAAGCCTGCGATGATTGCGATGGCCGAAACGAGAAGGGAGGCCGCAGGCCCCATCAAGGTGGTGAGGAAGAGCGCCGCGTCCCTGCCGATTTTTTCGCCGAGCGTCGAAAGGTGTTCCGTCGAAAAGCGAGTCAATCCTCCGAGAGATGGCGTGATCGTGATCCGGGGATTGGCATTTTTGAAGAAGGCGGCGGCCGCCAGCGCATGGCCCGATTCGTGGATGAGCGTCTGCGCATTGACGGCGGTCAGATAGGCGAACAGAGTGGGGCAGAGGTAGCGGCAGGCCCGCCGCACCCACTCCCTCTCCTTGGATGGGGGCTCTTTCGCGGCCATGGCGTCTGCATATCTGAGCGCCGCGTTGCAAATCGTTTGGACCGCGATCGCCGCGAACATCAGCGTCCCGTGGAGCGGGGTCGCCGTGAACGCGACCGTAGCGGCGCCGATGGCAAGCGACACCCCCAGTTCGATTAGAGTCCGGTTCGCAACGCTTTGAAGAATGGTTTTTTGATCTGACTCATCCAATGGAATGGCTGATGGGGGAACAAGTCTCGGATTGCGGATTGCGGCAACAGACATGGCCGTATAGTATGGGCGAAGAAGGAAATTTTAGGCAGCTAAAAACGCGGGATTGATCCGCATTATTGGCATCGGAAGCGGCTGGCGTATCTTGGTTTGGCGGGGCTTGACCGCGACGGCGATGTGGAACGAATGGCCTCCGGGCCTGGGGAGGAGGAGGTTTTTTTGGCGCAGCGCCTCGAGTTCGGGGGAACGGACTTTAAAAAACCAAACTTGCTCCACCTCGGGCCATAGGGTCGGCTCGATCGAATAGAGGCCTTCGATCTCGAAAGAAAATTCTTGTTCCGTCCCTTCGATTCGGTCGAGGAAGTGGAATGCGGCTTCGCGCGGCGGAATGACGGGAATATGGGCGCCTTCAGGCGCTTGGAAGAGGTTGAAGTAGGGTGCGCGGACGAGTCCGAAGGCTTTCAGGTACGGGATAAGGCTCAAAATAAACCGGTTGTCGATGTCCAAATAATAAAGACCTTGGTCGTTTTTCTTGAGCACCCCTTTCCCCTTTGCAAGCGAGCGGAGGAAAAGGGAGTTGCCCGGGACAGGCCTCGCCTTGGAAATCTCATTCGTCTCGACGAGAAGTTGCGGGATTGGGGTTGCTTGCTGTCTTTGGAGCGTTCCTTTCGAGAAATAGCGGGGCGGGCGGAACGACCCTTCCCGGGGGGGCCGCGCCGGAGGCGCAAGTTTCGGCCGAGGGAGAGCGGGAGGTGCTTTCTCGCTTGCGGCAAGAAACGCGCGGAAGAAGTCTTTAAAAGCAGAAAGAAGCGAGGAGAGCGCGCTTTTCGCTTGCCTGTCCAAAGGTTCCTTCACGCTTTGGATCGAAGAGCGGGCCCAGACGAGGTCTTTCAATTTTTGCGGCGGGGCGAACTCCGGATCCAGCTTGAGCAGCTCCCGATCGATTCTGGTTAAAACATTGTAAGTCATAAAATGATTTAAATATTTTAATTAGAATCGCTGTAAAAATCAAGTAAAATAATGTTTATAAGTTTTTGATGTCGACCGGTTCAATTTTTTCATTTAACGGAAATCCGAGCACTTTGGAAAAGAAGTAAAGCTGCGCCTCGTAGGTTCGGCGGATGTTTTCGGCTTTGCGGAAGCCGTGCTGTTCTCCCGGGTAAAGAAGATATGCGGTCGGAATGCCCCTTTCCAGGAGGCTTTGGTAGATGGCTTCGGACTGCGATGGGGGGACGATGGCGTCCTCCTCTCCTTGGAAAATGATGACGGGGCTTTTGATCCGGTCGGCATGGGAAAGCGGCGAGCGCTGGATGTATAGATCCCTTTCCTCCGGATAAGCGCCGACGAGCTGATCGAGGTAGCGCGATTCGAATTTGTGGGTGTCGAGGGCAAGCCGCTCGAGGTCGCTGACTCCGAAATGGTCGGCGCCGACCTGGAACGTTTCGCTTTGAGACAGCGCTTCGAGGGTCGTGTAGCCGCCGGAGCTTCCCCCTTCGATTGCGATCCGCTCCGGATCGGCAAGCCCTTGGCTGACAAGGTAACGGGCGGCTTCGGTGCAGTCTTCGATGTCAACGATTCCCCACTGCCCTTTTAGAAGGTCGCGGTAGGCTCTCCCGTAACCGGTGCTTCCCCCGTAATTAACGGTGGCATAGGCAACGCCGCGGGAGGTCCAATAGAGGGCGTTGGCCGAAAAACAGGGAGGGTCGAACGCGGTCGGTCCGCCGTGCGAGTGGATGAGAAGGGGTGGTTTTTCACCGGGCATCGGTTGCAAATCGGGGTGGGTCGGGGGATAGTAGAACGCGTGCGCGAGCCGTCCTCCTTTGGATGGAAATGCGACCGCCTGAGGCTTCGACACGAATCCCTGAGGCAGGGAGGAGCGCGAGGTTTTGATGACGGTTTTCTTTCCTGTATCGAGATCGTAAAGAAAGACCGAAGCGGAGGCTTCGGGGGAACTGCCGATCCCGGCCGCTTTTCTCTTTTCGACGGAGAGGTCGGATACGGACGTGTAGGGAAGAGAAATCGAATGGAGCGCGCCCCCTTGAAGGAGGCCGAAGCGGCTGAATCCTCCCTCAAGCCACGAAGTGAAAATGCCGCTTTCGACAAATCCAAACAGGCGGCGCCCGAAAATCCACTGGGGAAGGGTGAATTCGGCGTCTTTCGGACAAATCGATTCATGCTTGTCTTCAGAGTAGAGATTCCACCATCCGGAAGCGTCCGAAACGTAATGGAGTTTGCCCGAAGGGGACCAGCAAGGGTCCGAGACCGATTCGGAAGGGCCGCCGGCAACGAGGGTTTTCTTTCCCGTTTCTAAATCGAGCGTCCAAAGTTCCGACCCGTCCCAAGGCATGTTTGGAAGATTCCAGGAAACATAGGCGAGACGTTTTCCGTCCGGGCTGATCCTTGGACTGGAATAGAAATCGGCGCCGGCTGCGATTTTGCGGACCGAGCCGTCGGAAAGGCCGATTTCGGCGATCGAATTAACTGTTTTTTCTCCATGCTCTTCCAGGACGCAAAAGAGACGCCCGTTCTTAACGGACATATCGGCGAAGCGGCTATTTTTTTCGGCGGTGATTTTGTCCACTTTCCCGCCTTCAAAGCGGTAGATCTGCCGGTCGTTATCATGGATGAAGAAGATCCTTTCCTGATCGACGAGCAGCGCCCCGCCGCCGTATTCGTGGACGCGGGTGCGGAGGTTGTACTCCCTGGGAAGCACTTCCCTTTCGCCGTCTTCTTCGCTCCACGCCATGAGAGCCGTTCTTCCTTGTTCGAGAGGCCTCCGTTCGAGCCAGTAGACGACGCCGTCCGAGATCCGCACTTCCGAAAAATGGATGGCGGCGCTCGCGATGGATTCGGCGGTGATCGGGGATTTCCAAGATCCGCAAGGAGCATGTTTCATAGGGATATCCTCGGCAAATGAGAAGATTGCAAGTGAAATGAACAAAAAACGCATGTGTGGGAGTTTGCGTTTTGACGGAATATCCCGCAAGGAAGATAATCTTACGCATGAGAAAGTTTCTGCTTCTCTTTTTCATTCCGGTGTTGATCTCCTCGGCGGACGAACGCGCTTTCGGATACGGGGACATCCACATGATGGCCGGCTATCCGATGGTCGGCGTCGGCATCCGCTCCCACAAGGGGGCGAACGGGTATGATTTCTCGGGGAGCCTCTTTCCCTATTTCACGGATATTTCCCGCCTTCTTTTCCACCTCAAAGGGCTGTATCATTTCCACCCGAAAGGGGGAGGGTTTTATTTCGGGAGCGGTTTGGGGCTGCTGAACGAGCCTGAGACGATGGGCCTGAGCGGTTCCTTCGAAGCGGCCGCTGGCTTTCAATGGCGAACTCGCGGCGGCCAGGTTTTCTTTTTGCAAGCCGATGCGATCGCTCCTTTTAGCAAAGCAATCCGCCGCGAAATCGTAGACGGACAGCTCCGGGTGCGCGAGGAAAGAGCGATCTGGCCCGGCACGACCTTCGGCTTCGGTTTCTAACCTCATCTTTTTGTTTCAGTTTGCTGGCATTCTGAGATGTTTCTAAGTTTATAATTTTATTTTAATTTTTATCTTATTGTGTTAAAATATAATTTAATAAATGGTGGCGGAAATGGTTTTTGTACATAATCAGGGACGGGCTGTTGTAACGGTGCAACCAGAGGAAGCTCCGGAAGTCAAAGATTCTTGGAAAGTAATACAAGCCGTGAAATGCAGGCTTAACGATTTCCAAAGGACTTTTGCTGACGGGATTCGGAGAATTTCGAAAATAAAAGTCAGCGATAAACCGAACGAAGCCGAAAAGGTCCGCATAGCCCTCCTGGAAGCCCGTCGAGATCCAGTGAAGGTTTGTCGGGAAATTGGCTCCTATAACATTCAGAGTCAATCGGCCCGGATCGAAATCGCCAAAGCTGTGGCAGAAACCGATGGCGAGGTTGTTTCTCACTGCATTGAAAATTTCAATATTTCAGATGAAGACGCCCGAGTCGAAATCGCGATGATCGCATGTTCACAAAGCATTGATTCGATTCATGGATATTTTCAAAACTATCAAATCAAAAGTGAACAAAACCGGATCATGCTCGCGAAGCATTATGCAACGTGCGACACCCCTTCTTGGATCGGATTTAAAATATCCGATTTTCAGATTGAGGACCAGGAAGCGCTTCTCGATATCGGACGCCGTATGCTGTCGACAAGTCCAAGACGCCTGCTTTTTTTGTTAAACAGTTTTGGGTTCGAAGATCAAGCGGTTTTGATTGATTTCGCCAGGAGGGCGGCGCCGAACCAAGGATGTTTAAAGCTGCTGGCGACAGTCGGCATTCAAGACCGCGCCGAATTCTTGCAGATCGCTCGCATCGCTGCAGCTTATGAAGACCCTGTTGAAGTGCCTAAATATTTCCGCTTTGCTCCTCCGGAAAGCAAAATAGAGGAATTTGAGATTGTCTCAGCGGCTTTTTATGCCCCTATATGCGCGGGGCGCCCTTTCGATGTCTCTTGCGGGGATTTAGGTTATACCGAAGAGGAAATGCGCAGTCTTGTGGTTGCGTATTGCAAAGCGAAATCATGGGACCCTGGCCTTGCCGACCCATTGGATCATTGGACCTTGTACATGTTGGGCGAATGCGGCGTTCGGGGTCTGTCACAGGACGAGACCGAGCGGGCCTTGAAGCAAGCGGCTCCTTTAACTACTTACCATGATCCTTCGATGCGGCAAAAATTAGGTTCCGACATCGCTGAGCGGTTTCGTTTATGTCAGGAGCCTCTGCCCGAAAATGGGACGAAAAAGCCCCGCAGCGAGATCTCCTCGATGTTGATCCATCTAGCAGAGCTTCGTAAGCTGATTAACGAGGAAACCAGAAATAAATTGATGAGCCTTGCGGGGCACAGCGATTTTAAAGACGGCCCTAGACAAAGAATTTTCGAAAGATTCGTCAGCCTGATCATCAACGATCATGAGCTCAGCGATCAATCGAAAAAATCTCTTCTCGAGCAGATGGCGCGGTTCCCTAAAGTGAAAGAGCTAGTTGCTTTTTGCGGGATCGCTGAAGCGGCGATGAAGATGGATCTGCAAAAATTTGATGAGGCGTTTCAAGGCGCGGCCGATCCATCCGAAGCGATGAAACGATGCGAGCGGATTCTAGTCGAAGAGGCTTGCCCGGGGCTTCATGGGGATGTCAATGCGTATGCAAAGACCTTAGCCGGCTACAGGGTTCCGTTTGCGCTCTCCATTTATGCTGCGAAGTTGAAGGATTTGCCTCCGAGGGACCGGGAAAGAGCGCAACAAGCGTTTCATGAATTCGTAGTCCAGATCTTAGAGGATCCGACTGGAGAGACGTTCAGGCAAACTAGATATGGTTCTAACCACCCGCATTTGGACCTGCTTTCACCCGCTCGTCTTGAGGCGTGGAAGAAAGGAGAGACTTCTGCTTGGGGAGAGATATCGGAATACGCTCCTGAAAAATGCGGCAAATGGACGTTTATCGATACGGATAGTCCGGAAGATCTCCTCCTTTGCGGAACGGAAATCGCGGGCAGCTGCCAAACGATCCATGGGCAGCCGGATAAAGTGAAAGGCTTGCTCGGATACCTCATCGATGGAAAAAACCGGATGATTGCGATCAAGGATGAGTCAGGGCGGATTCGCGCCCGTTGTTTGTTCAGCATTCTTTTGACTCAAGAAGGTGAGCCCGTATTAATGCTGGAGACTATGTATACGGCAAAGATGGATCGGGAAGCGGAGATCGCGCTGGAGAGATTCGCGGTGCGGCGGGCACAAGCCCTCGGCATGAGGATGTTTAGTCAGGTAGAGCCGATAGGGTATAAGTGTAGCCCCTATCCGAATCCACTGCGGTCGGTAAGCGAGGCGGCGCCTTTTGAATATCGAGACTCTTGCGGCTCGATCCAGCAAGGCCCTTTTTCAGTATCGAATCTCCTCGAATGGCCTTCTATACCACTGCCAAGCGCGGCGCCTTGACGAGTTCTCCCAGAAGGGTTTGATGGCTGTAGCTATGAACCTTCACTTGCTGAAGGGTGCCGATCAAATTCTCTTCGCCTTCGAAAATCACTTTTTTCCAGCAGCGGGTACGCCCTTTGAGCTGGCGGCCGTCCCGGTTGAACCGCTCGACGAGCACCTCGTAGGTGTTGCCGAGCATCAGCTGCCGCTCTTCATTCATGATCTCAGCCTGCAAATCGAGAAGCCTCTGCAGCCGGTCTAACTTAACCTCTTCGGGGACGTCGTCCTTCCAGCGCATCGCGGGTGTTCCTTTCCGAGGACTGTAGGCAAAGACGAAAGCGAGGGAATAGCGGATTTGGCGGAGAGCCTCGCAGGTTTCTTGGAATTCCTCTTCCGTCTCAGTGGGAAAACCGACGATGATGTCGGTGCCAAGCGAAACTCCCGGGACGGTTTCCCGAAGGAGAGCGACTTTTTCAAAATACTGCTCTTTCGTATAGATCCGGTGCATCTTCTTCAGGATGCGGCTCGATCCGGCCTGCAGGGGGAAATGAACGAATTCGCAAAGGCTGGGGAGGTCGCGGATCGCTTGCATAAGGTCGAGAGTGATGTCGACGGGATGGGAGGTCATGAAGCGGATCCGCTCCATCCCCGGGATTTTATCGAGCCGGTAGAGGAGGTCGTGGAAGAGGCAGCTCCACTCGGGCTTGTCTTTCCCGTAGCTATTGACGTTTTGCCCGAGAAGGGTGATTTCCTTATAGCCTTGATCGACCAAAAGACGGCACTCCTCGACGATGCTTTCCGGCGGCCTGGACACTTCCTGGCCCCGCGTGTAGGGGACGACGCAGTAAGTGCAGTACTTGTCGCAGCCCCGGATGATCGAGACGGCCGCTTTCACTTTGTTATCCCGCTTGGCGACGAGGTAATCGAGGTTCTCCTCGAACTTGTCCTCGGTCCGGTAGACCTGGCGCTTCGTGTAAAGGGCTTCGTCGATGACGGTCCCGAGGTCGGTGATGTTATTCGTCCCGAGGACGAAATCGAGGTGGGGGAACTTGCGGAACAGGGAGTCCTTTTTCGCCATCGCCATGCAGCCGGTTACCCCAATCAGGCAATGGTGCTTTTTGCCCCGCCCCATCTTGCCCAGCTTGCCCATGACCTTCCTCTCCGCCAGGTCGCGGATCGAGCAGGTATTGAAAATCAGGATGTCGGCGCTCTCTTCGTCGAGAGCCGGGGAGAGGCCTCGCTTTTGGAGCTGGCCGGCCATAATTTCCGTGTCCAGCTCGTTCATTTGGCAGCCGTACGTGCGGATAAAATAGGTTTTTGGCTCACGCATAAGAGGTATATCTTAAAGGAGTGAGGAATCTTTTGGCAAGAAGATGCGGTTCGCAAAACTCCAAGGCAGTGAAAACTCGATGATTTTGAACTGGCTTGAGGGGCATGGCCAAGCCCTGCCGACCTACGCCGCCGGAGGGCCTGCCCAAGGGGCGGGTGAGAAGGCGCGGGATCAAGAGGGTTCCAAAGGGCGATTTTACACGCCGAAGAGTTTTGCGAGCCGCCTCTTAACTAAAATTTTTACAGGCAGAGGGAGAAATCCCTTTCAAAAAAGACGCCGTTCCGCTATTCTCCTTTTTTCATTTACATTGGAATTCTATGAAACAGAAGACTCGACTTTTAACCAAACAAGAAGCGATCGACACCCGCAAGTGGCACCTCCTCGACGCGACCGGCAAAACCCTGGGCCGGTTTGCCGCTGAGGTAGCGAAAATCCTGCGCGGCAAACACCGCACCGATTACACTCCGCACGTCGATTGCGGAGACGGCGTCGTCATCATCAACGCCGAGAAAATTCAGGTCACCGGGATGAAAGAAGCCCGCAAAATTTACCGCAGCTACACCGGCTTTATCGGCGGGATGCGCGAAGTTCCTTACGACACCCTGATGGCGCGCAAACCGACCATGATCCTCGAGCGAGCGATCAAAGGCATGATGCCGAAAACCCGCCTCGGCGGCCAGCAAGTCCGCAAACTCCGGATTTACGCAGGACCCGAACACAGGATGAAAGCTCAAAACCCCACCCCCGCAAATATTTAAAGGATTTTGCTCATGTTGAAAGAGACGATCGGCATCGGCCGCAGAAAAACCGCAGTATCATCGGTCCGCCTCCGCAGAGGAACCGGTATCATCGACATCAACGGCCGCACTTTCGAAGAATATTTCCCTCTCCAACTGCAACGGGATACGATCCTGGCCCCTATTCAAAAATTCTCCGCTGCCGATAAGGTCGATCTCATCATCCGGGTGAAAGGCGGAGGACTCGAGGCGCAAGCCATCGCGACTCGTCTCGGCATCAGCCGGGCCCTCGTGCAAGAGAATGAAGCGATCCGCGGAGAGCTCAAGGAACTCGGCTTCCTGACGCGCGATCCTCGCAAGAGAGAGCGTAAGAAATACGGCCGCAAAGGCGCCCGTAAGCGCTTCCAGTTCTCTAAGCGTTAATCTCCCTTTACCATTTCTTCCGTTCCTGCTATGGAACGGAAGAAATGACCCATCAATCCTCACTCCCTCCCAAACCTGTCTCCGCCTCCATGATCATCGACCAGGTCATCGAGGTGTTCCCGAACGACCTGAACGCCCACGGAACTCTTTTCGGCGGCAGGGTGATGCAAATCATCGATTCTCTCGCGGCGATCGTCGCAAAGCGCCACACGGGAAGGGTTTGCGTAACTCTCGGGATCGACTCGGTTCGCTTTCTCAACCCGGCCCGCCATGGCGATATTTTGGTTTGTATGGCCTCGATCAACCGGACTTGGCGCACTTCGATGGAAGTAGGCGTGAAGGTGCTGGCCGAGGATTTCCGCACGGGAAACCAGAAGCATATCCTTTCGGCCTTTTTCACCTTCGTCCCGATCGACGACCACCACAAGCCGGTCCCGGCCCTGCCGGTGATCCCCGAAACGCCCGACCAAATCCGGCGCTACGAACAAGCCGAAAGACGCCGCCAGGCCCGCCTCTCTTTAAAAAACTGAATCTCTAATAATTGATTAATTGGATTTTGGTTGACTATGTTTTTCCATGAATTCGGTAAAATCTCTATTTGCTTTCTCGCTCGATTCCCGGTTTTCTTTAGCTCTCATTTCAATATAAGCTTGGAATGCAGTCGAGTTCCTGTCTAGAGAGTCGGGGCATAAATTAGGGAATTTTTTCTCGACCACTCCTTCAGTTTTCTTGCTTGATGCTTCATCTGGCGCGAGGGTTCTTGGAGTGACTCGAGTAAAGGCGCTATTTGCGCTCGGAAAGGGGCTGGGGCGAACGGTGGGTGTGGTGGACATGGTCAATTTTCCTTTGTTGTGATTGTTGCTGTTGGTATTTTCGTGTATTTGTCTTTTAAATTGAATTGGAATTTATTTTTTCAATCGGTCAAATTAAAAGATAAATGGCTATATACCGCTCGTGATTCAAAAATTGGTTTTGGCTACGCCTTTCCCCAAAAATGATGCATTTTCGGGGACCCCAGGCTGTCGGGCAGCCACGGCATTTGATCCCGCTTGCATCGCTAGAACCCTTTCAGGTTGGGCTGCAACAGCCCACCCCGCAAATGATGCATTTGCAGGGACCCCGGTCTCAGCGCCGGCTCCGCCTGGCTCAAATGGCGGGCGCCTCCTTGCCATCTCCCAATTTTTGA
>Ga0169931_10007688_pt1 | contig 15920 bp, 23 predicted proteins | sample Kivu_15m_20L_FD_129675 | JGI IMG/M metagenome (GOLD analysis project Ga0169931, IMG submission 129675) | Freshwater microbial communities from Lake Kivu, Western Province, Rwanda to study Microbial Dark Matter (Phase II) - Kivu_15m_20L... | ecosystem: Environmental > Aquatic > Freshwater > Lake...
CCGTTACTTACAAAATCATAAAACTTTTGAGCAGTTTCTAACACAGCGTCAGTACCAGGCACCTCTGGCATTGTTACTTGCGTAACGATTTCGTTACCTTCTTTTTTCATCGAAGTTTGAAACGCACCCCATTTGGCATCAAAGTCTTGCCAAACTTGATTTTGAGCAAACTCTAATACTTTGGTTCGCAGTTCATAACCGTTTTTGTTTGCTTTAATTACAGGAATAGCACCCTTCATCAGCTCAGCAAATTGTTCAAATTGTTTAGTCATATCATTCATCGTATATCTCCTTGTGTGTGTGAATGTGTTGCTATTATAGCAAAATTATTTATTATTGTCAATAGGCTTGTGATCTTTTTTAGGTGCTGTATCCTCACCATAATAGGGAATATGAGCCATTAGAACGCACCTTCGCCTAACATAATTTTACGAGCAAGATCGTAACGACCTTGACGTGCAAATTCAGCAGCAGCCCTTGCACGGCCTGCACGTTCAAAAAATTCTATAATTTTCTGCCACATCATTTGCCGCCTTTCTTTTTTTCTAAAATTTCTTTGAAATATGAATGATCAGGATCCCCAACAATGTTGGACCAACCTTGTACTTGTAAATTGCCTTTAGCACGAATTTGCCAAGGTGCTTGTCCATGTTCAACCATACGTTGTCTGCGTTCTAGATCAGCAAGATCTACACTGTTGGCAAACCAATTTTCCATCGTTTTTTGTTCTTGGTCTTTAGAAACTACAACTTTGGCAAACCATTCACCAAGCATAACGACCACCTTCTGGAGGCACGCCGCCGGTCGTTTTCATGTAGTTAAATGCCCAAGCTGCATCACTCTTGTATTCTGTTCTAGCCCAAGCCATTAGATCTGCGTCTCTTGCTCTTACAACAGGTGATCCACCGAAAGTTTTGACAAAACTTTCGAAAAACTTTATATTTAACATTTTTATAATTTCCTATATGTGTGTGCTATGCTGCAACTGCAACATACCAATATATTTAACACTTGAATACCACAAAATCAACTGTGTTAAACGCAAAGACGTTATGCGTTTGAAGCATATCACACAACTGTTACAATTATGACGATTTAACCAATTATTGGCCAAATAACTTTTTAACACTGTTAGGATCGTCTAGTGTGTATGGAGATTGAACGGTTGTGTTTAGTCTTCCTTGGCAACGATATCCCGCAGCAACAACTCTAACAATCTGATTTCCTAGTCGGCGTTCTTTACTGCCTGCACGACCTAACCTAAATTCAATATTTACAGCGCCATCGAATTCAGGTATGGGTAAGTTAAGAGGGTTTGAACCTAAGTAAAACAAACCAGCACCACCAATTTGTATATAATACACACCTTTGCGATTATATGTAGCGGCGATAATTTTTGCATTATCAAACGATTCAATTGCATTGAGTTTTGTTAAAAAGCCTTTACTTTGTGCTTGATTCCATGCATCTTTTGTTATTGACCCAAACGGTATAGTGTTCGGAAGATTTGCGTGTAAGGCCGCAGGTTCTAACGTTTTTACAAAATTAATATACGCAATAACATCATCTGCTTTATTTTGTGCTGCTTGAATATAAAATGGTAATGCATCTGAATCAATTGCATCCGGTGTTACAACTTCGTATACATTGTTTTCGGGATCAACCCGAACACTTGTACCACCAAGTTGAGCATTTTTATTCGCTTTAACTTCAATGTTAAATGCATTACCATTGAACGTTGCTTCAATGTCTCCTGCTCCGAATCTACTGTAACCGGCGCCGCCAACGGTGCCCAGGTCTAAACCAGGAATTTGTGCAGATTGCAGTGCAGCGTAAACACGGTTTTCGTATTCGACGCCGCCTGCTCCTACTGTTTCTTCAATGGTATTTATAAATTCTACTACTCTCATGCAATTATTTATTACATTTTAGTTGTAGAAGATTCGTATATTTTATTATATTGATTGTTAACTCGAATGAATGTTGTACATTTACTAAGTTGCTTAAGTGTTGATGCGCCCACATATGTGCAAGTGGAACGTACACCGCCTAAAACAGTTTGGATAGTATTTCCAACTGCGCCACGATACGGAACAAGAACTTCTCTGCCTTCACTTGCTCGGTAATCTTTTAAGCCGCCAAAGTGTTTAGTGTTTGCAGCATCACTACTCATCCCGTAAAATTGAACAAACTGCTTGTCTTGTTTTATTTGAGATCCTACGGGTCCATATAGACCTTGATTGTCAATTTCGTTAGTAAGATACGTTTTGGTGATTATGTCGCCGCCGCCTTCGTCGTGGCCGGCCAGCATCCCGCCCAGCATTACAAAGTCGGCACCAGCAGCAAAGGCTTTAGCAACATCGCCAGGGCAAGTACAACCGCCATCGGCAATAACATGACCACCAAGACCATGAGCAGCATCCGCACACTCGATGACGGCGGATAGTTGGGGATAGCCGACGCCAGTTTGTATACGAGTAGTACAAACACTACCAGGACCAATACCGACTTTAATAATATCTGCTCCAGCAAGAATTAACTCCTGTGTTTGATCTGAGGTAACTACATTACCTGCAATAATTACAATGTGTGGATAAATTTTACGTATATTACGAACGTGTGATACAAATGCTTCACTATACCCGTTGGCTACGTCAATGCACAAATACTTGAGATTGTCATTGACACGAGCATACACTTGGACAAACTTGTCGTAATCCGCAGAGCTTGTTCCGATACTCATTGCAACGTAGTCTGTACGATAAAGTCCGCCGGGCTCGTAATTAAAATAATCAACCAATTCTTTTTCAGTGTAGGTCTTAATAAGGCAAGTAAAAATACCTTGTTTAGACAATACATCTGCCATAGCAAATGTACCTACACCGTCCATATTAGCAGCCATTATAGGAATGCCATTATAGTGAGGATCGTCCGAGCAGTTGTGTGGGAAGTCTGGTTGATAGTTTTTAAATTTAAATTTGCGTGAAAGTTCTACTTCTTTTCGTGAAGTTAATGTGCTACGCTTTGGACGAATCAGCACATCACTGTAGTCCATTTTAATATCATGTTCTAAATGCATGTAATCCTCTTATTCTTCTTCAACAGTAAATGTCAAAAAAAAGCCGTTGTTACGACTAATGTTTGTTGCTTCTAGAGCTTTTTGCTCTGCAATTTCGTAGTAATAAATGCCAGCAACACCTTTGCCGTTAGTGTGAATTTCCATTGTGATGTTTTCTGCACGAGCAGTATTGTGGTTAAACAACCCCACTAGCAATTCAATAACAAATGCCATTGGCGTTTTGTCATCGTTGTGCAGTACGACCTTAAACTTTTTTGGCTTATCAAATCGCACATTTATTGTTTCTTTAACAGTTACACTAGTTTGACTCATAATCTTTTCATCCATAAAAAAGTAGAGGATTTTACTCCTCTACTTATAATAGCATTATTACTTGTTTTGAGCAATAGCAATTTTACGTGGTTTTTTTTCTTCAGGAACAATACGCTCTAGTTCAATATAAAGCATACCATTTTCCATACTAGCACCTGTTACCACAACATCGTCAGCTAGTGTAAAGTGACGAGTGAACCTACGTTGTGCAATACCCTTATGAATCCACTGCACCGTCTCTGATGATGATACTTCTGTAGGAACATGAGAAATTGTAAGAACGTTTTCCTTGAGTTCAATATCAAGGTCTTCCCATTTTACTCCTGCAAGTGCCATTTCAATTGTAAAATGATCACCATCTTTAAGAATGTTGTAAGGAGGGTATCCTGCGTTTGCAGTTTGGTGATCCACGTAGTGAATCATGTTGTTAAACAATCTGTCGAAGCCCACTGCGTGTGGTGTTAGTTTGTTTAAATCAAGGGTTGTTAGTCTGGTATTCATTGCTGTATCTCCTATAATAGCAAGATGTATTTCAGGACCCATCGTTGGCATCCATTTTTATTTATAATCGGGAGGCTAACCGTGGCCCCCCACGAGCGTATTAAGGCGCTACCCTATTCTTATTTAAAATATAATATCTTAACGTCTTATCATTACACCGCTTTGTTCTTATCAGGGTTACAATAAATAATAATAAGTTTGTAGTAGTTTAATAAATTGTTTCTTGTCTAATACGCTAGATGATTTCTTTTCCGCACCTGGCTATCCAATAATATTTATAAAGTTAATATAGTATGTGTGAACAGTTGTCAATACCGAAAAAATTAAATTAATTTATCTTTATCTAATTTTCTTAGCCAACGTTTACGTGCCGCAGCTCGCTGTTTTTTCTTAGTGATACTTGGTTTTTCAAATGCTTCACGATCACGAAGTTCTTGAAAAACTCTATCGTTGTTTAAAATTTTCTTTAGTTTACGCATTGCTCTCGATACATCGTTATTTCGCACCTCTACATGAGTGCCTTTAACAATAGGATCTCGCAACTTATAGTGTTTAGACATGCTTTCCTCTTTTTAAAATTCCAATAATCTTTGTGCCATTCAAACTTGGTTGCTGTTCCCATTCATAGTTTTCCAGTTGTTCTGAAATACGATTGATGACATCATATCCTAGTTGTCTATTAGCATTTTCCCGACCTCTGAACTGCACCATGCATTTTACTTTTGCACCGTCAGCTAAGAAACGTTCAATATGTTTTAGCTTTGTTGCAAAATCGTTAGTATCAATTCCCGGTCTAAATTGGACTTCTTTTAATTCAATTCGGTTTTCTCGCTGCTTCTTAGCTGCTTCTTTTTCCTTACGTTTTTGTTCGTAGAAATATTTATCTGCTGCTATAATTTTTGCAACAGGAGGAGTAGCGGTTTCTGTAATAAGAACTAAATCTAAACCTCGTTCATCTGCAAGCCGAAGTGCATCACGCTTACTCATAACGCCAATCGGGCCATTATCATCGTTTACCCGAAGCTCATGATAACGAATGTATTCGTTAATTTGTGGTCCATCGACTCTTTTAAAATCTTTGCTCAATTCTGATCCTTATTATAGCTAAACATTGAACTCCTTATTCTAGATTTTCCAAAACTAAATCAAAATAGTCTTGAAGGTCTTCATATACATTAAATCCGTTATTTACAGCATTAAACAACTTTGCAATATCATTGCGTTTTCTCTCATTGTTAATGAAAACTGTATTAGTATCGCTGAAAATTGCACACAGTATGCCTAAATCATTTGCGGTATCTAAATCAACAAACACGTTGTCGCTGAATCGCATAACACTAATTAGCCAAGCCATGTTAGAATCGTTCACTTGTCCATCGCAGTGATAGATGCTTACTGGCACTGTTTTAAATAGCCGTTCATGCATATTTTCGATTTTATTAATAAATTTATCACTAGTGCTAACAATAGTAATAGCCGGACCATTTTCAGTTAAATGCATGTCAGGCGGTGTAATAGTATAAATTGAATTTTCCCTCATAGGGTTTATTCTTCCTTATTAATTATCTTAATTGATTTTATTTGTTTTTGCTGCACTAATTTTCCGTCGATGCCGTAAACTTTATCATAAACTGTATCATTGATACTACTATACGGTTCTTCTGTATTAGTGTCAACCTTTTCTTTTTTAAGTTCATTAAAAACTTCTTCTATAGTTTCTGGATCTGCTTTTTCTAGCATTTCTTCTATAGAGTCTTTTACTTTTGTAACTGTAGTCTCTTCTACTTTGCTTTCAGCTTGCGCTGTTTTGATTTCTGGTGCGCTTTCAACTGTTCTGTTAGTTTTTTCATTTTTTCTTTCCTTACGCCATTCGAATGTATATTGACTTGCAATCAATAATACGACTGCTAACGGGTCGAACACAAAAATAATTATAATGATAACCCAACGAACCGCTTCTTCTAGTGTAGACTTATCTGTTTGATTACCATATATAAATTCCGCTAGATATTTAACAGGTCCAACTTCTGCCTCAAGTTTTCTATTTTCAGCTTCTAATGTATATTTTTGCTCTGTAAGTGTGTCAATTAAATCATTTGCTGTTTTGATTTTTGCTTGTTGTTCGTTGATTGTTATTTCTACATCTGCATCCGCACCAACTGTTAAACTATCACGAAGTCTTTGTATTAGTTCCTGCGATGCTGCAATTTGTGCATCTGCACCACTTCGTATTCTTGCAATTTCATCATATGCAGATTGTATTGCTGGATTTTGTGTGTTACGAACTTCATCTATTCGTGCTAATACTTCTAGTTTTCTAGTTTTAACTGCTTCGATTTGATTAGTACGGATATCGTTAATAATATCTGTTAGTCTGCTTCTTTCGGTGTCAACTGTTGACTGTGCATTTTGTCTAATAGTTACAATCTGACTGTTTAATTCTGCAATACGATCATTTTGTTGTATGTACCAAACATTAGCAACTCTCTGTGTATTTGGTCCGGCATTGCCATCATCATTTACTCCAATAGCTTGTTGTGCTGCTTTAATTTGATTTGTTTCGTTGCTTGCAAATTGACCTTTAATAAGTGTAACATTATCTTGTATTGCTTTAATTTGATCTAACAGCAGTTGTACTGCACTTGTATCAACTTTTAAATTAGATAATTTGTTTTCATATTCTTCCGCTTGTTGATTTAGTGTAGTTATTTGTATATCAAGTTGATCTAGTTGTTGCAGATACGGTGTTACTTTGTTTTCGTCTGCAGTTCTTGCGGCTTCGATGATTCTGTTTTGTTCATCAATTGCAGGTTGTATACGACTATAAGTGCTGTCAATTCTTGCTTGTTCAGTATCTATTTGCCCTTGAATAATTGTGTTTTGATTACCAGTACTTGCTTCTGCTGTTGCAATTTTTTCTTCTGCTCTGTTAATAATTGCTTGTTGTCTTGCAATCTCGGTAGTAATGCGTTCTATTTGTTGAACACTTTCAATGCCTGCTGCAGTTTGCTCTATATGTGCCTTGGACAAGAAGCCAAAAATGCCCATACTTGTTATGAACATTAACACAATTGTTGCAACACTTAAGTATGCTCTTAACCACCACGCTGCACGATCCCAATATTTGTGTAGCCATACTATGGCTACCAATTTACCAACCTCTAATGCACTACCCATAATTATGATAGGAATTACCGCTGCAGCAAATATAGCTACTAAACCAGATACACTATAATAGATAGCAACTCCACTGATAATAAGAGCTATTATTAAAACTAAAAAACCAAATAACATGTATTATTCTCCGTATGTAACAGCGTGTTTTTCATTTATCATTTTTTGATTAATACCTATTCTAACACCGTTTTCATCTTCTGTAAATACATGTCCTAATGTTCTGCCTGCTTTACCACGTTTATTCATAACTGTTTGACAGATAAATTCTTTGCCTAAAAGTTCTGTTAGGCGATTTTTAGATGCAGTGGCTTTTTGTCTGATAGCATCGTCTGAACTTTTGATGTCTTCGCAATTTATCCCGTATAATTTAATACGTTGCCTTACTAAGACATTAAATCCTAAATCAATTTGAGCATCAACTGTGCATCCGTCTACTACACGGATAACAAAACACTTGTATTCATACATTTAAATTACATCCTCTGCCTCTATAATATTTATAGGAAAATGAGGATTTTGATATATCAAATATATCAGTTGTCTGCTTTAATCACAAAATCTTGTGTCACTACAGGTCCGTTAATACTTAATGTATAACCGCCTGCATCTGTTGGCCCGTATCTGAAACCATGATTACTAAAATTTGGGACAATATTTGATAATATATCTCTGCTAGTTGTGCCGTTGTCTACGAAATTGTAATTATCAATCCAGTTTTGAATACCTGTTGCACTGTTCATTATACTAGCCTTATTTTGTTGCTACGTTTTTAGCAGGACCACGTCTCTCTGGATTAGGGTCTTCTCTGCGCTTACGTCGAGCTGCTTTTGCTCTGTCTTTTTTACCTAATGCGTGTGCTTTACTTTGTGGTAAACACTTAGGCTTACCTTCGCTATCATCGCCGCGAGCACAATCGCCACGAATTTTACCATCAGGCCCGAACCTTACCCATTTTTGTTTGAACCACTTACGCAAGTCTTCTTCTAGTGCTTCATGTAGCTCGTCTGTTATTACTGATTCTTTTTTCACGCAATTAGGCACTCTCTTACCAAACATGGTTTTCATGCCTTTTTTCTCGTAGCCTGTCCAGCACTTTTCGGATATGATTTCTTCTATAATCATCAATCCTTACCTTTATTGCCCCAGTTTTTAGCGCCAACCTTACGGCACTTTACTAACGCACCAGATGCATATGCACTTGGCCATACTTTGTAACGAGACTTAACTTTATGATAACATGCGTCTTTCTCGCCTGCTGCTTCATCAAATTGTGCTTCTGTTATTGATTCTTGTTTTGGTTCTACTTTAGTATCGGGTTGTGGTTCTACTTTACGTGTAGATGCAATTGCAGCTTTCTTCTCATCACTTGATTTACTGCCGAAATTTGCCTGTGTTTTATCTGCGTTTGCAACCCAGTCTTTGGCTTGCTTTTTATTAACAGGCGCAATTAAGAATTCTCTAATTTTTGACTGTGCATTTTTTACTTGATTAGGGTCTGCATCAAACCCGTATGTACTATCGAAAATAATCATGTCGCCGCCAAACATACGTTGAAAACGTCCAATATTATTTTGGACAGCACTCCACATTTTTTCAACTTCTGCTGGATCTAAACTACGCCGACGTTGACGATTACGCTCTTGGGCAACATCCAATGATGTGTTTACATAAATCATCATTGTGTCGTAACCTAATGCATCTAGTCTTGATTTTAATTTTGCAATTTTATCGACATCTTTACCAGTGCCGTCGACAATCATTCCAAGACGACCTAATTTATATAACTCATCTTGTGCAGCACTTGTTTGCTTTGCACGGTCTCTAATTTCTTGACCTTGGGGACTAAAAATGCTGGCAGGATCTAATTCCATGCCAGCCTTTTTCATAAAAATTTCATATACGTCATCGCTGTTTAACATCTTAAGACCAGGATAACCTCCTAGTAACTTTCCTGCAACAAAACTTTTACCGCTTCCAGGACCGCCAGCCATAAAGACTGCTTTAAAGATGTAAGGATCGTTTGGACCCTCGTTAATTGGTTGGGATATAACTTCAAGAACTCTCATGCATTTATTTATACATTCGATCTCACAGTTTCCCAAACTTTACTACTTGGCGTAAGTTGCCACGATCGTCTAGTAATTTAACCAGGCCATCTGTTACATCACCTTGTTTAATCATGTCTGATCTGCTTAGTTTAGAACGCATGTGTGCAAGAGCATTGTTTCTGTTATCAAACAGATCACACTCCTTAGTTTTAACCCCACCTTGGGAAGTATAATAAATAGTTTCTACCTCAAAAGTTGCCACATTGTTACTCCTTATATAGTAAAGTATAATATAGTTTACTTATATATGGTTGTCAAGAGTAATGTATTAGTCACATTCGGGGAATTTATGTTTTACAATTTTCTCCATGCCGGTCAAATGTCCATTGAGCTTATTTGTTACATAAACGTGAGGTTCTTCTGTCCCCCAACGAAAAATTGCATTTTTTGCAAATCCAAAAATTTCTCGTTTATTACTTTGTAGCAATGTATCTTGCATGTCGGTGTCGACGATATCATCTAAATATCGCAATGCATATACAGTAATATCTTTAACGCTAAGTGGGACTTCTACCTTAGCTAAAATCTTTCGTCCAGTGCCAGTATCTTTTGACCTCATTGTCGTGCCTTTCGTTGCCAGTGTGTTAAATTATGATGTGCCATGACATCTCTCCATGATTATCTTGTAATAAGATATTATGGCAAGATGACTTACTTGTCAACCAATAATTGTTGGTTACATTATTTATTATAGTTCAATATACGAAAACTTTATTGACCATGTAACATCTGCAGTCGAAGAACCGTTTGCATAAATTTTAAACTGTCCGTTATCGATTACTGTGTTTATGTCCCACCCGTTTGCAGTAGGAAATGTATATGTTTTAGTAGGAGTTACAGGTAATACATACCCGCCGCTATTATTTTGGACAACACCTTCGATTTTTACTTTTTGCAACTCTGATCTTGCGTTATTCGACCCAACTGCTTCGAGTGTGTAAGACCATATTTTATTAAGTGCTGGGGCTAATTCCACTTCATCAAACTTTACAACAACAGGAGTAGCACTTACTGTTTTAATAGAATATTTTGTATATGGATCTCTGCCTACAACACTGTCTGTTTGTATAACTGCACTTGTTGCAGTTAATGGTGTCGATGTTACAATGTCACCGCCGTTGAACCCAGGATTAGTTGATTCAACTGGAGTAACACCGGCACTTTTTTCTGTTTGCTTCTGTGAATATACTGTTCGGTAACCGGTTATAGTTCCACAATAATCATATATCGGCACTTGTTGTGAAACATTGGGGTTAGGATCATCATCCTTATCTAATATATCAAGTATTTCCGGCTCGACTAGTAAATGAAATATATTAGGATAAGTTATTGGTTGACCGATTGCAGTTTGTGTATTTGAAAATAGAGGCCCGCCAGTAGCAGGATTATAGTTGTACTGATAAGTTACAGGGTATGATGCTAAGTTGTCGTATATACTCTTTAGAGAAGAAACAACACTTGCTGTTGAGGTAATCGAACCGCCGCCAGTGCCAGTGCCCGAATTATACATCACACCAACTTCTGTGTTACACCCACCGGATGTAAAATTGCTGCCGCCAGTATCGTATGAACCTAATATATTGTTCTCGAAACTAATAATGCTTGATATTGCATCAGCAACAGTGTTAACATCATTTGTAATACTATCTATAACACTTTGTCCGAGCGTTCCTGCACTAACTGCAGAAAAATTGTTTGCAATAGTTCCTAATATGCCGCCATTAAATACGTTAGAATTAAACCCGCCAGGAGTTAAACATGCACAAACTTGTCCGGGAACAATACTACCTATTTGATCAATTATAGATTTACCTGCACCCAAAAAGCTACCAAATGCATTTGCAAGTATATTAGGTATGGCAATCGGATTAACAGGAGATGCACAAAAATTAATCATTGCTGCAACGTTTTGTGCTTCTGCAATGATAGCATTTAATCTTCCTAAAATATCATCTATTTTAGTATGGTCCATAAATGATTGCAGTGCGCCTGCAAGTTTGTCTAATGCAGCATATAATGCAGCTTGTAAATTCGGCAATCCTAGCAATTCTTGTATATTTGCATACATACAAATTTGTAAGTTAGGAAGTTTAAAACCGCTGCCGCTTAGTAAACCACATATAAGTTCTCTTAGTGTAAAACTGTATTCAGCTGATGCAATTATTTTTAACGGGCCGGCATCAATACCAGTGCCGCTACCAAAGTATTGAGTCGCATCTAAATAATCGTTTGCATTTTGCAAACCTGCTTTGAAATCATCATATGTAGTCATTGTTATCCACCTGCTCTCACATTACCGCTTGCGGTCGATGCTTTGGGATTGCAATGAGAACCTCCAAGCGGAGGACACAATCTGTCAGGCGATGCACTGTCGTTTAATACAATAATTGGTTTGCCGCCGATGCGTATCTTAGGATTAGATGTGATTAACCCGCCGCCGCCGTGTGTGTTTTTGTCGCCATCTACTGCAACAGTTCTGCCGTTTACTCTAACGTTAAGACCTGTTGCAATAGTTTGTGCGCCACAACTTCTAGAATCTTTGTCTCTATGCACGAATCCCATGCATATATTTATTACAAGACAAGACCGGCAGGTGCTGCAACAATACCAGACGTTGCTTGTGTATAGTTGTCTGATATTTGTTTAACTGTTTTTGTAACCATAACAACATTGTTTTTGTAAACGTCAATTGGTGTAGTGTCTTTTGGATCTACACTCATTAACCATGGAATAAGCATTGCTTGCCCATTTTGCGGGTTAACTGTAAAAACTAAAGGTCTTGTGAGTTTTAGTGCATCCGGCTTATCTTCCATTAGTTTCCCGATAATTTCTTCACCGGTAACTAATTTGAGTGTTACAACATCATTTGTAACATACGACGGTTTAAGATTGAGCATTAATATTTTCCATTAATTGTTTTACATCTTCGGGATTCATTTTACTTAAAGGTAAACCGCCACCTTCAACTAAAACTTTTCCTTTATAGTAAATTTGCGGGACAGTTTTATGCCCTTGTGCTATGATCCACTCTCGCTGAGCAGAATCTAAGTCAACTCTAATTTCTTCGAATTGAATGTTATTCTTTGTGAGATAATTTTTCGCAAGGTCGCAATATCCACATCCTGCTTTACTGTAAACTGTAATCATAATGAAAATCCTTTATTTTCTTTTAATATCCACCCGCATGTTTTTCCGTATTTTGGAGGAGCAGATCCTTTTTGTGTTTGTTTTTTTAATGTTGAATGACTTAAATTGTGTTCGATGCAGAATTTTGCCAAATCTCCGCCAAATAAATTATACGTGCTGCCGTCTGGTGATGTTAATATATATTCTTTACTTAACTTATTATTATAACCCACTCGCAGTTTGGCTTTATCTGATATTATTTTTTTAGTTTCTTCACTGTGAAATTTTCCCCACATGCCGTTGTTTTCACCCATAGAAGATTCTTGTATTTTTTTTCTCGTTTCTTCTGAATGCGCTCGTGGCCCGTACCCGCCACGTTCTTTTTGTAGATCAGATCTGAGTTTTTTTTGTTCCTCTGCTTTTTCTGTGCCGTATATTTCTTCGTATGTTTTTCCTTTATGATTAGGCGGACGATTATCTACACAAACGTTAGTCAATATACCATCTTTATCATATCCTTTTCTACCATACTTTTTAATAAGGAATGCCTCCATTTCATAAGCTAACTGTTCGTCGACAATATTCTCAGCTATATAGATAATTTCGGGTTCTAGCCCTTCTTGTCTAATATTAGCAATTTTATTTTCTTTATACTGATTCCTCGTTTCCGGAATATCCCATAAATGTGTTTTGGCCCGACGACCTTTACCTTTACCTATATAAAATGGCTGACCGTTGCGTGGGTCGATTAACTGGTATATGTAATACATTATATCTGTCTCCTGCATAAGGTATTTATCAAGAGAGTGAGAATAACAATTACTTATTGAATAGTCGTTGCACTGATTTATGCTACGACCGAAAATTATAAATTGTCTGTTGTCAACATAAGGAGTTATATCTATTATAGAGTCTGTTGTTTGCCAAACTGTGTGTCGTATTGCTTGAATTGTATTAAATCCTACAAGGAAATACCAACCGACTACCGGAATTCCACCATACACACTGCAGTGAATACGTACATTATTATGACAGTTATTGTAGTCATATGCCGATTCACTATTAACTGCTACTGCACCAACCCAATCACAGGAGAGTGACCTACACATGTTGATAATAGAAGAATCAACATGTGTAGGAATGGTCCACATATCACAAACTGAATCCTTTGAATGTATCGCCGCTAACATCCTGCTTAACTGCACCAATCGTATAGGACGAAATTTGAGTTTGCTGAGGAGCCACTTGAACTTCTGCACCTGCAATCCATTTCTGTGTCCACGGAAGTGTATTTGTTGTTTGACTATATACTTTTGGAAGTGAGACATGTGACATACGTTTTGCTGCAATATGTTCAATATATTCACATAGCAATTGCTTGTTAAGTCCTAGCATACTGCCGTCTTTGAACAAATAATCTGCCCATGCTTTTTCTTGTTCAACAGCATCGACAAACATTTTGATACATGCTTCTTCTGTTTCGACTGCAATCGTTTCAAAGTCGGGGTCATCTTTACGTAATGTTTTCAATAGCAACTGTGTGCTACCGAGATGCAAGTTTTCATCACGAGCAATCAACTTGATAATCTTAGCATTACCTTCCATTTTCTTGAGTTCGGCGAATGCCCAACTACATGCAAAGCTAACATAAAAACGAACACCCTCTAGAATGTTAACACTCATTAGTGCAAGCCATAGTTTCTTTTTTAGTTCATACAGATCAACAACAACTGTGTTGCCATTGACAGTGTGTGTTCCTTCGCCCAATAAGTTATAGTATCCTGCAAGTTCAATTAGCTCATCGTAATTTTTGCTAATGTCTTCTGCACAATCGATAATTTCTTCAATATCAAGCATACCATCGAAAATTTTACTAGGATTACTGTAAATGTTTCGAATAATATGAGTATAACTGCGGCTATGAATTGTTTCGCTGAAAGTCCAAGTCATAATCCAGTTTTCGAGTTCAGGCAGACTAACAATGCTACCGAAGGCTTCAACTGGTGCTCGACCTTGCACAGAATCAAGTAGAATTTGACGCTTTAAATTTGATGTAAAGATATGCTGTTCGTGTTCTGTTAAAGCTTTAAAATCTTTAGCATCTTTCATAACATCAACTTCTTCTGGACGCCAAAAGAAACCAAGTTGCTTATCAGTAAACTTATCAAAGCTAGGATACTTCATTGTATCGTATCGTTGAATAGTAGGCCCTCCGCTTGGATCGAGAAAAGCCTTTACTGTTGTATGATTACTTTTGTTACTAATATCAAATACTGATGCCATAATATTCCCTCAAATAGTGCAACTATCGCAAGCGGCTTCATCAACGAACCCGTTTACATTTTCTGTTTCGACTACTATATTTGATTGTGCAAATTTGTCAATGTCGATTTCGCCTGCGCCATCATATGTATTAAAGTAATACAATTGCTTACCACCATACTTGTAGAACATCAACATATGTTGTATCATAACAGACATTGGGATCTTTTCATCTTCAAAAAATTGTGGATTATACGAAGTGTTTACACTGATACCTTGGTCAATATATTTTTGCAATACTGCCATAATCTTTAGGTAACCTTCTGGCGATGCTTGATCCCATAATAATTCATATTTGTTCTTTAATTTATGAATACCGGGAACAACTTGCTTTAATACGCCGTGCTTACTTTGTTTAACACTTACAAGAGAACGTGGTGGCTCTACGCCGTTCGTTGCATTACTAATTTGTGCTGATGTTTCTGCAGGCATGAGTGCCATTAGTGTAGAGTTACGAATACCAGTCTTACGCAATTGTTCTCTTAAACCGTCCCAATCCATACGTTCCTGATGTGCAACTAGTTCATCCACATCACGCTTGTAAGTATCAATAGGAAGAACACCATCGCTGTATTTGGTTTCGTCATTCCAAAGACATGCACCTTGCTCTGCTGCTAAATCTGCGCTAGCTTTAATCAAATAATAACTCCATGCTTCTGCATACTCGTCGATCATTGCTAAGTTTGGATTACTGTATGTCATGTCGTTCTTAGCCATCCAATATGCAAGATTGATAATACCAACGCCAAGAGGACGTCTGCCCATTGTAGCACGGTATGCAGCTTTGACTGGATAACTTTGATAGCTCAATAATGCATCTAACCCACGGACAGCAAGTTCACATGCTTTTGCAAAATCAGATGGCTTTTTAATGTTACCCCAATTGATAGCAGACAGGGTGCAAAGTGCAATCTCGCCTTCTTCGTCGTTAAAATCATTCAACGGCTTTGTCGGGAGATCGATTTCGGTGCAGAGATTGCTTTGTTTAATAGGTGCAACTTCTGGCTTAAATGATCCATGTGTATTTGCATGGTCAACATTCATTAGGTAGATACGTCCGGTATCTTTACGTTCGCCCATAAATGAACTAAACAATTCAAGTGCGCTAACTACCTTCTTGCGTAACTTTGTATTACGCTCTGCAGTCTCGTATAGTTCTTTAAACTTGTCTCGGTCAGCAAAAAATGCATCATAAAGACCGGGTACATCTGCAGGACTAAACAGTGTAATATTTCCACCAGTGATTAAGCGTTCATACATAAGTTTATTAAATTGCACACCATAGTCCATATGAC
>Ga0169931_10007689_pt1 | contig 15919 bp, 9 predicted proteins | sample Kivu_15m_20L_FD_129675 | JGI IMG/M metagenome (GOLD analysis project Ga0169931, IMG submission 129675) | Freshwater microbial communities from Lake Kivu, Western Province, Rwanda to study Microbial Dark Matter (Phase II) - Kivu_15m_20L... | ecosystem: Environmental > Aquatic > Freshwater > Lake ...
ATATTAGCTGTCGATAGTGAAGAAGAATCGAAATGTTTCGATATAGACTCTAAACTCGTCCCGAACATTGTATTACTTGTTCCTAGTACGGAGTTTATCGAAAGCTGTTGCTGCTGTACGGAGGCTCCAAAAGCTGAAGTGGATGATTGAAAAGATAACTCTCGTTGCCCTCCTGTATTCCCATCCAACACCCCAACCGATCCCAACGGTATATTCACTGAATTAGAGTTTAGTGATCCTGGTAGGGCTGGAAAGTCTTCCGATGCCATGGAAAAGTTGGTTCCGTTCGACCCAGGCGTCGTACCTAAGCCTAACCGATGCAACGAAGATGAGGGTAGTGTCTTATTTCCTTGTATCATTTGTTGTTGTTGCTGCTGTGCAAGAAGCTGTTGTTGTTGCCGCAGCGCTGCCGCGAAACTACTTGCATCGCCACTGGATAAGCCTCCAACACTACCACCAACGCCGCCACTACCACCGCTGCCCCCCAAACTAGGAAATTCATTTAAGTCAAAGCCTGTAGAACTTCCTCCTGTGCCACCAGAACCACCACCCGATCCAGAGCTGACGCTACCTGTATCATTGTATGTAATTCCTCCTCCTATCGACGTTCCATCGAACATACCACGTCCAAGAATCATATCTGAATTCCCAGCACCTGTCTGACCAAACATTATTTTTTATTGTTCTTTTGAGTATGTTCTTGTAAGGTAATCAACAAAAACTGTAGTATTACGAATAAAAGGTACAGAAATAAAAGAAAAGTTAGACCGTGCGCAACAAAGACACGACGTTAATAATACAAATGAGGTTTCCGAGTGCTGATGAGACTTGAGGCTTTTTGATAACACGGGAAGAATCCAGCTCTCTGGACATGAAATAAAAGTGCCACTCAAGGAAAAAATAAATAAACCCGAGACATAATGGCGAATGTAAAACGTCACTCATTAAATCGGACAGTCATTTCCTGTCCGATGATGATATGTAGTGATCCCTAATCATTTACCTCAAATCTATCGGTATTCTATAGCTGAAGGATGTCAAGCTTTGAAAGTACGGAGTCGAAGAAGTGTGTGGGAGACAAATAACTCACCTCTATAATACTGCTGCTACTTTTCACTGTTGATAATAATCACACATGCACTGGCATGGCCATTAATTTCCCTGCAGTAGAAAGAAAGTGTGGTCAACAACACCATACATACAACCATACCTCAGTAATGATCCTACATACAATAACGCCTACATAACCGATTCAAAAAGCATCTATTTCGGTCGAAAGAGTTTTTTCAAATTATTAGTAATTACATAGTAGTATTATTCTCCGTATTTTCAGTTCAGATGACCTCTTAGGATTATCCAAAGAGGTCATCTGAAATGAACTCTTCGATCAAATAATTTCAATCGTCAGAGGATCGAGACTATTGGGCTCGTGTACATGGACGGTTCCTTACAAGAGGTATTTCTTCTTCAATAGGGACCCTCTAATCACTATCGAACGAAGAACGAGATATGTACAATCTCTGAAACATGAAGATTCCTGCTCGGATTTAGGGTTGTCTGATGTATGATAAAATGTATCGTTGAACTTTGACTGCAGTAAGTTTCGCGTGATTGTATCGGCTCTTGTAACTGTGTCTCTTATCCTAATCCGTGATAATTACTACATTTTTACAAAAATAAGCCATAGTAAATAAGCATTTATAAATATATAGGTGAATTATGTATAATATAGTTATGTTTTTCAGTTTTTTCTCAAACGAATCACCTAGAAAAGTTCGAATTTTTTTCTCATGTGTGTCACACGCTTCTTAGAATCAATGCATCTACTCCGATGTCCTTCATGTGCAATGTCTCCTAGGCTGCTGAATATTATAATGAGGTATCTTCGTGCGGTTGTGAACTCGATTTCCAACTTTATGATGTTGTGCACGTTCCATGACACGCAAGTAGCTATCCAACGATTCCTTAGATCCATGAAAATGAAGATACCCATATTCAACCCTAGCAACATCTCCTCGAAGTTGCAGTAATCGAATTATATCATTCCGGGTTGTAGGGCACCGGATAGTTTCATTTATATTCATGACAGCAGTGGAGGAATTGTGAGGTACCTTTGTTGGACGTTTGACTGGATCACACCCTTTGGTAAGCCTAGCTTCTTCCTCACAATCTTCTAAAAAGGAAAGATACATCATAGTGGTTACGAAATCATCTAAAGCATCTAATTCTGCAGCATCTGTAACGTTATAAGGAAGACAACGAAAAAAATCATGAATAAAATCCAAGTCTTACGGTAAAAATGAAGATTAAAATGACTTAACTTGTAATTTACTTTACCTTGAGAAGAAAGAGGAAAAAGTTCATCTAATGCTTCATCTGAAATCATTTGCAAAGCGTCATGAGATGCGTGCTCTCCATAAAGTACAGCCGTGGGAAGCCCTGAATCATCATAAATTGTTATAATGCCTTCTTCCATTACGTTATACGTAGGAAAAGGATGAATGTTCGTAGCTGGATGCATTGAGGTCATGATCTTGCCTTGTTTGCATGAGGAAAGAGAAGTGGATTCAGTGAAATCCCCATCGTATGATATACACTTGAAAAAAATGAAAATACGCACAGGTTATTGATCTCAAGCAATGTGATATCTTTTTTCTTATTATACGCACAATTTTTCCTCGATAAGATGAAAGAGAAACAGTGAACTCAGTTCTATGGAGGTAAATAAATGATTTTTTTCTTGAATCAATCGATTTTTTGAGGGTATGTATCAATAGAACAACTTATGATGATTGATTTCCAGAATTCTCGAGTTCGCATCTGCCACATGTGTGTCAAGGCAGTCAAGAGGTCAAGAGCTCAAAGCTACATACAGAACGGTACGTACGTACGTACTGTAGTCCCTCGCGATAGATTTTTAACCTCTCCCCTGCCAAAAAGCAATGTGAAAGATGTGACTGACTGACGACATGCTATGCTATGCTTTGTGGTCACCGTGATTTCATTTCAATATTTTCAACCAAGGTAATAATATAGTAGGTCGAAGATCTAATTGGGTTTTCAAGTTGACTTTGTTCAAACGACTTTTTAAACAGAATATTTAGAACGAATGCGTATGGGCATCGTAGCTAAACGTAAAAAGGCTGATAGTAAGAAACCTTTGTTTCAAGATTCGGATTCTAGTAAAACACAATCGTCATCACCGGGTCATCTATCATCCAATTTAATTACACAAATTTATACTCCAAAACTTACTTCATTAGCTATTCATCAATCGGAGACTTATGCTGCTCAATTTCTTGAATACCATGAGGCTCAAAAATTGATATCGTCATCTGATCATTTTTCTAGTGATAATGATGATACAAATATCACCACCGATCCTAAAATACAAATACAAGAAGAAACGCCCATAACTTTCGTCAAACCTCCTAAATCCAACTTCCTTTTTGGTACCAAGGAATCGACGGATGAATTTATTAATGAAGTTTTAGTAGAAACTGCAAATTATTTTACTACCCAAGAAAAATCATCTGTAAGTCGTTGGAAAATTGCAGCTAATGCAGCTAAATTTGAACGACTACTAAATCAAAAGTATGGCCGGTTACGTCCATTTATCACAAGACATCCTGAAATTGAAGACTTTATTCGTATCATACAACGAAAACTAAATAAAGGTGAATTAGTACCGAGTCCATTTCGACAGGGGAATCCACCCTTGGATCGACGTACAAGTATTATTATACTCTTTATGATGCATCGAAATGGTGTACGATTCGAGGTGACTTTACTTTCTTTCCTTTTCTTCATCGTGGGATTACAACCTTGGGTAGTAGTAACCTTGGTAACAATAGGGCATTTTATTTTAATGAAGCGAAGAAAAAGTCGTGTCAAGGGTTGGCATAGTCAGGAAAATATAATTCCCCTACGATCTTATTATGCTCAAGAAGTAACCGAGGCTACGGACGGTATGCATACCAATATTGCTAATCGTGATGAAATTATTCTAAAGGCTAAGCAAGATTGTTTGCTGCAACCAGTGGGCAAACTTTTGTCTTCCACTGAGTTTACTACTACAAGTCTAGAGGGGAAAATGGAGAATTATGATACTCTTATTGTTGGATCTGGACCTGCAACATTATACACAGCAGCTCTCTTATCTCGGACGGGTCGATCAGTGTTGGTACTTTCTGAGTCAGAGGATGCATCAGGAATGCATGTATTGCAAAACTCAACCTTGGGCTCGATTCCTGTCGACATCGAGTGTCATCATATCGCACATACGAAGAAGATAATTCCTTACCTAGCTCCTGCTCTTGTTACTGATATGGATAGTTTGGGTGGCATCCGCTTTGCTCGTATTGGTACTGAAGCTGATGGCTATACCTCGGATATCCTATCTGTCCCAGGAATGGGTGTAGACAACGCCAATAATACAATCCCATATTTGTTACGAGCGGGTGGAATCGCTGTTGTCGCTGACGATGCTGCGACATTTCTTGCAGATGGCTGGACAACTGACGATGGAATAGGGAACTCTACCTCCGCCGCATATATGACTGCTTGCTCAACGATCAATGATACAGCTACTGATTATTATCTTACGAAACTATTATCACAGCGAGTGAATGGTATGAAGAAGGATAGTCCCTACCAAGAAGCTAGTGTACGATATGCATCATCCTTCCTGAATAAACTTTTACCCCTTAATGCTCATGTGCGAAGTTTGATGGCGGCGATGGGGATGAGAAATGAAAATTTAGTACCGAGTAAAACAAGCATGGCTGCGCATATAACGAATGTGTGTTCCTTCGCCTCAAACGACGGATTTACCTATCCAATCGGCGGACCAAGAGCAATTTGTCATGCCTTGGCTACTGTTATTGAACAATGCGGTGGAGCCATACGAACCGGAATGAAGATAAAGGAATTCGTCTTTGAGGATTTAGAGGGAAAAGTTGATACCAACGATGATTCCCCTGCGAACACAACCAAAAAGGGGTCAACGAAACTGACTCGTATACCGAGATGTCATGGTGTTCGATTGCATGATGATCGTATCATCACCATAGGAACAAGTGACGACAATGCTGTGATTTCCATGATGGATTTCATATCTACCTTTATTTTATATACTCCTGATGAAATACGGTCTAAGTACGGTGTGCCTTCAGACTTGACTTCCTTGACTGAGAGGCGCCCATTATTACGATTCATTTTTAGTCTTCAAGGGAGTCATGAAGAGCTTGAGTTGACAGGCGCAGACTGGTACCGACTTCCAAATGCATCGATTGCACGTGATGAAATTGACGTTGCTTCAGGGCAGATTCAACAAGGCTTCATAGGAGAGGACTTTTCAATAGATGATGAAGAAGATTCGGGTGTTAATGAAGTGAAATCTCCAGAGGAAACCAATCATGAAACGGCGCCCAACAATGACAGTAATCATAATCATGGAAAAGTCAAGAAGAGTCGTAAAAGCAAAGGTCGCAAGTTAAAGTTTGAAACGGGAAAATCATGGATGAAAATTTCGTTCCCAAGTACGAAGGATCCAAGTTGGACTCAACGGCATGGAGACATTAGTACTTGCGTTGTTAGTATAGAAGCAGATGACGATTTTTGCCAACTTTTTGATACAAAACCAAAAGTGTTCTCTTGTGTTAAATATGGTACAGGCGAAATGGAACGACTTTTGGAGCGAGTGAAGAGAGATCTTTTAGATGTTTATCCTCAACTAGAAGGAAAAATTGATTGCGTTAAGATGCTAGGCCCTTTTCGTATGGGGTTGAGCCATGTACCTGAGCGATACGTAGCGAGGGGTATAAGGCCTGTAACTCATTACCCCGGTCTCTTCATGGGTGGATCCGATCTTTCGGTAGGAGATTCGTTGTCTGCCTCTATTGTTGCAGGTTGGATGGTTTCCAACGCTGTTGTAGGATACAAATTCGTTGACTATATGGTTATTGATAAGAATATTACAACTGACCTTAATCAATACCAATTGTATCCCAGGAACATTGAGGATTTGGCTGTTCCATACAGTTTCCCAAACTCTGATCGACTTCCTCAGAGCTGCGAATTCGATTGCAATACAGAATCACGTAAAAACTAATACGTATTCTAGGTTCTGATTCATTACACTTAACATGAAACAAAAGAGTTTAAGATATTTTATTTTTTACCTGACTGTGCGCACTTTTTACGTAGATAATGGAGTAATTGTATGTAAGTGCCAAGGACGTGGTGATCGTGCATTGGAACTTAACATTAGAAGTAGATGAACAACGCTACACTGTTATTTATATTTCATATTTTTAGAACAAAGTTCAAAAGTACAGGAAAATAGTATGGGGCATACTACCATTTAGTGCCGTAAGAATAGGCAGAGACTAGATAAGATAGTGCTATAGATTTTACACTACTCCTTTATTGCGTTCGTAATGCCGACAAGCTACTTCCAGTTGAGGAGCATTACACTTTTGCGAAACATAGAGCAAGTGTCCGAGGTTGTTGATATCAATCCGAGCAATGAGGATGCGTTCCTTTATGATATAGAATGGTTTAATGGGTTGAGTCTAATGGCCCGGTCATTTTTAGCTTCAGAAAATTCTTAACTTACACACACTTGCTTCAAATGATCTAGCATAAACTGATCGGCCAAAGACAGTAAATCCATTTCATGATCAAGTGTCGTCAACTTCGGAGCCTGTCCTGTATAAATATATTCCTGCGTCCATGATCGATTTTTGCTTTACGTTAAGAAGATACATCCTTAAAATCAAGTAGACACATGTCATTCGGAACTTACAATCATCGCAAGAAAACTATCGTAAGAGATATGGGGAATCTCGATTTCCGGGAATTCAACTGTACTCTCTCTAAACCCTGTCGTAAACATCGCCCTAAAGCAATCGGACACAAGCGATAGAATTAATTGGTGACTATAGATACGTCTACCCTCAACTAAGAATGCAACATCGGAAAAATCATCCTCATTTACAAAAAATGGTAAGCGTCTCCTCAAGAGATCCATAGATGTCGGTTCCGTAACTACAACAAGCGGAACCGGATCTGTATCGAGAATCGTCCAATCGCTTAGATATTCGCTCCCAGCACTACCTCCGTAAAAGTAAATCTTTCGATTAAATGCAGTTGAAGTATGCCCAGCCCGTCTCCCTGGCCCTTTACCTTTTACTTGTATTATCGACGTATTTTCAGCGTCATTTGGGTTTCCTGAATAAGCTGAGCCCTTCTTTCCACCATGGTCTTCAGATTCACTTTGTTCAATTATTCGTTGAAACCCACCTCCAACTTTAAAAGAATGATTATCACGCCCCATGGCAGTTTCATAATCGTTCATAGTTGTATGACCAAAGGAACCTCGGTCTACGGAGGCGATACTACTACTGCTTGGGTTTGCTGTTGTATTTCGATTAGTTCCATTCGTAACAATCGCAGGTAAGGGTTCATTTAAAGAGGTAGGAATCGATAAAGTTCGATTAGTGTCAATATGCAGGACATCTAGCCAGGCCATTTCTTTTCTATCCAAAATGTGAAGGTCCTATTGACAAATGGTCAGAAGAATAGTAATAGCGTGATGGGCTAAATGATCAAAGTCTATCAGATCTCACCTGAAAGCATTTGCTGCTAGGACCACTACCACCATACAGATAGAGGCGCCCATGAAGAGCAGTAAAGGTCATACCCGCTCGCTATGTACAGGTTGAAAAAGGCCATTGGTGCAAGTGTTAGATTGAGTGTATGGAACTCTTTGGTGCGCGTATGGAATATAACATCTTACCGGATGAGGCAATAATCCACCAACGAAAGGTTTACTCCAAGTGGACGAGGTGATATCTAGAATATGAATATCGTTCAAACGTTCACGCCCGTTCCTAATCAAACCAGGTAAATGACATACATGAGACACAGCAATACGAGGAGACGAAGGAATAAGATGAAAGCATGGAAAATACGAACCACCCTCCAAAAATGACCAATTCATTCGTCTCTTCAATGAGAGCGCTTGAATGATTTGCTCTTGGTTCTGGAATAGCGCCGCGTGTTTCCACATGTCTCCATATCAAGCTATTGCAGTCAAGGGCATGTAGGTCGTTGAGATAAGCCCTTCCATCGCCTCCACGAAAAATATATATTTCATTCTGAGACGAGACAAAGTCAGCTGAGTGCATATTACAAGGACCCGGGGGAGAACCCAATCTTTCATCCACAGGAATCCATCGAAACTCGTACATATTGGTTATATCCAATATATACATATCGGCCGACGCAAGTGGTCCCGATCCTAACCAACCACCAATAATAAAGATACATGTTTGTTCAGTAAATAAATCAATATCCTCATTATGTAAGTCAAAGGTGTCATCATAAGGATTCAAGCGTTCTCGTCGTCCGACTTTTCGTTTCACTAATGTTGCAGTGTGCCCATTTCTTCCCGGTGGCGGAGTCCCTCTTACTCGAAAGCTGGAGGGATGAACGGGTGTCCGGTTGGTACTATCCACGGAAGAAGACACCGAGAGTAGCGATATAGATGAAGACCGTGCTCTACGAAAAAGGCCCTGTGCCTGTGCTCGATTTGTGGAGGATACATCCGAATCATCATCAGCACTCCCATCTCCCTCATCGTCGTCATCCGCCTCCTCTTGATCATTTCCATCTTGATCTACCACTTGCACTGGATACCATTGCTGCTCATGAATGGAGAAAATCGATAACGTTGAATGATTTCTGCGACCATCATAACCACCAAAGCAATAGAAGAGACCTTCATTATGAGTCATTGTGTGATTCTTTATGGGTGGTCCTGCCTCATGAAGAACTCTTTCCCATTTCATATGTGCGTCCCGTTCTAAGAAATTTACATTAGATGAATCGGGATCCAAAAAGTGCTGCATGGAGTTAGATAGTTTCCAATAGACTGATTGTATTTTAAAAGTGAGGCCTTCAAGATATAGACAGGAGTAAGTACTGTGATCGTATATATCATACGCATACCGAGAAAAACAAAGCATGACTCAGAAAATAATTGCTCTTTTGAAAACGAATAGAATATATATATTAGGATAATTATCAAGAGGAAGGAACCCTTTCAATTACAGTACAACGAGTTAATAACCTAGAGATAAAAGGACCATCATTAGCGACCCTTGATCGGTATGACCAGCTAATGGCGTTTTTTTCTCTATCGATTTCGTCCGTACATAAACAAATCGAGCTGATAAAACATGGATAGATCGAAGACAGAAAAAAGCATGAACTCGGAGGACTGATGCCACGTGTAGGATGCAGTAACACTTTTTAACGTATATGTTGTGATAGGGTAACATTATAAGAATAGAAGCCATAAAAGCACTGTCCTCTAAACGACAGCGCCGTCGTGCACTGAGAATTTAAATATTTCATCACATGTGTCGTCAAATGTCAACAGCATAATCTACGTGTACACTTTAATACGAGGATTGTAACTTTCAAAAGGCCGATATATACACAATCACTGTTTACGTTAAGCATTACTTAAACGCCACGTATTCCATGGAATCGATATTTTCTTCCTTATCAGCGTAGACTTTATTTCTTCTTGCTGGCGTTCATGGCAAGCGAGTACAAGAGTGTTCCAAAAATAGCCACAGAAGAACCAATAATGGATCCAGTGGACATGGGTGTCTTGAATGCAATCACAGAGGCTACAATAATGACAACGCGCTTGATGGTATTACCTACAGCATGTGTGACAGGATTCACCTAAGAAGAAGAGGTTTTCCAAAGTATGAAGTATGATCGAATCGAGTGAGAAAAATATGCAAACAAAAGGAGTTGTACGTACCTTTCCTAGTGCTAAAAAGGCAACTTCATTGTATGCATAATAAGTTGCACCACCTAAAGCCAGGAGCAAGGCGAGGCTCTTGTTCGTGTAACTTCCATTTGCTACTAGTTTTCCAAAGGCACCAAAGAAGCCAGTACCTTCAATGGCAAGCATCAAAGGGATCAATACCGCAGTAGACATGGCTGTCAGGACTGCGTATAGGTTTTGTGCATCTAAATTTTCACCCATTTTCTTTCCGCTCATGGTTTTCTTAGAAAGGACACCTCTAGCAGCGGAGGAAACGTTAGAAAGCATAGCAGATGCTAATGCAAGCCATGTGAAAGAGAGTTCTTTCATGGATGCAATAGCAACTCCTCCAATGATAGGTAGTAAGGTAAGGTAAACATTCAGGGGTAGGATTTCACCAAGAAACAAGGCATTTAAAACGCAGGTCACAACAGGTTCCGATGCCTTGACAATATGAGCAAATGATACGGCTCCAGCTCCAAGAGCAATTACGGCACCAACATGTACACCCGTATGACAAAGAGCAATGGGGAGAAGAGTTTTCAATTCATCCAAGGAGAGTTTGGGCGCCTTACGAATTCCTAATGCCCAAAGAGGAACAAAGTATGCAATACCCGCTGCCATTTGGATCGTTGCAATAGTCCAAGGATAATCAAGGATATTAAGAGCTTGCTTGTTGTAAATATTGTATCCAATGTTAAATAAGTACCACAAGGCAAAGTAGGTTCCCACCTGAAGAGTTTCAGCTAGTGAGCTGGATGAACCCTTGCTAGGTTGCTCTGAAGCAGCAGTAGCCTTGGTAGCAGAAAGATTCAAGGTGGTGGTAGTCTTAGGAATACTCTTTGGACTGCGAAAGGTATGACATGAAAAAAAAAACGAGGACGAGCCATGATGAGAATCGATGTTGAATAAATATAAATGAATACAATAAAAACATGGGCGAATTTTTCCCTGTTGCGTGCCACAGCCAAGCAACTCGTCATAGAGTCTATAACGCACCTGGCGACTGCAATAGGCACATACCTAACATTTGCACTGGCTACAGCCGAGGATGTGACCAAGGTTTTGACATTGGAAGGACTAAAACCTTGAACTGATGAAAGGCATACAATCGCAGTAAGGATCAAAGCAGCGTATGACTTTTTCATTATCATCATTCTCTTGATTGAATGTGTAGGTTATTTACAAGAAACAAAGAAGACTGCGTGTGTTTTAGTTTGCTTTACACGACACCCCTGAAGGATAACAGGACAAAAGTCTTCGTCTTGCTGATGTCCTTTCTCACACACATAGACAAGGAGTTGCATCACCTGCGTTGTTTGACGTTTGACGCCTCGATCTTTCCTCATCTCTCCACGTGCGTGACTTCAAACTGCTTTACATACGTACTTACGAGAACGATATCACGCGTTTAAATACCACGCGCGATAGGAATGCGGGAATGAAATACCCACTGTCCACTGTCCACTGTCCACTGCCGCCGCATTCTAAATTCTAATAAAAATAAAGGAGCAAAAAGGAAAGCCCGCCTCTTGCAGTTTTTCGGTTCAAGAAACGACAAGGAACAAATAGACAACATCTAATAATGTCTTAGTCAAAGCTATGATAACTATTCCTATATACGTGCTGTGTCTCATAGATAGTTTTTCCCAAGGATTTACCATAGAAAACCCTTGGAAAAGGAGACGGAAGTTACAATTTTTTCCAGAAAATCCTTCTTCACGACATGAAAATATTGTATATAATAAGAAACCAACAAAACACCAAATCTTTACCCAATCTTCACCATTTGAGTCCACAGACATACTTTATGGAAACCAATTCAATGATGGGATTATACCCGCTAATATTAGCAAGTTTGCAAACACTCCATCCAACTCACTCATTGGTCTTTCTAAAATACATCAGAGTCTTGTCTCCACGACATATGAACGTCAAATTTGTGTAACGGGTAAATATCCTCTTTATATAAGTATTCAAGATAACCCTACACGACGATGGATCTTCTTTTCGTCTATGAAGAAAATGATGCGATCCTCTTCTTCATCGTCTGGAGACACGACTTTTTCTTCTTCGACAATTTCAACTTGTACTACAAGTAGTAGTAGATTGATTCCATCGACATTGCAAATGCTAGTGAATGGGACCAGTATTGATCGTAGTCTTGCTTCCTATGATCGATTTCAATGGCTCGATGAGGAAGAAAGAATTTCCCTACATCGAAAGCACACCTTATTAAGTATTGAATTTACAGCTGAAATTGATATTCGTAAACCTGGATTTTTACATATATTACCATCATCCGCGGCTGGATCTTCTGCCGCAATTCAACGTTGGAGAAATCATAACTCTAAAAGAATAGGAAATCTTCCAACTGCTACGATGAGTCAAGGGAATGAAAGACTTTGGATTACTGGTTTTTCCTTGACACAAACGTTAGGGGAAATACATTATTTAGATATACATAACTCTTACACGGGGAAACTGAACACTAGAACTCGAGATTCTATACGATGGCCTAATGAAGTTACACTAGTCCCTCGTCATAGATACAATAGTACTCCTATAGATACTAACAGAAGAATCGAATATGAAGATGCATTACTAATTGCAGATGGCTTTTTGGTACCAGGGAAAGACCAAGGTGGTATATATCTAGTTTCACGACCAGGGCATGGTACAGAGTGGAAAGTTTGTCTTACTGGTGGACAAGGAATGGAAGGTTTACTTTCCAAGCTGGAAAATAGAGAAAGTATAGGAAGTTGGTTCTATCATAAGGCAGTGTGGGTGGATTTAACCGGAGATGGACGATTATCTATCGTAGCGGCGAGAAGTAGTAGTAGTAGTACTACTAGTAGTAGAAACTCGAATACAAACTCACAAGGCGGGGTCATGAAAGAAGAAGGATCTTCGTCTTTTCGCTCGGAGCTGATTTTTCTCGAGAGACCAAAGCCATATAAGTACGATGAAGAAACCCAAACTCCATTGGACGCAGATGGAACTGTTTTTGACCCTTTTCGCCACACTCCTTGGAAAACGCAGTACGTTATGTATGCCTTGTCTTGTGTTCGATTTATTATTTGCATTATGAAGTATGTATAAAGTCTTATCCTCAATCGCCTCGACCACAAGTGTTCTTGACGAGGGGCCTGACGTCATGTTCAGCATCGCTGATTTGGATACTACAGATGAAACCATTGAGGTCATAGCAAGTCAATTCTTTAGTCGACGTGTAACACTCCATTCTATTCAAAAGGGGGAGAAGCCTAAGGTAGTTTTTCGACGAATTATTGATGATGACTGTGGTTCACCCTTTTGTACTGTGCTGGCCGATCTTGATATGGTCAAATACCCAACAAGATGCATCATAGATAGTGGTAGTTCCATACCAACGTTTCAAAGCGGAACTTCCTTCTCACATGTTTTAGTCACAAATCACGAAAGCTCATCGAATCGAGAGGGGAGCAATAGAGTTTCTGGATATCAAAATGGCCGAGAGGGAGAAAAAGACAATCCAGGCGAATCTCTCATGAATGGAGGTTCTCTTTTCTCTTATCGTATTCCCTGTGGAAAAGATCAATGGAAAACAAAAGAATGGAAACGAAGTATAGTAGCAACTGGCATTTATGTTCGTGACCAGATTCTAAATATGTGGAATCCAGGTGCACCTGGATTATGCTATACCTTTTATCCTCGTCGTGAAGAAGCCGAATTCAGTGAAAAGCGATCTTCTCGACCTCTTATAGGTATCGCGGGTGATTGTGCCAATAAGGCGATCATACTCAGACCCACACGAAGTCACCAAATTCAAGGGGATCCCTCCTCAAGCTATTCCGTCATGTGCGAAATCGATGTCGGAGGAACCGTTGGGAGTCTAGCAATTGGATATGATGATCTTCCTCATGCTAATAAAGGGAATAAAGATTACGCTAAGATATATATACCTTCATACGAAAATGATAAAGTTTTGGTTTTTTCGATGGGTAGAGGCGAAGATGATGACTCAAACAAATAAATTGCGCTATGCATTTTTTACAATATCTATATATGCACTATCATGTTATGTCAAATATTTATAAAATACAATAAGTTATATCTGTAGCAGTTACCTACACTTTGTCGAAGTGAGTAGCGGCTATCGCTATCATGGCATCATCGAATTCTTCTTCACACTCGTCAGAAGAATCCATTTCAGCTTCTTTTACGAATTCTGCTCGTAGATATTTCAGTTTGACGACGGGGTCGCCATCTATATCATTCATTGTTGAACTCGATGATTCATCGATCACGTTATCGGATCCTATAATTACTAGAGAGGATACATGATATGATGATGTTAAGTTTCCATTCGCTGCAGTAGATTCTGTATCATCCTTCAAGGAAAATCCACTTTGTCGTCGTTTTGAAGTAGAAGCCATCAAACTAGCTCCTTTCCTCCGTCGGATGGATTGTAATACGGCTCGACGTCGTTCTTTTTCAAGCGTGGTTGAGAAAATCATATCTTTGACTATCCAACAAAAGGATTGATCTTTAAATTCACCTCTAGATTTAGTATACCTTGGCCAAAAGTATATGAGTGAATTTAAGAAACCTTGTAATGGCCAGAATAATTGCGATAATACTACGAGAAAAATAGGTTTTGTCCTCGAGAGTGTATATACACTCGGAAAGATAAATACTAAAATAAAGGAGCCGACATAGAAGATACCTTGTATCATAACTGCCCTGGATTGTTTGATTGTATGGCTCGATTGGCAAAGCGAGTTCGTAGAAAAACTCAGTCGTCGATTCATAAAACGTTCACGTTTTTTAACGAAGAAGATGATAGACCCCATCGCTACACCAGTAAAAAGCCAGACATACATTTTAGAATCAGATCCCCGAATACATCGAACCTTATCGTTCAAGTCACATTTAGGAGGATATTCAGCGATTCGACATCCCATGGGCGTTGGATTGAAAAGTCCCTTGTTAACGGATACAATAGATCCTACCAATTGATATACGATGGATATGATATGCATCCAAATCTCATATACTTCTTGGCGATATGAATGTCCGATATATTGTACTTGATGACTAGTAAATAGTATAGGCTTAAAGATGCAGTAAACATTGGTTGAGCAAAACGTAAATGGACAAAGAATACTTGTATGTTACAAGTGGTTTGATTTCCCATGGAATAATATAAGAAGGGTGTATTTCGAGGCGCTGCAAATGTTGATGACACATGTGTTAAACATGTTATTACATCTGCTGTAACACGTCCCAACATCAGTCGAAAGTAAGGAGTTGTAAATCGTCTTTTTGGGTCGGATAGGATATTGTAGAGTACGGCTGATGCACCTAGCGTGGATAAGGCAGCAGGGCCGATTGGGATGAATGTATTCGCTGCGTCAGCAGCTGTTGGGTAAGCAACCTTTACTAGACCCAAGGACGTAATGATGATCTTTGCTGTCTATTTTTCTATTGAATTAGTGCTGGTGCTTTTACTGAAATGTGTATTCCTATACACTACACATATCGTTCGTAACATCATATCCAATACCTCGGCTATAGCACAGAGTTTCGGGGCTTTTTTATTCTGCCAATTGCAAAAAGTCGACAGCAGCAGAGGCTATTTTGGTGGGTAGGACTACTACAGAACTGTATGTGGGTCCTACAGTACCGGTAGTGCAATTACCTGCACTTATGGGGACTACAGTAAAGCAAGAAGAGAGCCGCCACAGGACGACAATCGACTGTCCATTCTTGCATTTCGCAGTTGGGTGAACAGCTATGGTTTATATACTTCGCTTCGTTACCACAAATCTCCGCGTCAATCTTCAATCCAGGACGAATCTCAAGGCAATAAATACCTTGATGTGTTATAGGAACTATTTTACCAACATAATCGATAATGAATTCACCCTTCTCAACATTTTCTAATACTCTCAATCCTCTATTTTTGGATTCAGTAATAAAAGCTTCCATTTTTATAATCGCATCTAAAAAAAGATGGGAAAAAAATGGAAGCTTTTATTAATGAATCCAAAAATAGAGCATTGAGAGTATTAGAAAATGTTGAGA
>Ga0169931_10007690_pt1 | contig 15918 bp, 24 predicted proteins | sample Kivu_15m_20L_FD_129675 | JGI IMG/M metagenome (GOLD analysis project Ga0169931, IMG submission 129675) | Freshwater microbial communities from Lake Kivu, Western Province, Rwanda to study Microbial Dark Matter (Phase II) - Kivu_15m_20L... | ecosystem: Environmental > Aquatic > Freshwater > Lake...
AGCGTCAGCTGGCCGACCGCATCGATCACGGTCCCTGGCAGGGTCCTCGCTGGAGCGGCCTGCCCGATGGGCCGGAGGACCTCGAAACGTCGGCCGGGCCTGGGGCTGATCCCACCGTTCAGGGCCTGACACGGGTGCTGCGCCATGCCCCGACCCTGGTGGGCCGGATGGCGGCCGCGACCGGTCTGGCACCCTCGGCTGTCGATGCCGCTCTGAGGGCGGCCCTGGGGGACGCCGTGCCGCCGGCGGGGACAGCCCCGGCCCTGCGGTATCTGCGCGACCGCATCAGCGTTCCGCGCGACATGGACCTGCATGCTGCCCGCGCCCTGCGGGGGGCCCTGGAGGCAACGGCCCGCCGGGATCCGGCCATGCCGATGGCGCCCGGCCCCCCGCTGCCCCTGCAGCACCGCCGCGATCAGGATCCTGCCCCCTTCCTGCGGGTTGGGGCCTGCTGAACTGCCTAGCCTCCGTCCAGTTGCTGCACCCGCCATGGCGCGACCTGGCTCACCCCTGCGCCGTTGCGCCGTGCTGGTGGCCTCCCTGGCGCTGGCTGCCACCGCGGCCACCGCACCCGAGCGCTCAGCCGCGCTTGAGCTGCGGGACAAGACCTATTTCGTCAAACCACCCTGGTCGGTCGACCTGATCAGCTACTACACCACGGTCTGGGAACCGTGGGCTGAGTACTACTTCACGGTTGAGCTGGCGACGGATGCCGGCGCTTCGCTGGGCAGCCTGCGCATCACCCAGACCCGCGGGGTTGACCGGTGGTTCCCCTTCAACCTGCAGGCCACACGGGCCTTTCTGGGCCGCCCCCGCCAGAGCGGTCCAGCGGTGCCGGTCACGGCCACCTTTGACCAGGACAGCCGCACCTTTGCGATCTCCTTTCCTGAACCGGTGCCGCCGGGCAGCACCCTGACCCTGGTGCTCAAGCCCTGGAACAACCCATCGATGGCCGACACCTACATGTTTGCTGTCAACGCCTATCCGGCAGGCCCCAACCCCTCGCCAACACCGTTGGGATACGGCACCCTGCGGATCTACATGCCCGATCGGTTCTGATCCTTTCGTTGCGCCGCCGCTGCCTGGCCCTTGTCCCGGTCGGGATGGTGCCTCTGCTGGTCCTGTTGGCCCCGGTCCGGGGGGCGGCGCGGGAGCTGCAGGGGCTGCCGGCGCCCGTCTCCGACACCGTGCCGGTGGCCCAGCTGCTGCAGGACCAGAGCGGCGTGTCGCGGCTGAGCCCTGCTGTGGAGGGGCAGGTCGCCGCAGCCCAGGTGCCGGCGCTGGCCTATCCCCTGGCCCTGCCCGCGCTGCAGATCGACCCCTGGGGATGGCGCTATTCGGACCATCGCGCCGCCTGGCGCATGCACACCGGTGTCGACTTTGCAGCACCGGCTGGAACGCCGGTGCTGGCGACCCTGCCCGGCCGGGTGGTGCTGGCTGAATCGCTCAGCGGCTATGGCCTGACGGTGGTGCTGGATCACGGTCAGGGTCTGCAGACGCTCTATGCCCACCTGCAGAGCATCAGCGTGAGCGTCGGCAGTCCGATCGATCAGGGCGCTGAGCTGGGCCGGGTGGGCATGACGGGGGTGGCAACCGGTCCCCATCTGCATTTTGAACTGCGCAGCCTGGGCAGGGATGCCCTGGCCCACGACCCCACGCCCCACCTGCCGCCGTTGCTGCCCCCGCCGGCGCTCACCGCGGCCCGCCCGCGGTGATGGGCGGTTAGCAGCCCGGGTAGCGCAGGGTGCGCCAGCTGCCGCAGCCGGTGCTCACCTCGATGCCGATGCCCACCGGTTCACGGTCGGTGCCGACCTGTTCACGCCACCACTGCCGGGCTTCGTCCCAGGCTGCGTCCAGAGAGTCGTACAGGTCGTCGAGCACCGGGTGGGGGCAGCCCTGTTGGTCCACCAGCCGGTAGTGGCGGATGGCACCACCTTGAAGCCGATTGATCAAACCACGATCCACAACCACATCCACATGTCCTGAGTCTCATCTTCAACGCAGACGGGACTGTGGTCTGTCGCCTTCACAACATCTTCAGCTCAGGTAGCGGCGAATCGCCGGCCGGCTCCAGAACAGCAGGGCTCCTGTGCAGGCAGCCCAGACCAAGGCAGACAGCACGGCTGTCAGCCAACGCTCCTGGTGCACCAGAACCAGGCGCACGATGCCGTACGGCAGACCCACCGCCAGAGCCATGGCGAGGGCCACGATCGCCAGGATCTGTCCCCACCGGCGCCACTGCAGCAAGGCCACGCTGCCGATGATGCCGACCACGGCCGTGGGCAGCACGCCGCCGGCCCCGACGGCGATATTGGTCGCCTGCCATTGGCGATCGGCCACGATCGCCAGCACGGTGATCGGCAACACCAGGATGTTGGCGACCAGGCCAAGCCAGGCCAGAGTCTTGTAACCGGTTGGGGGATTGAGCATCGTCCGGTGGTGCAGGTCCCCATCCTGAGGCCCCAGAGGGCTCAGGCGAGTTCGAACAGCAGCAGATCGGCACCATCGGTCCCGGCCGCGAGGGCGGCGGTCGGTTCGGCATCCGGCCGCTGGATCGTGCCCTCAAACCCCAGGCCATCGCCCTGGCGCAGCAGCTGAGGATCGGCCCCCGCCAAGCGGAGTGCCGCACTGCCGCTGATGACCTGCAGCCAACCCAGGGTTCCCGCCGCCAGATTCAGGGGCAGAGGCTGCCCTGGCTGGGGTCGGGCGCGCCACAGGCGCACGGGGCGTTCGATCGCCATGGCGCCGTCGCTGCCATTGGGATCGATCAGGAGTGTCCACTGCTCGTTGATCCGGTAGGGCTGCTGGCCGTAGGCCGGCGCGACCCCACGCCTGCTGGGCTCGATCCAGATCTGCAGCAGGCGGCAGGGCTGATCCGCTTCGTTGCTTTCGCTGTGCACGACGCCGGTGCCGGCGCTCATGCGCTGCACGTCGCCGGCGCGCAGCACCTCGGCATGACCCATCGAGTCGCGGTGGTTCAGCTGTCCTTCGACCATCACCGTGATGATCTCCATGTCGCGGTGGGGGTGCATGCCGAACCCGCGCCCGGGGGCGATTGTGTCGTCGTTGATCACCCGCAGCGGCCCGAATCCCATCCAGGCCGGGTCGTGGTGGCCCGCAAACGAAAAGGTGTGCCAGCTGTCCAGCCAGTCGAGCTGGCTGTGAAAGCGTTCAGCGGCTGGACGCCACACCACCCTCCCGTTGGGTGATGGGCTGGGTCGGGGCGCGATGGAGGTTTCGGGGACCATGGGGATGTTGTGCCGTGATGCGTGGGTGAGCGGATATCAGCTGTCTGCAGGCGCAAGACGCTGGAGCCGCTGCAGCAGGTCGGTGATGGTGTCGTCCTGGGCGGGATGCGTGCTGTTGCTCACCAGTTGACGCCCGACCACGTGCGCCCCCAAATGGGCCAGCTGCAACCGCAGGGCTGCCAGCACGGTGTGGCCACCGCCCCCGGAACGGGTGGCCATGGCGATCGGCCGGCCGTTGAACAGGGCGCGGAAGTCATTGCCCTGGACGGACAACCAGGCGATCGCATTGGTGAGCACCGGCGGGATCGAGCCGTTGTATTCGGGGGTGCAGATCAGCCAACGGGGTGCGGCGTTCAGCCGGGCTTCCAGATCGGCCAGCGGGGCAGGGGTGCCCGCGGCCATGGCGCGGGGGGTAAACAGCGGCAGCTCGACGCTGGTGAGGTCGAGCACGGCAGCCCGCTGACCCAGATCCCTGGCGGCGCTCACAAAGCGATCGGCCAGCATCAAGTTCTCACCAGTGCTGGCGGTGATCACCAGCACATCGGGGGAGGGGTGGGGGCTCATGGGACCGGGTTCAGGGTTGGGTAGTCGGTGTAGCCAACCGGTCCAGCGCTGTAGAAGCTGCTGGGATCGGCTGCGTTAAGCGGAGCGCCGCAGCGGAACCGCTCGGGCAGGTCCGGATTGGCCAGAAAGCTGGTGCCAAAGGCCACCGCATCGAGCTGGCCGCTGGCCAAGGCGGCCTCGGCCTCCGCCGCTGTGTAGCCCATGTTGGCCACCAGCACCCCCTTGTAGTGCTCGCGTACCGGGCTGAGCACATCCCCGTGCTGTTGCCCCGCAAAGTCTCCGCGCATCACGTGCAGATAGGCCAGGGGCAGGTCATTGAGCCGCTGGGCCAGCCAGGTGACGAGCCCGATCGGATCGCTGTCGACCATCGCGTTGAAGCTGTTGAGCGGTGAGAGGCGCAGGCCCATCAGCGGCGTTTCGGCGGCCACGGCCTCGAGCACCTCGAGCAGCAACCGTGCCCGGTTGGCGATCGGTCCGCCGTAGGGACCCCGGCGTTGGTTGCTTCCATCGCGCAGGAATGCATCGAGCAGGTAGCCGTTGGCGCCATGCACCTCGACGCCGTCAAAGCCCGCGGCCATGGCGTTGCGGGCCGCCAGCGCAAAGCCCTTGACGATCGCCGGCAGCTCGTCGTCGGCCAGCTCCCGCGGCACGACGTAGGGCTGTTTGCCCTCGGGGGTGTGCACGGTGTCACCGGTGATGGCGATCGGGCTGGGGGCCACCGGCTGGCGTCCGCCGTTGAGCAGGGGGTGGCAGGCCCGGCCCCCATGCCAGATCTGCAGCACGATGCGACCGCCGGCACGATGCACCGCCTCGGTGGTGAGCCGCCAGCCGGCGATCTGGGCGTCGTTGTAGATGCCCGGCTCGTGCCAGAAGGCCGAGTTGCCCGCGATCACCATCGTCGCTTCGGCCACGATCAGCCCGGCACTGGCCCGCTGGGCGTAATGGGTGGCCATCAGTTCCCCGGGCCGATGCCCTTCCTCGGTGCGGCAGCGGGTCAGGGGCGCCATCCAGATGCGATTGGGCAGCTCCAGTGGGCCCAACTGCAGGGGCGTGAACAGGTTTGGCATGGCGGGATCGGAGACGTGGGGCGTTGGACTGGTGGCCTCGGGAGCCAGGATGGATCCATCAACCGGCGTCTCGATGGTGAGCCCCCTGCCGCAGCTTGCACAAGAGGGCCCGGCACACGAGGGCAGCGCAACCGCCTTTTCGCCGCTGCGGCGCGCCGCGCTCACCACCCTGCAGGTCAACCTGGGCTACCGCTGCAACCAGGCCTGCAGCCATTGTCACGTCAATGCTGGGCCGACCCGCAGCGAAATGATGGACGGGGCCACCCTCGCGCTGATTCCGCAGGTGCTGGCGGCGCGGAGCATCGGCACGCTCGATCTCACCGGCGGTGCGCCCGAGCTGCATCCGGGTTTTCGCCAGTTGGTGCGTCAGGCGCGGCAGCAGGGCGTGGCGGTGATTGATCGCTGCAACCTGACGATCCTCAGCGAGCCGGGCCTGCACGATCTGGCGGCGTTTCTGGCCGACCAGGGCGTGCGGGTCGTGGCTTCGTTGCCCTGTTACCTGCAGGACAACGTGGATCGTCAGCGTGGCAGCGGTGTGTTCGCGCGCAGCATCGCCGGCCTGCAGCAGCTCAATGCGCTCGGCTACGGCCACGTCGGCAGCGGACTCGCGCTGGACCTGGTGTTCAATCCCCAGGGCCCGGCCCTGCCGCCGCCGCAACAGCAACTCGAAGACGACTACCGCCACCACCTGGGCGAGAGCTACGGGATCGTCTTTAACCGGTTGCTGGCCCTGGCCAACATGCCGATCGCCCGCTTTGCCGAGCAGCTGCGCCACCAGGGCCAGCTGGATGCGTACCAGCAGCTGCTCGTTCAGCACCACAACCCCGCCAACCTCGATCAGGTGATGTGCCGTTCCCTGATCAGCGTCGACTGGCGGGGGCGTCTCTATGACTGCGACTTCAACCAGATGCTGGGACTTCCCGTGCTGGCCGTCCCCCTGGTGGCTGGCCGGGGTGCCGCCGAGCCCAGGGAGCGCCATCCCCACCTTGGCGATCTGCTGCAGTGGGATCCGGCCGATGCGGCAATCGCTGTGGCCCGCCACTGTTACGGCTGCACAGCCGGCAGTGGATCCAGTTGTGGGGGCTCCCTGCGCTGACGTCGGATCGGCGATCATCCTGGAGACAGTGCGGGAACAGCCTGTGACAGCCACCACCGATGCCCTCGGCCTGCAGCAGGGTGTGCGCGAGTACTACGGCAGCACCCTCACCAGCAGTGCCGATCTGCGCACGAGCGCCTGCTGCGATGCGGGCAGCGTGCCGCCGGCGCTCAAGCCCCTGCTGGCCCGCATCCACCCTGAGGTCAGTGCCCGTTATTACGGGTGCGGTCTGGTGGCGCCAAGCCTGCTCGAAGGAACCCGTGTGCTGGACCTGGGCTGTGGCAGCGGTCGGGATGTGTACCTGCTGGCCCAGTTGGTGGGGCCTGCTGGAGCGGTGGTGGGGGTCGACATGACACCCGAGCAACTGGCGGTGGCCACCGCACAGCAGGGTTGGCATGCCGAGCAGTTCGGCTACGGCAACGTGCGTTTTTTTGAGGGCCTGATCGAGCACCTCGATCAGCTCCCCCTCGAGCCCGCCAGCTTCGATGTGATCGTCTCCAACTGCGTCGTCAATCTGGCCACCGACAAAGCCGCGGTGCTGGCGGGCGTGCGCCGTCTGCTCAAGCCGGGTGGCGAGTTTCATTTCGCCGATGTCTATGCCGACCGCCGCATCGATCCGGCCCTGCGCAACGATCCGCTGCTCTACGGCGAATGCCTCTCCGGCGCCCTGTACTGGAATGATTTTTTGCGGCTGGCGCGCCAGAGCGGTTTTGCCGATCCCCGGCTGCTGAGCAGCCGCCCTCTGGCGATCACCGACCCCGCGATCACCGCCCGCACGGGCGAGACCCGCTTTTTCTCAGCCACCTACCGGCTGTTCAACATCCCTGAGCTTGAAGACGCCTGCGAGGACCACGGCCAGGCGGTGGCCTACCGGGGCACGATCCCGGGGCAGGCGCACGGGTTCGACCTCGACGCCCACCATCATTTCGAGACCGGCCGCACCGTGCCGGTCTGCGGCAACACCTGGCGCATGCTGCAGCAGACCCGGCTGTCGCCATATTTCAGCTATCACGGCGACTTTGCGCGGCATTACGGCCTGTTCCCAGGCTGTGGCGGCGCCATGCCATTCGCCACCGAGCCCGCTTCCGCGGCTCCGGCATGTTGCTGAGGCGATTCGCTGGTGTTCTGCTGCTGGCCGCAACCGGGCTGAGCCCCCATTCCGGGGCCTGGGCCGCCACCCGCCAGGGTGCGCCGGTCCAGGTCTGTGTGCTCGCTCCCCGGGTGGAGCCGGTTGACGAGGGCGAGGCCCTGGGGCTGGTTCCCGTCGCTGCACCCACCGTGCTGGTGGTCGAACCGTTGCAGCTGGTCCGCTTCGAGAGCCTGGATGGCCGTCTGCTCTGGAGTCGCCGTGCCCCTGCCGGGCGGTCGTTGCCCACACCGCTGCCCTGGCCCGTCGCCCCGCTGCGGCCCGGGCAGCAGGTGTTGCTGCGTCTGCAACCTCTGGGTGCGGACGCGGATGCCTTCGCCCATGTGCGCCTGCAGGCTGCCGGCCCGGCTGTGATGGCCGCGACCGCTGCGCTGATGCGAACCCTGGGCGTTGGTGTCGATGCCTGGATGGCCGCGATCAACCGGGCCCTGGAAGCGGGTGATGTGCCCCTGGCCTGGGCCTTGCTCTATGCCCCTCAGGCGCCGGTCAGTGCCCCTCTTCAGGATCTGCGTCAGGAGGTGTGGCGTCGTGGTTGCGGTTGATCACAGACAAAGGGCCCGACACCACCGGTGCCGGGCCAAAGGATGATGGATTGACGAGAAACTGCGACTGGAAACGATGACGCGATGGCCGGACGGGCCGTCGGATCGGTGTGTCGCCACGGCTGGGCCGTCGACGATCAGATCACCTAACAGGAACGCGTCGGTGCTTCGTGAAGGATTGGATCTCCGGTCGGAGCTGCTCAAGGCGGCACCTGGGGCCATGGTGTCCAGGGATCGGTTCCCGTAAACCCGGGGGCACCTGGAGCGGTGCATCGGGTGGTTGCTGTGAACCTGGGATCCGCAGATCAGGACAAGACTGTTGGAGCAGGGGCCTGCGGTCAGCTGACTCCTGACGGCTGGCGGGGTGGAGTGTCATCCATCGCTGGGCCTCCGAATCGATGCTCTCAGTGTTGTCCCGCCCTCGCACCTTGGCCATAGGTAGGGATGCCTGTTTTTTGATATGCAGCCTCGGCGGCGGTCTCCCCCGGCCGTCGCCGCCCTGTTTCGTCGTCAGCATCCCCTCAGCCGTGATTGCTCTGGGGCCGATGCCTGAACTCAGTCGCCACCACCGCCGCACCCTGGAGGCGTTGTGGGCCCATCCCCTCAGCCATGGCCTGCGGCTGGCTTCGATCGAGGCCCTTCTGCTGGCCCTGGGGGCCGATCTGCAGCGCCAGGGCTCGCGGCTGGAGATTCGCTTTGACCAGGGTCCCCGCGGCTGGATTCATGCCGGTGGCGGTGGGTTGCGTCAGGGCGACCTGGATGCCGAGACCGTGCAGCGGCTGCGCCGTCTGCTTGGCGAGGCCGGCATCAGCCCGCAGCATCCGCAACCGGTTGCGGATGCTGCCCGCGGCGATCAGGGGCTGCGCCTGGTGCTGGTGCTCGACCATCGCCAGACCCGCCTGCTGCGTCTGGATGGTGACGTCGTCGAGCAGGCGCTGCTGCAGCCCCATGGACTGTGGGCCAGTGGTGAAAACCTCAGCCACCGCCACGACCGCGACATCGCCGGGCAGCGGGCGCCCGTGGACCATGCCTATCTCGAGCAGATCGCCCAGTCCCTGGCTGCAGCCGACGTGGTGCTGCTGCTGGGCCACGGCCATGGCGAGAGCGATCTGCGCACCCTGCTGCTGCGCCATCTGCAGCAGCGCCATCCCGAGCTGTTGCAACGCATTGTCGGCATCGAGACGGTTGATGCCTCGGCTCTGACCGATCACCAGCTGCTCGCCCTGGCCCGCGAGCACTTTGGTAACGCCCCCCATCGCCGTCCATTGATGGCGCCGGGTCAGGAGCCCCGTCGCGGCTGAGCGCACCGCCGAGCTGTGGTTCAAATGTACTAGCCTTGGGTTCTGGTTGTCCGCTGGTCGTGGTCGGTGTCGTGGTCGGTTGCGAGCTCGAGCTGCTGGGCCCCCTGTTGATCGGGGCAGAGCCGCGTCTGGTGGCCCTGGCGCTCGAAGCGGTGCCGGCTGGTTTTCCCAGTCCTGCTGCTGACTATGTCGAGGCGTCCATTGACTTGAACGTGGAGCTGGTGCCCCGTCCCAGCTCCACGTTCTTTGTCAGGGTTCAGGGCGATGCGATGGCGGCCGCTGGCATTCGCCACGGTGATCTGTTGGTGGTCGACCGCAGCCTCGCGCCGTACCCGGGTTCCACGGTGGTGGTTGTCCATGGGGGCCAGTTCCTGCTGCGCCGCCTGGAGGGCCGTCAACCCCGTTGGCGCCTGGTGGCCGAGGACCCGGCGATCGCCCCCCTGGCACTCAATGGTGAGGATCCGCACCTGCTGGTCTGGGGGGTGGTGCTGCATGCCATCCACCATCTGCGGCCTTCCCGTTACCAGAACCCCTGAGTGCGCAGCCACAGGCCCAGCAGCAGCATCGGCACGAAGACCACGCCGGCGATCTGCAGTTTGACCACCAGGGGCGACGGTTCGCGGTCGTTGCTGGAGGGGCGGGCCATGGGTTGGCGTGACGAGTGAGACGACTCTGGCGCTTCGCGCCCCCGTGGCACCTTCTTCGCTTTCGCTTAAGATTTGGGTGTCTCGGCGAGTCGAGCGCGTGAACAGCAACCATCCCGTCCTCAATGCACTGGAGGCTCAGCTGCGGGAGTTGCGTCTTCGCTATGAGCACCATCCCAGTGAGCACAATCGCTACCAGCTGGTCAAGCTGGAGCGCCTGATCACCGAATGGGCCCCCGGGAGCCTGAACTGACCTCGCATTGCAGGGTCCGGGTGCTGCGGCCCCGCTGCCAGCTGGCCTGATCCCCTTTGATCCAGAACACCTCGTCACCCTCGCTGTAGCGAGCGCCGCTGCCTGACGGTCCCTGCAGCAGGCGGTTGGCGCCTGCGCTGCCGCTCAGCAGGACCACCTCGCTGGGCTGGCCGTTGAAGAACAGGGCTGTCACCTCGGTGGCCTCAAGCGCTCCCTTGCAGACGTAGCGAGCGCGGATCGCCTCCTCGGCCCGCCCGCTGGCGGCGGGCATCAGGGCGGCGGTGGCGGCCAGCAGGGTGCAGAACAGGCGGCGCATGGACGGGGCTTGCTTGGTGTCTCAGCGGTCAGCCTGCCGCGAACCGCGCCCGGCGTCAGCCCTCTGGCTGTGGTACAGATGAACTACTCTGGTGGTTCGTCGGTCGAGGGCTATGGGGCCAGCTGTGGGAGATGGGGCTGTTGACCTGGCGGCGCTGCTGGTGCGCGATCCGCGCTGCACCCTGCTGCTGCGGGTGTGCGGTGTGTCGATGCAGGGCGCCGGCATTGACGATGGTGATCTGCTGGTGGTCGATTGCGCTCTGACACCCCGGCCTGGCGATGTGGTGGTGGCGCGGCTTGCGGCGGGCTTCACCCTCAAGCGTCTGGTGTGCAGGCCCGGGGGGCTGGCCCTGGCGGCGGCCCATCCGGACTACCCACCGCTGCCGCTGCCGTCTGACGGCGATCACCAGGTGCTGGGCGTGGCTCTGCACGTGATCCGCCACTGCTGAGGCGAGGCGATGGTCTTGGCCACGGTGCTGATCGACGGCAATAACTTTTATGCCTCCTGCGAGGCGGTGGTCGACCCGTCTGTGGTTGGCCGGCCCCTGGTGGTGCTGTCGAACAACGACGGCTGCATCGTCTCCCGCAGTGCCGAGGCCCGCGCTCTGGGCATTGCCATGGGTGTTCCCTTCTTCAAGGTGCGGACCCAGCTCGAGCGCCATGGGGTCGTGGTGCGCAGCTCCAACTACGCCCTGTATGCCGACATGAGCCAGCGGTTGATGGCCACCCTCGAGCGCTGGGTCGAGGAGCTGGAGATCTATTCGATCGATGAGGCCTTCGGGGTTCTGCATCGCCCTGCCGGCGGTGATCTGAGCGTCTGGGGCCGCGACCTGCGCCGTCAGGTGCAGTGCCATCTGGGGCTGCCGGTGGCCGTGGGCATCGCCTCCACCAAGGTTCTGGCCAAGATCGCCAACCGCGTCGCCAAAGCCGACCCGGCCCATGCTGGTGTCCTGGATCTGGTTGCTGCGGCCGAGGCTGAGGCGTTGCTGGCGCAGGTCGCCATCGAGGACGTCTGGGGCATCGGCCGTCGGTTGGCGCGCTGGTGTCGCTTGCGTGGGGTGGCGCACGCCCGGGCCCTGCGCGACATGCCCAGTGCTGAGCTCAGGCGCAAATGCGGTGTGGTCGGCCTGCGGCTGCAGCAGGAGCTGCGCGGTGTGTGTTGCCTGCCGTTGGTGGCGGTGGCGCCTGCCAAGCAGGAAACCTGCGTCAGCCGCAGTTTCAGCCAGCCTGTCTGCGAGCTGGCTTCCCTGCGCCAGGCGATCGCCACCCATCTGGTGCGCGCCGCTGAAAAGCTGCGCCAGCAGCGTCAGCGGGCCGGTGCGATCACCGTGTTTGTGCGCAGCAGCCCCTTTGACGGCACCAGCCTGTACAGCCGGGCCGCCACGGTCACCCTGCCCCTGGCCAGCAATGACACAGCGGTGTTGCTGGCAGCGGCCCTGCCCCTGGCGGCGTGCTTGTTTCGCCCCCACAAGCCTCTGGTCAAGGCCGGGGTGCTGCTGCAGCAGCTGCAGCCGGAGGCCCTGCTCCAGCACCATCTGCTGATGCCGATCACGCCCCAGCAGCAGGGGCGCCGCGAGCGGTTGATGCGGGTGATCGATGCCCTCAACAGGCGCTATGGCAGGGGGGCGGTGCAGTGGGCTGCCTGTGGCCTTCAACCGGCCTGGGCCATGCGTCGTTCACGCTTGTCGCGCGCTGCCACCACCTGCCTGTCCCAGATTCCGGTGGTGCATGCCTGCTGAACTGCGCCATCGGTGTGCTGCACAAGGTCAGCAGATCCGTCGTTGCACCGTTTGCGGCTGGCAGCCGCGGAGACAGTGGTGTGTCGCGCAACCATCCATGTTTCTGGCTTACATCCCCGACGGCAGTCTTGTCGAGGTCAAACAACTCACTGCGCTGGTTGATCCGTTCATCCAGGCGGTGGAAGGTTGTTTGCATGCGGGTGAAGAGTTGCAGGATCAGCAGCCGTTCCTGAAGCGTGAACTGCGGTTCCCCTCAGGCGAGGCGCTGCCACGGTGCTGGCTGGATCCCGCCTATGGCAGCGCAGGCCAGAGCAGGCCATGACTGACGCCTGGCCCGCCGTGCAACAGAGCAATCAGCTCATTGGTAGCAGTCATTGGTTGAGGCTGAGGATGGTTGTGTCGGTTCATCTGCTGGTCAGTCGCTATTCTGTCGATCTGCTTTTCTGCGGCTGCAGCAAATCGCGTGTTGTAGGTCTCGCTTATGCTCAGATTTTTTCGCGAAGCCGGCCTGATCGATGAGACGAATTACGGTTTCTGTTGCTGATGACATGCATCGTGCGCTGCGGCTTCTGGCGATTCTTGAGGGTAAATCTTTCGGGACTGTTGTGCATGAAGCCCTTGATTCTTATCTGATCAAGCGGAGCGGATACGATCTTGATGTCGGCAAAAAATCAAGCCCTTCGCCTTGATGCGCACGGCGATGAAGTGTGAATTGTTGAAGCGCTCATTGGGTGCTGGTTGGGCGCATGCCGGCGTTCGCGCTCTGGTCTCGGGCTCGGCCACTGCACTCGGGCTCGGCCTCAGTCCGTGGCACCAGGGGAGTGCTGCCGATGTGGCTGGTAGGTTGAACCCTGCTCGGTTGGTGTGTGGAGCTGCGTGGCTCCTGGCCCACCTCAAGTCTGTCCTGCTGGTTGAGCCATGACTTTCCTGCCCAGCCTGGTTGAGATCGTTGTCGGCATTCTGTTGCTGTTCGGGGGTGGCGAATTCTTCGTCGCCGGCTCGGTCGCCGTGTCGTTGATGCTGGGGATTCCCCAGATTGTGATCGGCCTGACCCTGGTGTCGCTTGGCACCAGTGCCCCTGAGTTGTTCGTCAGCCTGATTTCAACGTTTCAGGACAACGACGGCATCGCGATCACCAACATTGTTGGCAGCAACATCTTCAATGTGTTGATGGTGCTGGGTCTCAGCGCCCTGGTCATGCCGCTGCGGGTCAAAAGCCGGCTGGTGCGCCGTGATGTGCCCCTGCTGCTCGCCGTGTCAATGGCAGTCTGGGGCATGGCTGCCGGCGGGCGCGTCTATTGGCAGGCCGGTCTGGCGTTGCTGGCGGGCCTGGTGATCAACATCATCTGGGAATGCCGAACAGCCTCCGAAAACCCCGACGAGTCCGACGCCTTTGAAGTGGAGGGCCGCAGCACGTTGCCGGTCGCTCTGGTCAAGCTGGCTGTGGGCTTGGCGCTGCTGGTGGCTGGTTCCCAGATGCTGGTCAAGGGGGCGGTGGCAGCAGCTGCCGTGCTTCAGATTCCCCAGAGCGTGGTGGGCATCACGATCGTCTCGGCAGGTACCTCCATGCCCGAGCTGGTCACCTCAGTGGTGGCGGCCTACAAGGGCAAAACAGACATCGCGATTGGCAACGTCGTTGGCAGCAACATCATCAACCAATTGCTGATCCTCGGACTCTGTGCCACCTTCTCGGGTGAAGGACTGTTGGCCGAGCCGATTCTGGTCAATCGGGATCTGCCGATCATGATCGCCACCACCCTGGCCTGTTTGCCGATCTTCTGGTCGGGCGGCGTGATCCGCCGTGGCGAGGGTTTCGTGTTGGTGTTCCTGTATGTGGTCTATCTGGTTGATCAGGTGATCGATGTCACCATCGGTGGTGAATGGCTCCACACCTTCCGGGTGGTGGTGCTGGTCCTGGTGGTACCGCTGGTGCTGGTGTTCTTGGTCTGGGAAGTGCTCAGTTGGCTGCGTCAACACCGACGGGCTGTCTGACCGCCTGGTTGAGTCAAGTTCACAGCCTGAACTGCAGGCAGATCAACCCAGGGACGATCAGGCTCATGACCAGGGTCAGCGGCACGCCGTAGCGGGCCACATCCAGAAAGCGGTAGCGCCCCGGACCGAACACCATCAGGTTGGTCTGGTAGCCGACCGGGCTCAGAAAACTCTGGCTGGCGCCGAACAGCACGGCAACGATGAAGGCCATCGGGGGCTGACCCAGGCCAAGAGCCAGCTGACCAGCGATCGGAATCAGCATGGCCACCGTGGCCGCATTGCTCATCACTTCGGTCAGCAGGGTGGTGAACAGAAACACCACCAGCAGGGCCGCATAGACGGGCCAATGGTTGAGGCCGGCCAGCAGGGCCTGGGCCAGAACTGCGGCCAGACCGGTTTTTTCCAGGGCAATGCTGAAGCTGGCCAGAGATCCCAGCAACAGGATCACGTCAAGGCGGATCGCCCGTTGCAGTTCCCCAGGACGCAGGCAGCCCGTGGCCACCATCGCCACCGTGCCCAGCAGCACGGCGGCCACCAGGGGCATCAGCTCCAGGCTGGACAGCAGGATCACCAACCCTGCGATCAGCAGGGCCAGGCCCTTGCGGCTGACGGTCGGCAGGTCCTTTTCCAGCTGCTCCAGCACCACCAGATCGTTGTTGGCCTGCAGGCCGCGGATCGCATCCTTGGGACCCTGCAGCAGCAGCACGTCACCCTCGCGCAAGGGGGCCCGGCCCAGCCGCTCACGCAGCACCGCATTGCCGCGGCGCAGGGCGAGCACCGTCACGTTGTACCGCTGCCTGAAGCGCAGATCGCGCAGGCAGTCGCCGGCCAGGGTGGAGCCCGCCGGCAGCAGCACCTCGACCGTGCGCTGGTTGTTCTGTTGATCGGGCTTGATGGGATGGTCAGGCAGCGGTGCCAGCTCGATGGTGTGGTCCTGCTGCAGGCGCAGCAGGTCCTCGCGGCTGCAGCGCAACAGCAGCCGGTCGGCCAGCATCAGGGTGCGGTCGGCCAACGGCGGCAGAAAGCGCTCCTGGCCGCGGTGCAGCTCGAGCACATCGACATCGAAGCGGCGCTGCAGGCGGCTGCCATGCAGAGACTGGCCGATCAGTTCCGAACCGGCGGGGATCCTGACTTCGGTCAGGTAGCCGCTGCTGGTCAGGTTGCTGACCAGATCGTCATCGTTGCTGCCCCGGTCAGGCAGCAGACGGTCTGACAGCAGCACCATCACCGTGCCGCCCCCCAGCCAGACCCCCAACCCGATCGGGGTGAAGCTGAACAGGCTGAAGGTGCCATACCCCAGCTTGCCGCTGACCTCGCTGGCCAGCAGGTTGACCGAACTGCCCAGCAGGGTCAGGGTGCCGCCCAGCACCGTGGCAAACGAGAGCGGCAGCAGCACCTTGGAGGGCGAGATGCCGCGGCGCTGGCACCAGCCTTCGACCACCGGCAGCAGGGCCGCCACGATCGGGGTGTTGGGCACAAAGGCCGAGACCGGTGCCACCGCAGCGGCCATCAGGGTGATCATGCGCCGCGGGGTGCGCACCGCGTCCGAGCCGAGCAGGCCACGCAGCCGGTCCAGGGCTCCGGAACGAAACAGGCCTGCCGACAGGGCGAACAGGCCCATCAGGGTGATCAGGGCAGGACTGCCGAAGCCTTCAACGGCTTCGCTGGGTTTGAGCACCCCGGTCACGATCAAAAGGGCCGCGGCCAGAAGCGCGGTTACCTCGGGGGCCAGCCTGCCGCTGACGAACAGCACCACCGAGAGGGCAAGCACCAGCAGGGTGACCCAACCGGCGGGGCTGATGGCAGCGAAGAGTGGAAGCATGACGCTGTTCTAACACGGCAATCAGGTCGGGAAATAGGGATTTAGGAGCTGCGGTGTCAGAGGTAGACCTCTTCGCGGGGGTAGCCGACCCGCGACGGGGCCCGGCTGCCGTAGATCGCCGAAAGGATCAGCAGAATGCCAAGCCGTCCGACAAACATGCAGACCATCAGCACCAACTGACCCCAGCG
>Ga0169931_10007691_pt1 | contig 15915 bp, 15 predicted proteins | sample Kivu_15m_20L_FD_129675 | JGI IMG/M metagenome (GOLD analysis project Ga0169931, IMG submission 129675) | Freshwater microbial communities from Lake Kivu, Western Province, Rwanda to study Microbial Dark Matter (Phase II) - Kivu_15m_20L... | ecosystem: Environmental > Aquatic > Freshwater > Lake...
AGGGCACCGTGCCCGAGCGCCGACGTTTCTGCCAGGCGGGGTAGGCCATGCACGGATGGTGTCCGATACGGGCGGGCGTCAAGACCGCGCTGGCCGCCCCTCATAATGCGGTAGCCCTGGGCTCGCGGCGAAGGAACTCCACGAACAGCAACGGGGCGGGCTGATCAAAAAGATGGTCTGAAGTTCAGGTGCTGAGGATTGCGCCGACAACACTGCACTTGGCAGCCACCTCGGCGACTTCCAGCTCCGGGATGCTGCGTACCGTGATGCCGCTTCCGGCTGCGTATTCATAGCTGCGCCCGGCAGACGAACGAACCGCCGTGCGAATCAGGATGGACGAATTGAGCTCGCCCGAGTCATCCAGCCAGAAGGCCGTCCCCATGAAAAAGCCGCGGTTGCGTTCCTCGGCTTCGCGAATCGCCTGCATGACCTCAATCTTCGGCGCGCCCGTGACTGAACCGCCAGGCAGGAGAGTGCTAAAGAACTCTCCCCACGAGATGCGAGGCCGCAGGGTTCCGGCAATCTCTGATTCAAGATGATGAACGTGGGAGAAACTCTTCAGTCGATGGGGAGCCATCACCTCGACCGAGCCCAGTCTACAGACACCGAGAAGATCGTTGCGAAGGAGATCCACAATCATGTGAAGTTCCGCAAGATCCTTTGGACTCGAGAGGAGCTGCTCGGCGTTGACCGCATCACGAGCCGGATCTCGATCCCGCGGCATGGTGCCCTTGATCGGCCATGTCGCAACCCGCATCTCGCCACTCTCCGCGTGCGGCAGTACCTGAACAAAGCGCTCGGGCGAAAACGAAACGATGCACAGCGCATCGTCATCGATATCATCCGTCACTTGTTCAAGGGCGAATCCCCACGGCGGCCGCACGTCGTTCAGTCGCCTCGTCAACGACGCGTGCGCATCGCCCTCGGTGCTGACGTCGAAGTACCGAAGAAGATTCACCTGATAGAAACGACCCGAACGAATTGACTCGATCGCTGTTGAGATCAAGTCCCGATGTCGCTCACCGGATGCCCGCGGCACGAGGCTCAGAGCATTGCCTCCATCGTTTATTGAACCCGGGAGATACGGCTCAAGGCGATCGACTCGATAGATTCGCGACTTTGCCGCCACGTCAGAGACAGCACCGCGGCCTCGCATCGCCCCCGGTCTGGGGTCCACACAGAAGTCGTCATAGGACAACACCCCAAACCAGCCGCCACCGGTCTGCGACGGGGCCGTCAAGCCAACGGGACGGGACAGGAATTCGTTGGTGTCAATGCTTGAGAAGCCCGCGGCGCGCACCCAGGGGGCGCGCCAGGAGTCGCGCAGCTCTTGCCGCAGAAACGCCGGGGCAAAGTGAAGTCCAGGATTTGCCCGAGGATTACGCATTCTCCAGAACTCGCCTCATCAATCGTTTGTCCGTTGCGCCGTGCCCCGCTAAGATGCCCCCTCGATCGCCTTGGCGGCAGGGCACAACTACATATTGCGCAGGTGAACAGGTGGCACAAGGACAACTGGCGGGTTTTGGCAAAGTCGGCGTTATCGGTGGCGGCCAGATGGGCGCTGGGATCGCGCAGGTCATGGCAGTGGCAGGGCTCAAGGTCACGCTGCTCGACGTGAACGCGAAACAACTCGAGACGGCAAAGACTGGCATCCGGGCATCAGTCGAGAAGCTCGCAGGAAAAGGAGTGATCGACGCAACTGGCAAGGCCAACGCCGAAACAAATCTGGCATTTTCAAGCGATCAGGACGCGCTCAGCGGAGTTGATCTCATCGTCGAGGCCATTGTCGAGGACGAGAAGATCAAGACCGATCTGTTTGCCCGCCTCGACAAGATCGTCCAGCCGAACGCGATTTTTGCGAGCAACACGTCGTCGATTCCAATCACGCGCCTCGCCGCAGCGACGTCGCGCGCACCGAAGTTCATCGGCATGCACTTCATGAATCCGGTCCCACTCATGAAACTCGTCGAAATCATTCCGGGGATGGCCACTGCACCGGAGACCACCACCCGGATCGTCGAGTTGAGCAAGTTGATTGGCAAGGAAACCACGACGAGCCAGGATTACCCGGGATTTGTCGTCAATCGCATCCTCATGCCGATGATCAACGAAGCTTTCAACGCGCTTCTCGAAGGAGTGGCGACGGCCGAAGACATCGACAAGGGCATGAAGCTTGGTACGAATCAACCGATGGGACCACTCCAGCTGGCTGACTTCATCGGACTCGACACCTGTCTTGCGATCATGAAGGTCCTGCACCAGGGACTCGGTGATCCACGCTATCGCCCATCGCCACTTCTCGCGAAGTACGTCGAGGCGGGCTGGGTCGGAAAAAAGGCAAAACGCGGCGTCTATTCGTATTGATTCCAACGTCACGACGGAGCACACAATGGCGGAAACCTACAAAACACTGTTAGTCAAAGTCGACGGACCGACGACCAGAATCACGATCAATCGCCCCGAGGCTCTCAATGCGCTCAACGTCGATGTTGTGAACGAGCTTCAGAGGGCATTGGCGGAGGACTGCATACCCTTCAAAACCCGAGTCATCACCATCGAGGGTGCGGGACCCAAGGCATTCGTGGCCGGTGCCGACATTGGTGGGATGAGTGATTTGACAACCGAGCAGGCAGTGGCGTTTGCCGAAAGCGGGCAAGCGCTTACGAAGATGATGGAAACGTGGCCTGCGATCATCATCGCCAAAGTCAAAGGTTTTGCACTTGGCGGCGGCTGCGAGCTGGCGATGGCCTGCGACATCATCATCGCCGGGAAAAGCGCAAAGTTCGGTCAGCCGGAAGTCAACCTTGGTCTCATCGCGGGCTTTGGCGGCACGCAACGACTCGCGCGGCGCGTTGGTCTGCCGGTCGCCCTCGACATGCTGTGCAGCGGCAAAGGGCGCATGCTGAGTGCAGACGAAGCAGCGAACCTTGGCCTCGTATCCCGCGTCGTCGCTGACGACCAACTGGATGCAGAAGTCGACATGGCCGTAAGCGCCATCCTCAAGGCGGCACCAAAAGCGGTCGCCGAGTCCAAGCGGCTCGCGCGGGCGAGTTTTGAGATGAGTCTCGATACCGGGCTCAGCGCCGAGGCGCGCGCGTTCGGGCACTGTTTCGGACGCAGCGAGGCCCGCGAGGGGACCAAGGCGTTCCTCGAAAAGCGCAGCCCAGTATTCAGTTGATATCGATAATTGACGTAGCTGTTGATTTTCGCGGAAAATACTCAGACCGAAAGACGTCCATTTTCAACGGAGCATCGACCATGAACAAAGTCATCGCAGATCTTCAGAAAGAGTTCGCCAATCTCCAGAAGAATTTCAAAAAGCGAGGCGATGAACTCGTCAAGCGCGTGAAGTCGCAGGCCACGAAAGAAAATCTGATGGCACGCGGCAAGGAGATCGAAAAGCTCGTCGAAAAGGAACTCAAGCGAGTTGAACCAGCCGTGAACAAGTTCCTCGTTGAACTGCGCAAGAACGCAAAGAAGGCCGGAATCGATCTCGACAAAATCGAGAAAAACGTCCGCACGCGCATCAAGCAAGCAAGCAAGAAAGCACGCGCGGCTGGCAAGAAGGCCACGGCGCGCAAGGCAACCACCAAGGCTGCGACGCGCAAGGCTTCGACCGCAGAAAAAGCGTCCGCTGAAGGCGTCGATTCATCCGCCCAGTCCTGATGTCGATCGACTTGAAGAATCTTCTTCGCTGGTACGACCGCACGGCACGCGAGCTGCCGTGGCGGACGTACTGGCAAACGCACCGAGATCCATGGGGTGTATGGCTCAGCGAGATCATGCTGCAGCAGACTCTCGTCTCCGTCGTGGTGCCTGCCTTCTCGCGAGTACTTGCCCAGTATCTAGACGTCCGCGCGTTTGCCGCCGCTGATCCGGAGCAGCTTCGTCTCGCATTCAGGGGACTCGGCTATTACCGAAGGTTTGATTTGCTGCATCGTGGAGCGCGCGTGCTCGCGACGTCATCGACCAAAATTGCCTGGCCAACAACGAGAGAAGGCTGGGCCGAACTGCCGGGGATCGGTCCCTACACGAGCGCAGCGCTGGCAAGTATCTGCAACGACGAACTCGTCGGCGTCGTGGACGGAAACGTGGAGCGAGTTCTCTGCCGCGTTTTCGACTGGCGCGAAGAGATCGGCACACCGAGTCTCAAGAAAAAATGTCAGAAAATCGTCGATACGTGGATTGCGCAGGAGGGCGCTCGCGCGCGCCCCGGAGACTTCAATCAAGCCCTGATGCAGATCGGTCAGCTGCTGTGCACGCCGCAGGAGCCGGTTTGCGATGCGTGCCCCATGGCTAAGGGTTGTCTTGCTCGCGAGCGCCGCACGCAAAGTCTCGCGCCAAAGGTGAAGGTTCGGCGCGAACCGGTGGATGTGACTCTGGAACTCGAGATTCTCACACGCGGCGCGAGAGCTGCGCTGGTGCAACGCGGAGATGGATCGAAGTTTCTGCGCGGCAGCTGGGGATTTCCGATGCAGGAGAAGACATCGAGGTCGTCGACTGGTCGCACGAACCTTGGCACCGTCCGGCACTCGATCACCCATCACCGAATTACTGCGAAGGTGATGACGAGAGAGGTTTCATCGAAGCAGCCCCGCATCGCGACGGCCAGCAACGAAACCAAATGGCTGCCACACCGAGAAGTCGAGAGCGCTCTGCTCTCCAACCTCGACCGCAAAGCGTGGCGACTGTTCGAAAGATCAGTTCGGACCCGAAAATCTTCAGAAGGCTGAGGATACTGAGCACGTGCGGGAAAACATTCGCCGGGTTGTGCGATCTGATCTCTCAGTGCGAACGACGGTCACGCGAACAAGAACCCGGCCGTCATACTCAAAGCGCCATCGATCATTGATGACTGGGCGCGTGAGCGATTGATTCGGTGAAGGATCTTGATTTCGCGGAGTCGAGAGCGATGGGCTTGGCCCGGACGCATGAACCTCACCGTGAACGACCATGCTCGATCGCTCACTCTTTGGTGCATAGATGTCCCGCATGTCGAACTCTGGAACAAATCCCAGAGACGTTGTTCGTCCACCGTGACGAACATCGAGCCGTTGACCGATGATCCGCACCTGGCATGCATGTCCCTCGGCATCCAGACCTACGAAACCGGCATCGGCAATCGCATCGACCTCAGAGGTCTCAGAGTCACCCGCGGAATTCGAACCGCGAGCTGCAGGAACCTGGTAATCAGCACCCACTTTGATGCTCACGCCGTTGTACTTGCCCGAGATGTCTATCTTGACCGCGCCAAGGACTGGAATGCCGTACTTGATGTGCGCGCGAATCTGAAGATTTTCGATCGAAGCGGCAGGCATTGGCTCTGCGTATCCGGCAAGCGACGCCAACATGGTTGCGAGCGGGGTCGCGCGAACATCCTTGATGTCGTAGATCAGGATCGTGTCGCAGTTGTCATACGAACGACCGTCCATATTTCGCACGTTCGCCATGCCTTCATGCCTGATCTTGAACTTCGGCGCCTCGTAGTCCTTGTCGGTACGCAACTTCTCAAGAAATTCAGGCGTGAAGTACTCAGCCGGGACCTCGACGACTTGCGAACCTTGCCGACGACCGATCAGAGAAATGTTGAAGTCGTAGTCGAGAACCACATTGTAGGCGGGACCTTCCTCAGCATCGGGGAGGTAGTCTGCGACGCGCGTCACGAAGGAACCCGAGCGAACGATGCTCGATGTGCGCTGGGAGTTGCGATCGAGCTGATAGTTGGCGCGCTCGCCGATGGGATCACGTGTCGGTTCGGCTTGCGACATCGGGGCGTCGATCATCAACATAACGATGGCGAACAGAACACCTGAGATCATGCGCTGCATGGCGTGCTCCTCGATCACACAGATGGCTGGCCGCCATACCGCGGGACATGAAGAAAATCGTGAATTGGTATCGGGGGAGTCCTCCGGATAATTGTATCACCCAACTCCATGCTTCATGATGGGCGGCCCCACAAGCGCCCGAGAAGTGTAATATAATCTGTATTATCTGATAGTTAGGTTGGCGTTGCCCGTCGGACAACAGACGCCCCACGATGTCTTGACCGCGACCCCCAAGTCATTCGAAGCTCCGCCTCAGGAGACAAACCGACGAAATGCCAATCCAGAGAACTTCACTGGCGTGCCTGCTCTTGTTCATCGGGAGTCTTCTCGCCGCCTGCGGGTCAGGCGGACTTGTGCGAACGATCGAAGGCAAGAAGAACAACTCAGTTCTCGAAGCCGGCACCTGGGGACATCTGAAGAGCGATCGCAATTCCTGGCTTGCGCAACTCCCTCCGGGAAGTGCCATCACAATTTGCGGCGATCATCAGATGGAAACTCTCGCGGCGCTCCGCGCATGGTCCAATTCGGTCGGTCGTACCGGGAGTTTTGCTTTCTCGGTCGGTTGTACGCCAAACGTGGCAACCAAGATCAAGGTGGTCGGTTCAACGCGACCGGAAGCCAAGGCACACTGCGCAGATCGAAAGCGCGGTGGATCGGCGTTTGTATCGGAGCGGGCAATCATTCTGTGTATGGACAAGATGCTCTATCCCATTCTCCTTCATGAGACGGGACATCTCTGGGGCATGTGTGATGTTTATCCGGCAAAGCTCCTCCCCAGCGACAACTGTGATCCGAACTGGTTTACCGGTCGGAACAGCTTTTCCGTGATGGGGGCGAGCTATACATCGAATCTGTCCGGGGCGGACATCGAGGGAGTCTCAAAACTCACGACGAGAAACGATGTTGCCGGCAATCGACTGTGGAACGGGGGCAGAAGCTTTGCTGGCGACGACGACGAAAGCGGCGAAGAAATCAAGGGACCAGCTGTTTCTGCGCACGGTGAAGTGATGTCAGATGAGTTGCGCCAGGCTCTCGAAGACTTGATGAGCGAGTCCGGAACTCAATAGCTGGATGGTCTCGAACGAACAGTTGCATGCGCGGACGAACATCGCAAGAATGTCTGGCGTGACGAAACCCATCAAAAAGCTGAAATCATTCCTGAAGAAGCGCCATCGGCTCATCGCCTTCGCGGCGGTGTTTGCGGCTTGCGCGATCCTGTACCAAAACCATCGAAGCATCGCCAAACTCATGCTGAAGCTTTCGGTGCAGCCTCTGAAAACTGAAGCGGGACCAGATCTGGAACGACTGGCCATCGATCGAATCGTGGTGCTGATTGGGGGCAACTCGACGGATCGGGCTGATCGCGCTGCCGACGTGTTTGCGCGCCAACGGGAGTTGGGACACGATCCGCGCATTGTGATCGCGAGGCCTGAGGACACCGATCTCGTCGCCATGGGCTACATTCCGAACACGGCCACGGTCCTCTCAGACTATTTGATCAAGAGTCGCTCAATCCCAGCCGATCACCTCGATCTGCTCGGCGATTCGCGCAATGACAGCACAAAGGACGAGCTGCAGACGGTGCTTCAACATCTCAAGGCGCAGGAGCCGCGTCCCCGCAATGTCTTGTTCGTGACCCGCTGGTGGCATACGGCACGATCCCAGTGGATTGCGCGCAGAGTCTTTGCCGGGAGTGACATCAATGTTCTGGTCACGGGTTCTGGACTCGACGCGGGATTCAGGATCCCGGCCTGGTGGCGCAATGAAAACGACGTCATCGGTTGCTGGACCGAGTACCTGAAATGGGCCGGGAACTTGATTCGGGGCTGATGGGACCGGTGAGTCGCGCCATCCTGCTTGAATTCAAAGCCAGGGCCGTGCTACCTCTACGAGGCAGCGTCCGCTGCATGCACCCGTAGCTCAGTTGGATAGAGTATCTGGCTTCGAACCAGAGGGTCGGAGGTTCGAATCCTTCCGGGTGCGCCACTCTCTTTGCGAAGAATTCGCCTTTTCTGACTGCACCGTTGTCTGACCTGGTGCTTAGCGCCAGCTTCCCGAATCGTCAAAGCGACACCAGCTTGCGGACCAGCCGCAGGCTGGTCCACCCTTCCGGGTGCGCCACTCTCTTTGCGACAAACGAACAAAAAAAATCACCCGGGCCCGCTCGTGCGAGCCCGGGTGATCGGCTATCCGTCAGAAGCCCATAGAATCCGAGAAATCAAAGGCGTTGTTCACGTCGCGGTTTTCGAGAAGCCAGCGCGCGAGTTCGCGGGAGACACTCTCAGCTGCGACCGTATTCAAGCCCGCACCGAAGCTGTCGTTTGCGATTTTGTCGAGTCTCGCCTTCGACTCTGCCTTCGCCTGAAGAATCCACTCTGGCGCGTCTGTACGAGAGCGACTGAGGAGACCAGCGGCAAGTTTGCGGGTCGAAAGATCGAACACAAACCGCGGGACGGTGACGTCTTTCGTTGTGCCGTCATCGTTGGCGAGAGTTCCGGTAACGTTGCCCTCAGCTGCAAAGACGACTTCGTTGGCACGCATCTTGAACATCTCAAGGAGACCGTCGGTCAGTTCCGAATCCCGCATTCCACCAGCAAAGCCCAGGATCATCATGTCCGCCTTGGTCAAAGCAGCCGGAAGGTTCGCCGCGAGATGATCAGCAATGCGATCGATCAGCGCCAGCTGTGCTTCGCTGATCATGTGCGCCTGGCCGTCAAGACCCACGAAATTACGATATGCCGGAAGGCGCATAAGACCTTTGAGACCGCCGGCCAAATCCGCCGGATAGGTCGCTTCAACTTTAGCGAGTAGCGCAGACAGTCCGCCGAAACGCTCAAGTTCGCTCGCGATATAGTCGCTCTGTCGAGCCGCAAGGTCGCCGCGGTTCATGGACGTAATGTGCTCGAACTGGCGGTCGATGCGGATCAGCTTTGTGTTGCTGCTCAGAAGGCCAAGCGTGTCGATGTTCGCAAACTGAAGGTTGAGGGCTACGCCCAGCGGGTTCAGATCAAACGATTCAAGCGGACGCGGTTCGTAACCAGCCGGTGGGGCCAGCCGCGAAAGCATCATGTTGGCAATGAGACTCGGCATCGACTTCGCGGCATCTTTGCGCTGCCACGCTGCGTACTCCACAACTGAACTGCCCGTATCGAAGGGAATGCAGTCGGCATAACGGAACAGGTGCGAATCGGTGCAGAAGAGTGGGATCTCGCTGGCCGCGAACTTCTCACCGAAATACAGCGAACGCATTGCCTTGATGTCGTACGCGAACGCAGCGACGCCGCGGCTGATCTGGTCACCGGCCATGATCGATTCTTCGAACATGTTGTATTCCATGACCGAGCTGGTCGTGACGACACCGTCTGGAGTACGACCGCCGTCAGTGAAGTAAGCCTTTGCCAGTCCTTCGCGGGTGCTGAGCGGATAGTTGACTGCAGTCGAGCCAGCAAAGTTGTGGCGCAGACCGAGCGTATGACCAATCTCGTGGGCAACGACTTCGCGAACGTAGTCCTGCGATGCCTTGAGGATCACTGCGTCAGATGCATTGCTTTCGAGAAGAGCATTCAGACCGCGTGCAAGATTTGCGGAATCATCACGATTGCAGAGTCGGTTGCCCGAGAAACCGCGCAAGCTGATCGCCTTGCCAGAAGCCGCTGCACTGGCAGCGCGCGCCTCGCGCGACGCGACCGTGGTGTCGTTCAGCATGCGCTCGCTGTGGCGACGCAGGAACGAGCGTGCTTCAGCGCGACCACCAACCGCAAATGCGCTGGTGAAGAACACCTGAGCGTGGAGAATCTCGCCAGAGCGTGGATCCATCTGGGCGTCGGCGTATGCGAAGCCGGCGTCGTCGAAGTTCACCCATTGTACGACGTTATGGTTGAAGTCAGGCGCAGTCACACCTTCTGGTGCCATCTCGACCTGAAGCAGTTCCTTGCCGAGAACTTTGTTCCAGTACGAGCAGCTAGAGGGAATACGTTACGCCAGCAAGAACGCCGTGTCCGATGACGGTAAAATCCCCGGCAGCCCCATAGTTGAATGAGTAGATGCCATCCAACTTCCAGTTCTCGCCCCAGGCCCAACCAATCGAAGGCGCAATCGTGAGCCCAATCATGTCCGCCTTGATCGGAACCTGACGGCTGAGTCGAATCACCGTCGTATCCGTCGGCGTCATCAGTTGACTGAAACGGAAGCGGGACACGCCACCAAGAAGATCAAAATGCCAGCGGGGTATCGAGGTCGTTGTGTATTGCTGCACTCCATCCTGACCACCGGAGTCGATCAGACGACGTGGAACAAGAGACGTACGCCAGCCAACCGTCCAACCCACAAGACCCTCGTTTGCAGTCATGAGCGCACTCAGTGACAGCGCACCGCGAGGGGTCACGCCAACGTCAAGTGCGGCGCCCGTCGCAAAGTAGGAACGCGTGGAGGGCTTGTACTTTGATGAGAATGCCTGCACGGACACCATGCCAACGTTTCCCTGCACGGCTCGGGGGCCCATTGTGTCGGCGAATCCGCGCTCGCCCGCAAGGATCTGGACGACGGCAAGAAGACAGATGCATTTGAGGTTAGGCAGCCTCATGCTCGTCTCCGGCTGGTGTCGATTTTTCACCAACTCCAGTGGAGTTCAGAACCGTAAATGCTGACAAGAGGATCTCGCGATCAGCGCGGCCACGAGCCTGCTGACACTCCTGATTCGTGATCAGTCCAGCCAACATGAGCTCATGGAGAGTGCTCTGAACGCTGGCCCACGCGGCTTCAACACCTGCCAAGTCAGCCTCGCGTTTGAGCGCGTCCTGAAACGCAGCAGCCATCGCTTCTGGCATCTCTGCGATCCATGCATCGACCGGGAGCGCCAATGCGCCAAACACAGTCCCGAGTTTCTCGGCGTCCACAGATTGCAAAAAGACGCGCATCGGTCTTTGTGCGAAGAACATCAGGTCACAGGCGAGATCGTACTCCTGGCGGATCAGCTTGTGCATGTTCGGCTTCAGGCGGAAAACCTCCGCAGCAAGCAGCATCTGTCGCTTCGGGTTCTTCGTGGCTTTGATCAATTTGCGCGTCGCAACGACGACCCCTTCTTCGTCGATCACGACCTGATCGCTGTGGACGATTCGCGACTTGAGGCGATCGGCAATGAGGCTCAGGGTCGGCACATCGACCGTGCTGATTTTCGACATGGCTGCAACGAGCAATCGATGTTGCTCATCACTGAGTCCGGAGAAGTATTTCTGCAACCGGTGCGTCGGAATGTGAACCGAGACCGCGGCAACACTCGCCAGATCTTCGCCCTGCAGCACTTTTGCCAGGTTGGTGTCCGAAACATTCTTGAGAATCGCCAGCGGGTCAGGACGATCGACGATGCGCTTGTTGGCAGCGAGTCGCGACAGTGCCTCACGCATCTGCTCGAGAACGGCGCGGTTGTCGGAGCCATAGACGTCAAAATCTTCAATCTTTTGCGAGCCCATCTTGTCCACGTCCGACGGATGCAGGTGCTGACTGATGGCCTCGACCGTCACGACGTCGCAGTTGCGCAGCAGAATTGCCGCCCGCCGTGCGCCTTCGTCCGATCCGTCGATCCAATCAGAGAGAACGAGAGCGACCTTGCTCGGCTGCTTCGAGGCCTGTTCGACGATCTCAGCGGAATACTTCTGAACAAGACCGCGCTGCGCGATCGCATCCTGCTCCGCCAGCCGTGCCTTTGTCGACGATTTCTGATTGTCGTCGCTCGGGGCACCTCTGCGACCCGAAGGTGCGCTGCCCAAACCCCCTTCTCCACCAATGTCGACGTTCATGCGATTGCGTCGCGCAATCAGCAGGCCAATCGCCAGCAGCGAAGCGATTGCGGTCCAGAGCACAAGCAAACTGCGCAGTGCCAGATCGCGCTTGTTCTCAACGAAATCGTAAAGTGTTTGCGTCCCCTTTGGCTCCGCGGGAGCTGACTCCTGCGGCGCAGCTTCGGCTGGAGGCGCATCTCGCCTCGGCAGCGTCATCAGTTCCGGTGGCGGTTGGCGCAAAATGCGATCCTGGCGCAGGTTCAACCGCATTTGATTGGTAACCCCAGCCGACTCAGCGATTCTTGTGACGAGCTCTCGAGCCAGCTCGACTCTCTCCCGTGAAACACCTGAATCGATCACCAGCAAAACGTCGATGGCATCTCCACCAACCGCGGCACGATCCTGTCCAGCAGCGCCACCGGCGCCCTGCAACTGAAACGCTCCGCCGATGTTCAATCCCGGGAGATTGCCAGTCCACGCGTTCAGGCGTCTTTGCCCGGAACTTCGATCAGAAACGCTGATGACGTACTGCTCGGGGAACATGACGCGATCGAGTTGCCGACGAATCTCGGCCTCGTCAAAGGTTTGCGCGGCGCCAGCGCGCGCACCAAAGCACAGGAATGCGAGGAGCATCCAGCTCAAAGCCGAATTCTGGAAGATTTTTCCAAAACACGCTTTCACTGCTGGGTCACCTCCGCCGTCACCTTGACCACAACGCGACGATTCTCTTCAGAGTCCCCAGAACCGTCCATCGGCTTGGTGTTTGCGTAGCCAATCGCTCGAATCCGCGGTCCGGAAATTCCATGCTGCTCGAGGAACCGCACGACGCGGCCAGCTCTCGCCGATGAAAGCTCCCAATTGGACGGGAAGCGACCGCTGCTCACCGGCAAGTTGTCCGTGTGGCCTTCGACATCGATCACAAAGCGATCCGGAACCTTGGCCAGCAACTCTGCAATGCTCACCAGCACCGTTTCGCTTTCTGGACGAATCTCTGCCGACGCGATGTCAAAGAGCAACGCACCTTCAAACGTCATCTCAAATCCATTCGGCAGGGCCGACAGTGAGACCTGGCTCGCCAACTCTGCATCTCGCAAGTATTGATCGATCAGCTGACTCAGCTCGTCGCTGGTCGCCCCAGTTCCATCTCCACCGGTACCCGTCGCATTTTTCCCGAGGATCTTTTCTTCGACGTGTTTCCTGATGCCTTCCACGAGCTCTGCCGCCTTCGCGCTCGGGGACTTGCTCGTCGCGATGATCAACATCATCATGAAGAACGCCAGAAGATTGGTCACCAGATCGGCGTAGGAATAAACCCACGGCTCGGCCTCGCGTTTCTTGATCGCAGACAATCTGGTGCGCGTGATCGTCTTCATGCGGCGACCCCGCTTTGCTTCTCAGTAGTTTCGGTAGCGGCCATTGCCGATTCGCCCTTCCGTTTGATCTCCTGCCGAACGAGCAGATCAAATTTGGCGAAGTCTTCGCGCGGAATGTAGGACTTGAGAACCTGCACGAGATAGACCGGATGCTTGCGTTCCTTGATCTGCACGACGCCTTCGATGACCAGAGTATCGAGCAGATATGATTTCTCGGCAGTCAACTGCATGTATTCGGCAAGGGGACCGAAGATCAGGTTCGCCATCGCAACGCCGTAGAGCGTCGCCGTCAAAGCAACGCCCATCGAGCTCGCCACTTTGTCGATGTTTCCGCCACCCATGTGGTAGTAGAGCAGAATCACGAGTCCGATCAGTGTTCCCACCAACCCAAGAGCTGGCCCGAGTTTTGACAGACTGAAGTAGAAGATCGACGCCTGATTGAGGGCACTTTCGTTCTGGTCGCGTCGAACCTCGAGAAAGCGTCGCAGATCCTCGCTCTTGAATCCCATGTTGATGAGCTGCACGCTGTCCTTGAGCATCACGTGACCAACGATGGACTCCGCCTTCTCCAGATACAGCTGATCTCGATTCGTCTCCACACTCAGGCGGATGACCTGAACGGCGGTACCAAGAAAATCGGTTTTGGGATTGCGAACCGCGTACCACGTCCGCTCAATGACCCGCCACAAGTCCTGAAAGGGCAGAGAGACCAGCGCACAGGCCAACGTTCCGCCAAAAACGATCAGGATTGCAACCGGGTTTACGAAAATCTTGACGCTGTTGCCGCCGAGCTCCAGCTTGAGGGCGAGCCACACCACTGCCAGCCCCAACACCGATCCGAGAAGGAATGCTTTGTTGAAGCGCGTCATGGCGACTCCCTTGTGCCAGCGGCTTCACTGAGTCGGCGCAGTTCAACGCGAACTCGGTCGAGACTGGAGTCAAGTGCCAGCGCCCGCTCCCACGCAGTCTTCGCCTGCGCGCGGTCGTTAATCGCGGCGTAGACACTGCCCTTCAGGACGAACACTTCGGCAAGGTTTGGTTCGTCCTTCTCGAGATCTCGAAGTAGCGACAGCGCATCCACGACTTTGTTCTGGGCGACGAGCTCCTGAATGTTGAATACGATTCCGAGCACCTTTCGCGTGCGCAGCGTCTGTGGGTCTTTTCCGTCCCCGCGACCGGGACGCAGCGTTGCGTTGACCTTCGTGCGCGAGTCGCCAGTTGGCGTGATGAGAACGTCCACTGACTCCCAACCATCACGAACGAACGTCACGGAAAAAGGCCGATCATCGGGCAGTGCGGATTTCTTGAAGATCAATGGTGTCTGCCCAAGCAGAGCGCGCTCGCCGTTGACGTTCTGAAAGACCGTTGCATCCGGCGGAACCGAGGTGAATTCATAGGTCGTCGCGCAACCGCCAAGCAGCGTAGCGACAATGACTGCCACCGAGACACGATGAAATTGTGCAAGCAACATCATGAAATTCTTCCTCTTGACCTCGACATTAGATCGGCGTCGATAGAAAATGCCTGAGGCTTTCGGGCTCCCTTTTTTGAGATCAATTTGTTGGCGCTTTACACAAGAACCACTCGATTCATTCCATCTTCCGCGCGACTGACGTCCGTCGGCTGTCGAAAATTTGCATCCAAAGTTTGTTTGTTTCTGACCGTTTCCTGGTCCCTTTGTAGCAGTGCGGCAGACGGTCCCGTACTTGTCATTGAACATTCAGGAAAATCTGCGGGACCTCCATCCTCCGCCCAAGGCGGATCGATCAAGAACGCTGACCTGAGATTCCTCGTCGTCGGTCAACTCGAATCCCAGCGGATCTTCATTGACGGAGAGTGGTACCCACTCAACTTGGCCGAGGGTTCGAGACCAAACGTTGCGCAGCCCGAGCCTCGAACCCCGGACGAGCCACCCGGCCCTCTGGATCCCGGACAACCAGATACGCTCGAGCGAACCCGTCCAGCTGCAGGTGTCCCAAGTGCGACGTTCCGCATCGGCGTCGAGAGGGACGGATCCTGTCGAGAGAAGCATCGCCTCCGCGATTTCGTATTCTTCCTTAAATCCATGTCGAGCAGCATCGACATGGCAACGATCAACCGCAGCGTGAACTCAGCCTGCGCGCGGCAAATAGCTGAGGCGATAGAACAGAGTTCAGTCCGGGCCTCCACTGAGGACAAGGCCGAGGCGAATCCCGGACGAGCCGGACAATGGGTCACAGTGCGCGTTTTCTTCAAGGCGAGCCAGACTGCGCAGAAGATGCCCCGCGATGCAGCAGACACATCTCGACCTGCAGGAGAAATCCCGACCGACTCGGGCACCACCGATCCAGTAAACGACCAGGGGAACAATCCAACGACTGGACAAGTCGCGAGCAGCCCCGGGGAGACATCTGATCTGCGAATCTTCATCGACGACCAGATCGTCCCGACTCTGAACGATGGTTGGTTTCTTCTCGATTTCAATACCATCCGAGCGGCCGCCCTCGTCGTTCGCCAGGGTGAACGAATTGTCTTCGAGAAACGGACAAGCCCCCTCGTGCTCCGCCAGGGTTTCAATGCTGGTTACAGCACCAGCCGTTGGGGGGCCATCGTGCTGGCAGCCGCAGAGACGTCGCGCGTGGAGATCAAGGAGCTTGCCGAGAAAGAACTCCGCGGCTTCAAGTTGCCGGGTCTCGTCGACATCAGCGTTCCCGTCTACCTCAAGGCTGGATTCGGTTACGCGAGTATCAATCCGCTTCCGGAAGACAACGACAAGGGCCGTCTTGCAGTTGTTCTCGGTGCAAGGTCGTATCCATTCTTCGAGCGCTATCATTTGAGCCTCGACTTTGCGGGGACGTCAAAGTCCCAGTCGAAACTGCCGTGGACGGTCACGACGACCCTTTCGGCGGGGACAGATCTGATCCAACTGTCGTCACAATGGTCCGTTCCTGTGGAGAT
>Ga0169931_10007692_pt1 | contig 15915 bp, 14 predicted proteins | sample Kivu_15m_20L_FD_129675 | JGI IMG/M metagenome (GOLD analysis project Ga0169931, IMG submission 129675) | Freshwater microbial communities from Lake Kivu, Western Province, Rwanda to study Microbial Dark Matter (Phase II) - Kivu_15m_20L... | ecosystem: Environmental > Aquatic > Freshwater > Lake...
TAGGACCATAGATTGCGCCGCATCAACAATGGATTTGTATTGAATCCTACCGACTGAATACGATTTCGCTTGTGGATCACCATCGATCTGCCAATCCCACGAAAACGTAACAACTGAAGATCACCTATGTGCGAAAATGCAGCATCTCGAAATTGTGCACTTGCAAGCACATAAGCAAAGGGAAAAACGAGGGCGCTCAGCCATCCAAATTCAAAATACCAGGTGCTCAAGGCGACCATAAGTACCAAGGGACGCATCAGTCGCAGCACATAGCGAAGGCGAGACCGCTCAGGTACACCCTGCCAATCCACCTGATCGACACAAAATTCAGGTAAGACCTCAGCAAGAACGCGATTCACATCGTCTCTATGAATATAGGGGGCGATGATGCACGAGCTTTGTTGCTTCTCGTCGCCCTGACCCGCCGATTCAACAAAAAGTGCTCCATAACCAAAAGGCTGCCTCAAAATCCCCTCAGAAAAACGGACAGCCTGAATACGATTAAAGGGAACGCTTACCTGTTTCTTCTTCAATAATCCATACCGAACGACAAGCTCGTGCTCTTTTTTAATCAACACAAATCCGTAAAAACTAAAGATGGTGCCCAGTATGGAGAATACCCATGTTAGCAGTACGGCAGATACAACAAGTAATACGGTTGATTGGGCCAATTGCGGAAGCCAGCCCTCAAGCCTATAGAACATATCTTCCACTTCCAGAAAAGCATCCATTTGAGACAAAAATACCCCAACAACCGACAAAATGACCCCGATCTTTCCGGAGCTCATACCGGCGGCCAGCAACTGATTGAATTCAAGCGAAAAGGATGGTTCTGTCTCCTGTGGAACATTCTCTTGCTCTAGCCCCGATGAATCCTTGCTCAAAATAGAAATAACGAGGTCAGCCTCCTCTTTGGTAACCGCATTCAGGTCAACAGCCGCCTCATCATTACCCGCTGTCTGTATTTTCACTGAGACCAATCCAAAGAGACGCTGTACCAACCCGGCACTAATATCAATGCTTTGAACCCGGTTTTTTGGGATGGTTACCTTTTTTTGAACCAGCAAGCCCTCTTCGATTTTTAAGGTGCTCCCCTCAAATTGATACCGGAATCTTAGCCATCGACCGACCCCCAAAAATGCCGGAATAATAATGGCCAATGCAAAAAACCATTGATATGATCCCCCCTCACGCCCAAAGAAGTAGATGAGCACGAAGGGAACGATAAACTCACGAAGAGCCGATAGTAAACCTGTGATAGCTGCTACCGGATGTAATCTTTTGGAATCAGACATCGACATCGTGAAGGTGGGCTTGTTCCGCTATAAAATTACGTAGCTCTTCGGCCTCCTCATTCAGAAGCGCTGGAATGGAGTGAACCCCACCCGCCGTCGAAATACTCACATCCATTAAATTATACCCACGCATGATGGGTCCGTGGGATGTATCTACAAGCTGTACCCGCGAAAAGGGGATAACCACTTCGCGCTTGAAGAAAATACCATATTTGAGGATGATGTAATCTTTGTCGATTTGATAAAACCAATGTTTCCAGCGAAGTTTTGGGCGAACCCAGGCAAACAGATAAAGGGCGACCAACACGATCACAAGAGAAAGTAGGAGCATCAAAAAAGGCTGCTCAAGGCTCCACCAGCGATATGCTACATAGTAAAAGGGCACCAAATACACGGGAAGAGCGAAAAAGCTGTTTAAACGCCATACCCAGACAGCGTTTTCATCTATTCTCTTTTCGCTACCCGTCACAAAGTCCGTGGGCATAATGGGGTTTTCTTCAAGTATCATGCAAATCGATCCGCTAAACGATTAATAAGGTATCCGCTTTCGTGTAGGGCTTGGGGGGCAAAATCTCCGAAAAAGCGGCTTATATCTGAGAAAACCCTCACAAACTCATCTTTATCGCCCTTTACGACCATTTCTGCTAAATAGTTATGGTGTTGTCGAAAAGACCCTAATAGATCAATTCGTTCCGCATTTGAAAAAACAATGTCGGCATATAATTCTGGATCCTGAGCAAATATCCTACCCGTCATCATCAACTCTGCACGATAAATTGGGCTAGAGAAGTCAATCATATCCTCCGGCTTTAGGTCGTATTTTTGCATAAACGAACCGTGCAGAAGGGCCACAAAATGTCGTAGTCCCTGTATGAGGTGCATGGCATGATCGTGCTTGTCGGGATCCACATGTTTAACACGCATTCCCCAGAGCTCACATTGATCCACAAACCACCGAGACGCCTCGGCATCTCTACCCGCGCAGACCATCATAAGTTGTCTCGACAAATTTGCCACATCGGGACCATGCATCGGGTGTAAACCCAGCACGGGGCCATCCCAAACCTGAAGCATATGCTTCAATACGGAGCCCTTGTTGCTGGTGAAGTCAGCTAGGATCGTTGCTTGGTTCAAAAACGGAACAATATCATCTATAACCCGCTCTGTGATATTGATGGGTACGGTAATTATGACCATGTCTATACCGTCTGTTAGCTCCTTAACCCTATCCCAATCGCCCTTTTCCAGGTTTCTTACGGTATACCCGGATGCTGCGGAAATGCGCCCATATAGCGAACCCATTCCACCGCTCCCGCCAACAAAAAGGATAGTTTTTTCGTTTTCGCTCGATCGGGGAAAGGTCGACATCGACTGGCTGGCCCGCGAGGAGCTCATGATCATCCGAAGGAAATCTTCTGCCCACTCTTCGTCTAAGCCATATTCTGCAGCTCGATTACGAAAACGATCGATTTTTTCCTGTTCACGCGCGGGCACATAAATGGGCAAGGTGTTTTCGCGCTTGGCCCGAAGAATATCGACAGAGATATTTTTCCTTTCCTCCAACAAGGAAAGTATTTTCTCATCAATCGCATCTATCTTATCACGAAGTTCGCTTAAGGTGCGGTGAACGTCAGACATGAATTTATATGTTTTACTATGATGGCCTTAAATATCGCTATTTATGCAATCTCTTTCATATATGCTTGTAATAGCATGGGCTCGAAACAGCTTTTATGTCTCTTTTTAAGTTAGAATCTCCTTTTCAGCCTGCTGGCGATCAACCAACAGCGATCAAAGAGCTGGTGGATGGCCTCAACAGCGGACTACCCTTTCAAACGCTTCTGGGTATTACCGGTTCGGGCAAAACACGCACCATTGCATCGGTCATCGAACAGGTTCAACGACCCACTCTTGTGATGAGTCACAACAAAACCCTGGCCGCCCAATTATTTCGTGAGTTTAGTGATTTCTTTCCCAATAACTGCGTCGAGTTCTTTATCTCATACTACGATTACTACCAACCCGAGGCCTACATCGTTAGTCAGGATAAATACATTGAAAAAGATTTATCTATCAACGATGAAATTCAACGCCTTCGCCTTCGTGCCACCTCCTCTCTATTATCGGGCCGCCGCGATGTGATCATCGTCTCCTCGGTGAGTTGTATCTATGGTATAGGATCGCCCCTTGAGTATGCTCAAATGACCATCCCGCTCGAACGCGGGATGCAGAAATCGCGCAACACGCTCTTATATGATTTGGTCGATCTTCACTATTCTCGTAATGACGTCGAATTTACACGGGCAAAATTTCGGGTTCGTGGTGATATTGTTGATGTTATCCCTGCTTATGAAGATAATGCTCTTCGTATCAGTTTTTGGGGCGATGAAATTGAAAAATTGGAGATCATTGATCCCGTGAGTGGGGCTACAATCCAAGCAGTCGATCAATACACGATCTTCCCGGCCAGTCACTATGTAACCACCAAAGAGCGACTGGGTGACGCCGTCAATAAAATTCGCGATGAACTGGTATGGCGTATCAAGGTTTTGGAGGAGGAAGAAAAATATCTCGAAGCAAAACGCCTGGAACAGCGCACCTTGTTTGATCTCGAGATGATCCAAGAAATTGGCTACTGCTCTGGCATTGAAAACTACTCCCGCTATCTTGCCAATCGCGAACCGGGTCAGCGCCCCTATTGCTTGCTCGATTACTTCCCCGAAGACTATCTGATGGTTGTCGACGAAAGCCATCAAACGATACCTCAGATCAACGCGATGTATGGCGGCGACCGATCCAGGAAATTGGCTTTGGTGGAACACGGATTCCGCCTGCCTTCGGCCCTCGATAACCGCCCACTTACGTTTCAAGAATGGGAGACGATGGTGAATCAATGCATCTTTGTGAGCGCCACCCCGGCCGACTATGAGCTCATGAAGGGTGAGGGCGCCGTCGTGGAGCAAATTATACGTCCAACCGGACTCATGGAGCCCCAAATTGAGATTCGACCCATCAAAAACCAGATCGACGATCTCATCGAAGAGATACGCCTTCGTTTGCCAAGAAAAGAGCGTGTGTTAGTGATGGCGCTTACAAAACGCCTCAGCGAGGAGATCTCGGAATACCTTAAGAACCTCGGTATCCGTGCCGCCTATATGCACAGCGAATTGGATGCCATTGAGCGCATCGAAGTGCTCTATCGTTTTCGTAGGGGGGATTTTGATGTGCTCGTGGGCATCAACCTACTTAGGGAGGGTATCGATATCCCCGAATTGGGCTTGGTGGCTATTCTCGATGCGGATAAAGAAGGATTTCTTCGATCAACGACCTCTTTGTTTCAGATTGCCGGCCGGGCGGCCCGTAATGCCGAGGGCAAGGTCATCTTTTATGCCGATAAGCTCACCGACAGTATCAAAAAAGTAGTTGAAGAAACCGAGCGCAGACGAAGCATTCAAAAAGAATACAACGATAAACACGGCATCACCCCTACAACGGTTCACAAAGAGCTCAAGATGATGGTTGACCCATCGCTGATATCGAACAAGAATATGGATCTTGATGCGCCATTTAACTACGACGATGTGCCTATTGATACCATTATGGTGGCCGACGGGGTAATCCATTATAAACCCACCCCGGCCATGAAAGAAGTGGTGTTCGAAGATCGTAATGCCTTTCTGGATTTCTTGCGCGAGTCGATGAGAACCGCAGCCAAGAATCTGGAATTCGAGGAGGCCGCGCGAATACGGGATCAGATTGGTCGCCTCGAAAAAGAGCTGGATTAAACTACAACTCGTAGATACAGGTCACCGGTGCATGATCCGATAAGACTACATCGGTTTCAATCCTGGCTTCTAAAAGTGTATGGTCGAGGGCGCTACTGGCCAACTGATAGTCGATACGCCAACCCTTATTGTTTCCCCGAGCACCAGCACGAAAGCTCCACCAGGAATAGACATCCTTTAGGTTTGGATTTAGTGTTCTATAGACGTCGGTAAAACCACGATCAAGAAAATCACTCAACCACTTTCGCTCTTCGGGTAAAAAACCAGAGCTCTTTTTATTTGCAACGGGGTTATGAATATCTACTTCTTGATGAGCAATATTAAAATCACCAACATAAATCACTCTTTTTCCTTCTGCCTTGTTTTTTTTTACAAAGCCATCAAAGGCATCCAAAAAGGCATATTTCATTTCTTGACGTTGCTCGCCCGTGGTTCCACTAGGGGCATAAACAGAAGCCAATGACCAATCACCAAAATTTAATAGAAGAACCCGTCCTTCGCGATCAATCCAGTCCACACCGATACCATACTGTACCGATACGGGTTCTTGTTTGCTGAGAATCCCCACTCCAGAATACCCCTTTTTTTCCGCCGGATGATAGAATTGGTGATACGGGAGGCTACGTACTTCGGAAGGGATATCCCCCTCGGCTGCCTTCAACTCTTGAAAGCAGATCATATCGAAGTTTGAGGCGGTAATCCAGTCGATCAGGCCCTTATTCGTTGCTGAACGGATACCATTAAGGTTAAGGCTTGTAATGGTGCGCGGGCTCATCATCCGACCAAACGCGCAAAACGGCGCTTTCCAACCTTGAGCACCATATTTTCACCACCCTTGATGCTGATCTCCATCGATGGATCTTGAACAGTAGTGCCATCTAGGCTTACACCCCCTTGTTGCACGAGCCTTCGAGCCTCGCTTACACTCGGCGCCAGATCATGGTCTTTCATCAAACCGAGGAGACCATAGGTACCTGTTTTTAGTTTAATTTCGGGGATATCATCGGGGATCTCTTTTTTGATTACCGTTTGCTCAAAATGTTGGCGAGCAGCATCAGCCATCACCACGCCTTGATACATACGGGTCAACTCCCAGGCTAACTCATGCTTGGTATTACGAGGATCTTCTTTGGAGCGAGACTTAAGCTGGGCAAGTCGGTCGAGGCTTACATCGGTGACCAATTCAAAATAGGAGTAGATCAACTCATCGGATATCGACAGACACTTACCATACATATCGTTGGGGTGCTCATCAATACCGATATAATTGTCATAACTCTTTGACATTTTCTTGGTGCCATCGGTACCCACCAAGAGGGGCATCATCAGACACACTTGGGGCTCTAAATCATACTCTTTTTGAAGCTGGCGACCCACAAGTAGATTGAATTTCTGGTCTGTACCACCGAGCTCGACATCAGACTTCAAATGAACCGAATCCATGCCCTGTGCCAATGGGTATAAAAACTCATGAAGAGAGATGGGTTCGTTGCTATTATAGCGGTTCGTGAAATCATCACGCTCCAACATCCGAGCAACGGTATAACGCGAGCTGAGGCGAATTACATCGGCAAAATTCATCGGACCCAGCCATGCCGAATTGTAAACGATTTCGGTCTTGTCTTTATCTAATATTTTGGATGCCTGCTCGAAATAAGACTTCCCGTTTTCGACGATCTCTTCCTGGGTCAAGGAGGGCCGTGTCTTATTTTGGCCCGAGGGATCCCCAATCAATGCTGTAAAATCACCGATAATAAGGATAGCGTGATGACCCAAATCCTGGAATTGGCGCAGCTTACGCAGGATGACGGAATGACCAAGATGAAGATCAGGTCTCGTTGGGTCACACCCTAATTTGATACGCAGAGGCTTCCCGGTTTGTATGGATTTTTTAAGCTTTTCAACTAGTTCGTTTTCGGGTACGATTTCAACCACACCGCGACGAATAACCGAGAGTTGTTCTTCTAGAGAAAGGAATGACATAGGCTTTAGTTGGATTCTTTTTGTGAGCCGCCAAAGGCATTGATTTCCTGACCTACTTTGTCTGCAAAGTTTTTAGCATCTGGAATAAAGGAAACAAACATATCGTACACAATGGGACCGCTCTTAAAGACGGGTGAGTAGATCATGGAAGTATTTATCGCCATGGAGGAGGGCAGCCCCAGGGGCTTTCCTAATTGTAGGATCAAACTTAGGATTACAGCACCCTTGAGTAGACCAAAAAGCAGACCCATAATCCTGTTTGGAACGCTGAGCAAGCTTTCTTTTATGAGTCCCGCAAGAGTTCGATTTAAGATACTCCCGAGGATCATGATGAGAATAAACAACACGGATCCTGTAATAATACCGAAGGAAGCCGAGTTTTCGTCAACAAAGTAAGAAAGGGGTCCCGATAATATCTTCCAGCTGCTGATCGAGAAAAACAGTGCAAACAGTGTTATGCTTATAGAAAGGGCTTCTTTTACGAAACCACGACGTATTCCGGAGATGGCAAAATAGGCCAGGGGAATGCTCAGTAATACGTCTAAACTATTCATTATTGCAGTAGCTTGCGAACCATTTGGCTGATGAGGGCACCATCTGCGCGACCCTTGAGTTTTGGAGTAAGATAGCCCATTACTTTTCCCATGTCGGCGGGAGAGCTAGCACCAAGGCTTTTGATGGCCTGTTGAACCTCAACAACTAACTCTTCTTCCGACAACGTTTGCGGCAAATAGGAGCTGATGATGGCTAGTTCGTCTCGTTCAATCTGAGCAAGATCTTCACGACCGGCAGCTTCAAACTGACTTAGAGAGTCTTTGCGTTGTTTGGTGGCCTTGATTAAAACATCCATGACCATGTCTTCGGTAAGACTTGCCTCGCCCCCCGTACGAATACTCACCTCTTTTTCCAGAAGTGCGGCCTTGATAGAACGCAACACACGGGTTTTGAGCTCGTCACGAGCTAACATGGCGGTTTTAAGGTCGGCTAAAAGTTTTTCTTGTAAACTCATGAGAATAAATATAAGAGAATAAAAAAAGGGTCGCCCACGTATGAACAACCCTTAAAAAGATTTGGAGCACACTCGTAAGCGTACTAGATCGAAAGTTTACTTGCCGTCGATAAAGTCTTTTGCTTTATCAAGCTCAACGATAGACTCACGATAGTTGTACGTGCCATTTTTGGATTTGAACGACACGATCACTTTGGCCATTTTACGGGAGGCATGTTTTGAGGCAAGGGCCTTGTCACCGAATGTTTGCTTCTTTGCCATGACGAGATCGTATTAACTTATTTAATTTCTTTGTGAACCGTATGCTTGCGTAGCACAGGATTGTATTTTTTTAGCTCCAGGCGATTGGTTGTGTTACGACGGTTTTTCATCGTCACATATCTGGAAGTACCCGGTGATTCGGTGCACTCAAGGATAACCTGGATACGGATGCCTTTAGACTTGGCCATTTCTGTTTCCTATTTCGGCTTAAATGTCTTTCTTGAGTAAACCAGTAGCACGCGCTTTTGAAAGCGTTGCGCTGATTCCATTTTTGTTGATGGTGCGCAAAGTCTTGGCCGTTACTTTTAATGTAACCCAACGATCCTCTTCTGGCAGATAAAACTTTCTTTTCTGCAGATTAGGATAGAATTTGCGCTTGGTTTTGTTGTTCGCCTTGGACGAGTTGAACCCGTTTAATGGCGTTACTCCGGTAAGGTCGTCTCTGCGTGCCATAGTGCTTGCAAAGTGAATGCTGATTTTTGATTAGAAACCAAAGATACGCATCCTCAACGAGATTGCAAAAAAGATATGCACATGTTATCAACAAAAACGAAGAAACTCTGGGCCTCAAATTTTGATTACGAACGCAGATCTAAGATCAATAGGAGAATTTGATAGGCTTCTTTGATATCAGTGCGTTTTACAGTATTTTCTTAAGTCCTGAGGGGCGCTTTTTTTACTTTTGCCACCCTGTTAAGAATATATGTCACAAAATACCTCTGCAGACTACAAAGCTTCCAATATTCAGGTTCTGGAAGGATTAGAAGCAGTTCGTAAACGTCCGTCAATGTACATCGGGGATACTGGACCCCGAGGACTTCATCACCTGATCAACGAAGTGGTTGATAACTCCATTGATGAAGCACTAGCCGGACACTGTAATTATGTCATCGTAAATATCAACCAGGACGGCTCCCTTACCGTCGAAGATAACGGTCGTGGTATCCCTGTCGATATTCACGAAAAAGAAGGCATCCCCGCCCTTGAAGTCGTTCTCACCAAGCTCCATGCGGGTGGTAAATTTGATAAAAGTAGCTACAAGGTGTCTGGTGGACTCCATGGCGTAGGTGTTTCTTGTGTGAATGCCCTCTCAACGAAGTTCGTGGCGGAAATTCACCGCGATGGTAAAATTCACACCATGGAGTTCTCAGAAGGTATCACCAAACAAGGACTCAAGGTCATCGGCGATACCAAGAAGCGCGGTACTATTATCACCTTCTATCCCGACGCTACGATCTTCACACAAACGATCGAATTCAAGTTTGACGTGATTGCGCAACGTATGCGCGAACTAGCTTTCTTGAATCCGCAGATCACGATAGAAATTAACGATTTCCGCGAAGAGGAAACCATCAAAGAGCTTTTCCACTATGATGGTGGCGTCAAAGATTTCGTAAAATTCTTGGACGAAAACAGAGAGCCCCTCATCCCGGAACCTGTCTATGTTTCAGGCGAGATCGAAGGCGTGCCCGTTGAGCTCGCTCTCCAGTACAACAAGTCCTACTCAGAGAATGTCCACTCCTATGTGAACAACATCAATACCCACGAAGGTGGAACGCACGTCTCTGGATTCCGCCGTGCTCTAACACGCGCACTCAAAAGCTATGCCGATAAGAATAACCTCATCAAAGGTAAACTGGCGTTGAGTGGTGAAGATTTTCGTGAGGGACTCACGGCTGTTCTGAGTATCAAAGTTGCTGAGCCTCAATTCGAAGGACAAACGAAAACCAAGCTGGGTAACTCCGAAGTTCAAAGTGCCGTTGAAGTCGTCGTCTACGAAAAAATGGTCGAGTATCTCGAGCAAAACCCCAAAATGGCCCGAGGCATTCTCGACAAGGTGATCCTCGCCGCCGAAGCCCGTGAAGCTGCCCGTAAAGCACGACAGCTCGTTCAGCGTAAAAGCGTGATGTTTGGCGAGGGCCTACCTGGTAAACTCGCCGACTGCTCTATCAACGAGCCAGAGCATTGCGAAATCTATATCGTTGAGGGTGATTCAGCCGGTGGATCCGCGAAAATGGGTCGTAACCGTAGTTTTCAGGCAATTCTGCCACTTCGCGGTAAGATTTTGAATGTTGAAAAATCACGCCTCTCAAAAATTCTTGAGAACAAAGAGATTCGGGCGATCATTACAGCCCTCGGAACGGGCGTGGGACACGGGGAAGATTTTGATATCACCGCCCTTCGCTATCACAAGATCATCATCATGACCGATGCGGATGTCGACGGATCCCACATTCGTACCCTCTTGCTTACATTTTTCTACCGCTATATGCATGCCTTGATCGAAAATGGGCACATTTATATTGCAACTCCACCTCTATATAAAATATCTCAGGGAAAAAATGTAGAGTATGCATGGGATGATGCTAACCGTGATGCCATCATCGGGCGCATCAAAAAAGATGGCAAAAAAGCGGACATCTCTCGCTACAAAGGTCTTGGTGAGATGAACCCAGAGCAACTTTGGGAAACAACCATGGATCCCGAAACCCGTACCCTTCAAAAGGTGACCATCGAAAGCGCTGCCGTCACCGACCGACTCTTCTCCATCTTAATGGGTGATGCCGTAGAACCACGACGCGAGTTCATCGAGCGTAATGCGAAGTACGCAAAACTCGACATCTAAAGGCAACACAAAGAAATTTGATCAATTATTATGTCACGAGATAAAATCGTTCAGGTAACACTCGAAGATGAAATGCAAGCGTCCTACATCGATTATTCGATGTCGGTTATTGTATCACGTGCCCTTCCTGATGTTCGCGATGGACTAAAACCCGTTCACCGTCGTGCCCTTTTCGGCATGAGCGAGCTTGGAATGCTTCACAACCGCGGATACAAGAAAAGCGCCCGTATCGTAGGGGATGTTCTCGGTAAGTATCACCCTCACGGTGATTCTGCCGTTTACGATACCATCGTTCGTATGGTTCAGGATTTCAGCTTAAGATACCCTTTGGTAGACGGACAAGGTAACTTCGGATCCATCGACGGTGACTCAGCAGCCGCTATGCGTTACACTGAATGTCGCATGAAGCGAATTGCCGAAGAACTGCTCGCAGATATCGATAAAAATACCGTCGACTACCAGCCTAACTACGACGATACAACAGTAGAACCGACGGTTCTTCCGGGCAAAGTGCCCAATCTATTGATCAATGGATCTTCAGGTATTGCGGTAGGTATGGCAACGAATATGCCACCCCATAACCTGGTCGAAACGGTGGATGCCATCACGGCTTTTATCGACGATCCTGAAATTACCGCTCATGGACTCATGAAGCACGTGGTAGCCCCTGATTTTCCAACAGGGGGCATTATCTACGGTTACGAAGGGGTAAAAGATGCTTATACAACAGGACGTGGCAAGATTACCATTCGCGCTCGTGCCAACACCGAAGAGCTTCGTGGTAATAGAGAGCAGATTGTCGTAACGGAAATTCCGTATCAGGTAAACAAATCGCTTCTTATCCAAAAGATTGCAGAGCTCGTTCAAGAAGGCAAACTACCCGATATTGCCGATGTGCGCGATGAATCGGATCGCGAAGGGATGCGCGTTGTGATCATCCTCAAAAGAAGCGCCAATGCCTCCGTCGTTCTAAATCAGCTCTATAAAAACACCCAAATGCAACAAACCTTTGGGGTGATCAATCTCGCATTGGTCAAGGGTCGCCCTAAGGTAATGACGCTCAAGGAGTTAATAAAGCATTTCGTGGATCACCGCATTGAGGTGATCATCAGAAGAACGCTCTTTGATTTGGATCAAGCCGAAAGCAGGGCACACATCCTCGAAGGACTCAAGATTGCGATCGACAATCTGGATGAGGTCATCAAAACGATTCGTGCATCCAAAACGGTTGCCGAAGCCAACGAGACCCTCCGCAGAAAGTTTGGCCTAAGCGATATTCAGGCGAAGGCGATTCTAGATCTACGCCTCCAGAAATTAACGGCACTCGAGCGGGATAAGATCGATATCGAATACCGTGAGATCCTTGATGAGATCAAAGAGTATCGTCGAATCCTATCCAGCCGTCAGGCCCAGCTCGATATTATTAAAGAAGAACTTGCAGACATCAAGTCGCGCTATGGCGATAAACGTCGTACACAGATTGTGTATTCAGCCGATGATTTCACCGTCGAGGATATGATTGCCGACGAAGATGTTGTGGTTACCATTTCCAACACAGGGTATATCAAGCGTACTTTAGTGAGTGGCTACCGTCGTCAGAAACGAGGCGGTGTCGGCATGAAAGCCACGACGGTCAAAGATGAGGAATATGTGGAACACTTGTTTGTGGCCACAAACCACAACTACATCCTCTTCTTTACCGAAAAAGGAAAATGTTACTGGCTCAAGGTCTACGAAATCCCTGAGGGAACACGGCTTAGCCGAGGCCGAGCCATCGTAAACCTTATCGAAATCGATAAAGATGATCGAGTAAAAACCTTCGTACCGGTTAAGAGTCTCTCAGACGAAGAGTACGTAAATAGCCACTATATTTTGATGGCGACTCGCAAGGGCACGGTCAAGAAAACGAGTCTCGAAGCCTACAGCCGACCAAGACGTGACGGTATCATTGCTATCAATATTAATGATGATGATTCACTCTTAGGAGCGAACCTCACCGATGGAACCAGCACGATCATTCTTGGAACACGCGATGGACGGGCCATACGATTCGGCGAATCTGATGTGCGGGAAATGGGCCGAAATACTACGGGTGTTCGCGGTATCAATATTGGTGATCCAAACAACGAGGTGATAGATGTCGTTGTCGTCAAGAATATTCACGAGTCTACCGTTCTAGCGCTTAGTGAAAACGGTTACGGCAAACGTAGCCTCGTTGACGATTATCGTCACCAGACCCGCGGTGGTAAAGGAGTGATCACAATGAAGATCACACCTAAAACGGGTAAACTCATCGCCATCAAGGAGGTATCTGACAAAGATGACCTCATGGTGATCACAGTCAACGGCAAGATCATCCGTATGCACTGCGACGATATTCGTGCTATGGGACGTAATACTCAGGGTGTTCGCATTATGCGTCTCAACAACGATGATAGTATCGCCGGCGTAACCCGGGTTGTCCGTGAAGACGATGAAGAGGACGATGATAACTTGTCGGCGGATGGCACCGCGCCAGCAACAGGCGAAGTATCCGGAGACGCGAACCCATCTCCATCTACCGAGGGTGATCAAACGGGCGAACTCTTTGAAGAATAGCGTATTACGCCTGTACTTCTAATTAAAAAGGGGTGACCAATACGGTTGCCCCTTTTTTTATTTAGTCACGTCCAATAAGGAATTTAGAAGCTCTTTTCGATCTTCAAGTGCACTATCCGGAGATAGAATTCTTACGGCTCCACCAAACTGGAGCAACCATTGGTTGATCCATCGGGTATTATTGAATTCAAACTCAATCTCGAAACCCGTCTTAGTCTTTTGGCTGCTACTTACACGCGCAGGCAGGGCTCTTAAAAAAGCACCAACGATGGTCTCGTCAACATGGACGCTCATGGTGATATAATCATCACCTCGAAACAGTAAATCATTAAGACCTAATCCACGGCGCGTTGAGAAGCTGGAATGGTCTGTCTCTACATCTGAAATACGATCTAACACAAAGGTGCGCAATGACTTAGACTCATTACAATGTCCAATCAGGTCCCAATGGTCGGTATAATACACCAAGATGTAGGGATCCACATTCCTTCTCCTCGTTTCGTTTTGGCTGTTGCTGCGATAATCAAAACGAACAGACTTATTATGATGGATGGCATCCATAATCTGATACCAGGTATCGGTCATTTTATGTTCTGCGGCGTCCTTCTCATATGGATATAAAACAACTTTATCGGACGTAGTTCGCATAAACTGTTTTAGATTGTCCGGAAGCACACTTTGAATCTTTAATTCCAGGTCGCGAGCACTTTGAGACAAACCATGATCCACTTGTCCACGAAGAAATCCCAAGCCAACGATGAGGGTCGTTAGCTCTCGTTCCGTAAACATTAAGGGAGGGATGTTCCCGTACTTACTGATACTATAGCCCCGATCTTTATCGCTCAAAACGGGGACCCCCATATCAGCAAGCATATTCATGTCTCTGAAGACGGTCCTGCGACTAATATCAAACTCTTCCGCGATTTCATTGACCGTAACGTATCGCTTGGATTGCAGAAGAATAATAAGTTTTAAACGACGCGCGGCACTATTTAATCGATCTGACATAGATGGAGGAGATACTTACCTTTGAAGAATGATTCTGGTTTCGTGCTTTCTAAAAAAAGGACCCTAATTTTATACGGGCTAAGATCAACCGAGTTTAATTCATCAATATAATCAGCCCCCTTAAGGAAAACGAGATGTTTCCAGTCTTTTCCGGACAATCGCTCCAGCAAATCCTTAATCTTAAAAGCGTGCTTGGTCATCACAGAAAAGGGCGTATCCATCGAAATTCGGGCGATATCCATGATTTCAACTCGTGTGTTGGATATATCCAGCTTCCGGATCATATCCCTAAGAACCACGCCCTTCTTTTCAACGACATCATTTAGGACCACCTCTGCCATTGGAAAAACAATCGAAAAAGGAATACCAGGCAATCCGCCACCTGTCCCTGTATCGACCCAATGAGTCTCGTGAAGAGGCTCTACATATGCTGCCAATAACAGGCAATGTTTGATATGTAAACGAAGTTCCTCTGCTGATAGATCCCTGCTAACAAGATTTACCTTGCGATTCCACCACAGCAAAAGTTGTCCATATTGCTCAAATTCGGCGATTTTAGTTTGGTACCATTCGTCAACACGGCCCAATGTTTCACGTGAAACATTTTCGACTATGACGTTGGATGGAGTAGCCATGGGGGAGTGGGGCTTAAGGTTCTATCCTTTTAGATAGACCATAAGAATAGCAATATCAGATGGGGAAACACCAGAAATACGAGAAGCTTGTCCAATGGTCTCGGGCTGAACCTTGCTCAGTTTGTGTACCGCTTCGTTCGAAAGACTTCTGATGTTTTTGTACTGAATGGATTCAGGGATACGGAGGTTCTCTTGTTTATTCACTTCTTCGACGAGCTCGAATTCTTTTTGGATGTATCCTTCGTACTTCAGCTGGATTTCCACTTGCTCAATGACATAAGGATCAGTGGTGATCTTTTCGGTCTCCTCTCGAAGATCGGTATCAATCGAAAGTAGATCTTTCAGGGAGACTTGTGGGCGATTGATAATTGAAGGAAGCTTGATCCCATGTTTTAGAGGAGCCGTACCTAGGGATACTAGAAGTTCGTCGTACAGTGAGGGTTGAGCGGTATGTTGCTCTACGAGTTTACGTAAGTCCTTGGTAGCCTTATATTTGGCATCATATCTTGAAAAGCGCTCGTCGTCAACGAGGCCTATTTCACGCCCAATGGGGCTTAAACGAAGATCGGCGTTGTCCTGTCGTAAGAGGATCCGGTGTTCTGCTCGAGATGTGAACATTCGATAGGGCTCATCGGTACCTTTTCCTACGAGGTCATCTATGAGCACACCGATGTAAGCTTCTGAGCGTTTGAGAACGAGAGCTTCTTTTTCCTGA
>Ga0169931_10007693_pt1 | contig 15915 bp, 16 predicted proteins | sample Kivu_15m_20L_FD_129675 | JGI IMG/M metagenome (GOLD analysis project Ga0169931, IMG submission 129675) | Freshwater microbial communities from Lake Kivu, Western Province, Rwanda to study Microbial Dark Matter (Phase II) - Kivu_15m_20L... | ecosystem: Environmental > Aquatic > Freshwater > Lake...
ATTCTTTTATATTCTCATCAGGAGAAACTTTAGTAATTTTACAATCAAATAAATCTACAAATTCAAGCAATAATTTTTTGTAATTATCCACTTGCAATAAATCTAAGCCAAATTTTTCAAAACATTTTTTCAAAAAATTTTTAATTAAAGGTTTTAAATTAATTTCATAATTCGACAAAAAAATAAATTGATCAAGAGCTATTAATATAATACTTATGGCAAAATAATGTACAGAGACAGTTTTTGTATGAAAAGCGGTCAATGTGCATTCAGTTAATAAGTCAATTATTAGTTTTAATGGTTTTTCATTAATGTAACTCTTTCGTCATTAAAATAATTATTTATTTTTCTTATTCAGTCTTCGAACTCTTCATGCTCTAAAATATTTCAGGTCTCGTCTTTATTATTATAATGAAAAAGAATGATCCTTAGTCAGAATCTCATTATTTTCTAAATAATTACCATTTATTAAAAAATAAAATTCAAAATTTTTAATAATATAATAAATAACAATGAGAATTATCAGCATTACAATATATAAAAGCGTAGGAGATGATCCTGTTATGTTACAATCTGCATATGAATTAGGCTTTGTTTCGATATTTCAAAGAGGAACACTAAAGGAATTCATAAATTTCCATAGCCGTCTTGTCATAAGGTAACAAATGATTTATATTCTAAATTTTCAAAAAAACTTTTAGTCGAACTCCTGTCGAAGAAAGGATGGAAGTAACTTTAGAAAAGGGAGTATGCTATTCATACGTATCTATGGATAAAATTGGAGGTAAAATAAAATTTTACTTTACCTAAATATCTAATCTTTTAATTAAGTGTCTCTAATATGTGATGAAGAATATCCCAGACGAGTTGCAATCGATCTGATATACAAAATTTTAGAAAATTTTAATCAACACATTTACACAAATAAAATAAACATCCAAAACATAAACAAAGACAGTGATGTCAAATTTAAATTTTTATCTACGGTTATTACAGAGTGGCAAAACCCGAACGAAAGTAAAAATTCTGTTAGAATTCTGTTTAAATTTTTAGAGGATAATATATTAAAACTTCAGAACGAATTAAACGATTGTACTGATGTCATGAAGAAGAACTTAAAAGAACTTCTCAAGAGAGAAGAGTCTCTGGAAACTTTGATGTCAAAGAGTAAAGACTTGAATTCTGTGTCTGTTGAATTTTACAAAAAGGCTAAAAGTGCGAATAATAAGTGTTGCAATTTATATTAAGGTACGAATATAAATGATAAAAGAAGAATAAAATTAACTTTCTCTTTCTCTAGATCATTTTATATGCCAAGATTTCATATAATATATTTTATCTTAAATCAAAAATTTTTAACTCAACATAATTGTCGATAATTTAAATTGGATTTACCAATATTGAAAATTCTATAAAATTTAGTTATATTGAAAATATACTATACATACTTGCCAATTAATATTTTAAATTAATTTTATACAGATACAGAACTTTAGCTTTTAATATTAAATAATCTTTATATTTTTAAGTTTTATAATATTTAAATAACAAATTTAAAATGTTGAAATCAAGAGATATAATTGTTACATTCACTTTCATTTATCTCACTTTGTTGATAAACTGTCAAGATGGGATACTTTCACAAATTAGAGATGAGTTCCGGGAGCCTCTGATTGATTGTAAACATATATTATTTTAAATTCTTATATACATAAATTTCATTTGTAGTTCGCCCTTTAAAATATCAATCTCACAAACATTCTTTAGATTTAAAAAATGTACCTAACCTCCCAAGTAGCAGCAGAATTTTACAGCAAACCGGCGAACCAGATGATTCTGGAGCGGAAACCATCCCTAAATGGGAATCAAAACTTTCTGAACAAGAGAAAAATTCCTATAAGAAGATGATTGATCTTAAAAACTCCTTTGCATCTACTTTGACTTATCTCCCTCAACATTTTGAACCAGAAAATCCGGAATATCTTCAAAGAGTTTTTCAGATTATGGTAAATTTCTTTTATGCAGTTGGAGCAATAGGATTTTTAGTATTAGTTTATTTGGTTTTGAGATTCTGTTGCAAGAAATGCGTAGGACCAGTTAAAATGTCACAAATAACAAGATCTTATAGAAATACTACTTGGATTATCTTAAGTAATCATGAATTTTACCTAAATAATTTTAGTCAGTTCTATAGTTGGTATTGTGACTATTTTCAGTGTTGTTCTGAGTTTCTCATTTAAAATAAAGTAATATACCAACCTAACAAAATTTAGCTCATCTGTTAACAAAGTATCAGATGACATCAAAATTTCCTCTAGCGAAATTAACAACGTTCGATTAATTGCATTCAATGACATCACCAACAATCTTCAAACACTTTCTCAAAATTTGCCACTTGTTCGAATAAAAATTACAAAAGAAAACCTCGAAAAGATAAACTCAGAAATTAAGTTGTATCACACTGACACGGAGAAAAGGATTGACTTCCTTAATAAATGGGAAAACCGAAGAAATTTATTCATTATCATAACATCCGCATTTTATTTATTGATAGGTACCCTCAGCTTCATAGGATTTAGTAAAAGATGGCCAGGTTTTCTTCTTTCCCTCTCGATAATTATCTTATTCACCCTTCCACTCCTCATAGCATTTGGAGGTCTGTTGGCATCGCACTATTTTGTCTACGCTGATTTCTGTGAAGATGTGTATGACGCTATTTACAACAACAAGTTCCCTATCTGCGATAAGAGAATAGGATATTTCATTTCATGTTTCAATGCTAAAACAAAAGCCGCAATTTATTCTTTTAAATACGAAATAGAATCCTACGAAAATGAACTTATACAGTTTTATGGAGAATCCAGCCTCACCCAAGTGGAGTCGGAAGTATATTCTACAATCTTAAATAGTATCAACACTTTTAAATCAAATCATTTGTATCCTCTGATTGAATGTAACCATGTCTATTCTAACATTTTAAGTGCGGAGACTAATTTTTGTAAATATGGTATGAATTGGACATATTCCTTATTTACTTCAATGAGTTGGCTGTTTCTAATTTTACTTCTATGCTCGTATGCAATAAATAGATTAAAGCCCCTTGTAGAAAAAAGAAAAAACGAAATAGAGGTATAATATAATATATAATCATAATATTATAAACCAGGCCATGCTGAATAATGAGCAACAAATTTACTAAAGGGAAGTCCAATTTTTTAACTCTGGAATTTTTAACATATTTGAATCAATCCATCTAATATAAGAATAGTATTGTTAAAATACTCTCTATTTTTATTTTAAATAATATTTTTTTATATAGTGTAGCATTCGATCATATATTATAATTTATAAAATTTATTAATTTTCTCATTATTAAAAATGAATTCCCCCCCGCGAACCCAAGCCGAAAATTTCCAAAGCCTGAATTACCTACAAAATGAAAACGACAATTTTTATAATTATCAAATTAATTTAGAAAATAATATAGAGCTACAGAAGGCGATTGCTAAGTTAGAAGATTTATTGTCAAAGAAACATGTAGAAAACGAAAATTTAATAAGAATGCATAATGAATTTAAAGAACTACATGAGAAGATGAGAAAAGAGTGCTCTGATTTAAACTCGAAATTGATTGGAGTATATAGTGAAAAAAATTCGATTGAGAAGAAGTATCAGGGTGAGATAGACAAATTAAAAAATGTAAGTGGAAGTAAAAAAAACTTTTTATACATTTAGTTTTTCGAAAAGCAAAAAGAAATTTACGAGACACAAATTTTCAAATTAACCCAACAAGACACAGAAACGCTTAAACACAAAATTTCAGCCGAGGTTGAGCTTAAATACAAACATCTAATCAATCAAAAAGACATTCAGATTCACAATAGTCAAGAACAAATTTTTGAGTTAAAGAGAAAATATGAATTAAAATCAACTGAATTCGAAGCTTTTAAAAACGAAGCAGCTAAAGAATTAGAAATTTTAAAGGACAATCATAAAAACGAAGTAAAAGAATTTCTATTCAAAATCCAACTTTTAAATGAAAAATGCGAATCTAACGTCAATCGGGAATCTTATTTCAATACTAGAAGCGAATTAGAAACCTATAGAAAAAATTTTAACGAATTACAAAACGAAATTTTACAAATGCGTAGAGAGAAAGAATATCTGATCCTAGAGAAAAATGAAACGAAAATAAATTTACTTAAAGAACTTGAAGAAGAAAAATTAAAATCAAAAGTAATTCAAAACGAGAGCGAGAAAAATTCGATGGCATTAAAAAATTTAGAAAATGAGAATTTTACACTTAAATCAAATTTTGCAGAGAAATCGGATGAGGCCAAATCTTTAATGAACGAAAAATTTCAAATTTTTAAGAATTTGAGAGAAAAAGAAACAGAAATCGAATCTGCCAGATCAGAAATTCGTTTACTCAGACAAAAAATCGAAACTAGGGAAAAAGAATTTGAAAATTTGACCAACCTGACACATGAAAAAGAAAAGCAAAGATATTTCAACGAGAAGGCAGAGAAAGAAGAGTACCAAAAAAAAATCGAGGATCTACAGAAAAACCTCCGCCAGGCTCAAGTCGAATCTCAAAATTTTTATAAAAATTCAAATGATGAATTGCATTCTGTTAGAAGAGATTTTTACATGCTTAGTGAAGAGAAGAGAATTTTAATCAAAAAGATAACCGAGATGCAAGAAGAAATTCAAACAATACAGGAGGAAAATTCAAAAAAGAATAAAACGATAGAGTACTACGAAAGAGAGTATAAAACTTTAGAAGAAGAATATAGAAACTTATTCAATAAAGAAAGCGAAACTAGTAAAATCAAAATTTCTTTGGAAAATGAGTTGAATAAAAAATCTGAAGAGAACAAGAGTTTGAATTCTATGGTGCAGATGAAAGAAAATGAGATGAGAGAAGTTTTCGAAAAATTGAAAGTCGAATATAAAACAAAATTGAAGATTTTGTATAATAAGAAAAATTATTATAAAAGTCAGGTAAATATTATTTATTTTCCGGATAAAAATATTTTATAACTTTAGTGTTATGCCTATAACAAAAAGTTATCGAATATTTTGAAAAATATTCAGAGTGGAGGTGGTATTTTTAATAAAAATAATATTTAGAAAATGAAATGAATGTGATTGAGATGGATATTGGAAAATATAGGATGAAAGGTGAGTTTTCTGAAGGTGAATGAACCAAAACAATTAATTTTAAAATTTTTGTCTTATTTATATTTTTATGATTTATCAATCAGAATCAGAATTGAAACATATGTTTTAAAGATTTAATTAAATTTCTATTATGTAAAATTTTAATACTGCTTTTTAACTAATCTTTATTTTATCATCATATAAGGAATTTTAAATTTACGAGTGAAGAGTTTATTTAAATATTTGTTTTTATTCAAGTTTTATAGGCTAGTAATAATGAAATTAAATAACAGTAGAAAGAAAATAGACCCCGAATATGAAGGCTAAAACTTCGATTATAATAGTTAAAAGTGAGTGTGGTTTTTTTAAATCACCCAATATCGTGTTTACGGAAAGATAGATAAATGCACCAGATGCAAATGAAAGAATATGTCCTGAATAAAGATCCCCTAAAGAGAAACCTATATTTCATTTTATGCGATAGATTTTACTTAAATAAACTCCTAAAAATGCACCAGTTGCTGCAAATATCTGGGCAGTCAAGGCATTTAATGCACCCATCTTCTGTTTTAATAAATAACAGAAATCTCCAACTTCATGAGGTATTTCATGGAAAAATATTGAAATAGTTAATGTAATTCCTAATTTTAGGTCTTTTAAAAATAAAAAATAATTTTTTGTATTCTTACTTGTTCCAAATGCAGCTCCTAAAGCCAATCCATCAGTGACGTTATGCACAAAATCTCCAAGGAAAGAGATGATAATATTTTGGAGATTTCCGCCTTCAGTATGTGCATGACTGTGTCCGTGGGAATCGTTTTCGTGAGCATGATCATTTTCTGAAGATTCCTCATATTTGTCTTTATCACACCTATGAGTTTTTGATTTTTTCTTTGTATTATTTAGATCTTGATTTTTCGGCTTTATATTACTGTCTGACTTTCCAGTAAGTAAGACTATAATCTTCTCTATTGCGAATAGAGCTATTACTCCTATGCATATATAAATCTCCTTTTTCTGAAAAAAAGGAATTGAATGTGGATCTATTTCCTCCCCGTTTCCTTCTTCTTTAAATATTTCAGGTAGATTATGTAAAAGTACATCGGCAAGAAGAGCACCTGAAGCAAATGCAGTCATCGCATCTAAAATCTTTAGATTCTTTATTTTAAATATTAAAATTATCAAGAAAATTGGAACAGAAGCAGAAGAAATCAAAGTGGCTCCAATATAGGCCTGTTCCTTCTTTGAATATTGACTTAATTTGTTTTGGAGGAACTCTGAAAATGAGTGAATATAATTCTCAAAATAGATTTCTATGATATTTGAATGAGCATGGTTGTGTTCATGTTTATGCTCTTGACTATAGTAAATTAATTCAATAAATATATTGTATTACTTATTTCCTTTATTTATTTTGCTTTTTAGATCTGAAATGATATTTTTTTCTTGTTTGTTCTTTTTCTTACCATGATGATGATGGTGATGACCATGTGTTTTTAATTCTTGAATAAGGCAAAAAACTATTACAGATAAAATGATGATAACGAAAATATTTTTTTTCATTTTTATATTGTAAACTTAATAATAATAATAAATTTTTGATTTAAATATGAATTGATAAATTCACTTCAATTTATATTCAAATAAATTGAGAATCGATTTAAACCTGTGCGTGGGGTATATTTAATATAAACCCGAAAGATAGTATGTAGATTCTTAATTTTACATTTGAGTATTTTAATATTATTGAATTACACTTTATTGGATTTTAGTTTACGTTATAAATTTTTGTAATGAATTATTAAATTTTAATTTATTAAAAACTAAATACAAAAATGAACTTCGAAAGTGATATTACCTCCTCATATGATATGAGTAGATCTCGTCTAGAGCGATTCGAAAAGATTTTTCAAGAAAAGTATCGAATAATTTTTGTGCTAGGGTAGGTATTTATAATTATTAAAAATTTCCACCTTTTATCAAAATTCAAATTATTTTTATTTTAGGCCCCCCGGTGCTGGAAAAAACACCCAATGTGATCTTTTAATCAAAAAATACAACTTTGTTCACTTTTCATGCGGTGATTTATTAAGAGAGGCCTCCCAAAAAAATGACGAAGACGCAAACTTAATAAATGAATATATTAAAGAAGGAAAAATAGTACCTGTGAAGATAACATGCTCTTTAATGAAAAGAGCAATGGATAATTCTGGTGGAACTGTAATAACTATATTAGAATAATTATTTATCCTACTATTCATCATCTTTGAAATAGAAAAACACATACATAGTAGATGGATTTCCAAGAAACAAAGAAAATTTAGATGGATTCCTTGAAGTCTTTGGAGATTTGTGCAAAGTCATTTGTGTTTTATTTCTTGACTGTCCTGTGGAAAAGTGTTCAGAAAGGATTTCTATAAGAAGCCAATCAAGTGGGAGAATAGATGACAATTCTAACAGTCTTAAGAAAAGATTTTTCACTTTTGAAGCAGAGACCTTACCGAATATAAAATTTTTGGAAGAGATCACGAAAATTGTGAGAGTAGAATCAGGCAAAGATAGTATTGTTGTTTTCAATGACATATGTGAAAGATTAGATGGACTTTTAGAAACTTATTAATTGATAATCAAAAATATTTTACCTATATCAATATTTAATTTATTTGACTAGTAAAAAGGAATTTTAAATTATTTTTATTTCTTTAATTTCGAAATTTCTAACAATAAATTAATTTTTTTATTATATTGAATAAAATTATGTTTTAAATTCATATAACAAATTGAATAAATATATACATACATTTATATTAAATCAAAATTCTTTTAATACTCATCAAAATATAAAGAAAAAACACAAAGTTTGTGTTAATTCATCACAACCACAAAGTTTTATTGAAAGTCAATATAAATAGGTTCACCTATCTTACAATCTGTAGGGTATCTCATTTGAATGGGTTCCAAATCCAAATCAAAGAAAAATCTGATTTCTTGTAGGTATTGCTTTGAATCAAACCTCTTGCAATCTAAATCGAAATGTAATCCAGTCATAACTTGAGAAATGTGGTTAGTGAGATCAATCATATCAAATTGTTGCAAACCACTTAAATCACCGAAGGCCTTCAACATGATTTGATCAAATCTGTGACGATTGAATAAATCCATGACGAACATAAAGAAGTCTCTGTACTCTCTTAAATTGTATTTTTTGATATAGCAATAACCGTGTTTGTTATACTCGTGGGTCCAGAACTCTTCGTTTCCTTTAGAAAAGCTAGGCCAAAAAATTTTCATAGAATCGAAAAGATCAGAGGCGTCTCCTTTTACATCGATTTGAGTTTCGGTGTTACATGTTTGTAATCTTTTTCCGTTTTTGTAGCTTGGCCATAATCCATGGAGTGTCATTATGTTCTTAGGGATACTCGCAATTTTTCTATCGCAACCATCAGTACCGATGCAAACGGTGCCTAATATAAGAATTTATAAAATTAAAGTTTTACTGCCCCATTGAATTGCCATAACGTACATGTCGAAGTCGATAGGTGTCAAGTTAGAATCATAATCATATTCTTCCAAAAATTTCATCGAGCTATTTTTCTCCTCCTTTGAATATGCTTTCATTATTCCATCGATTATGAAAACTACAAATAGTAAAAATACTCTTGTCATCTAGTTCTGGTTTTGTCTTTTATTTAATTATTTATTTTTGTTATATCTAATTGAAACTTCGTGCTTTTTAATTTACAAAATAAAAAATATTTTATTTAAAATGCAATGGAGTACAAAAAGTACTTTTGCAAAAACTTATAAAACCCTCTTATAAAAAGAGGACATAATAATAAATAAAAAACTTGGAATAAATTATTCCAATTATAAAACTTTAACTAGAAATCAAATTAAGCCAGATTGTATTATAAATTTAAATTTATATTAATATATACAATTACTTTAACACTTTAAAAATTATTCGTATGCAAAGAAAAAGTCTTTTCGTTTGTGCATATATCAATTTAAATTCAATCCGATTATCTCAAACTAAGGCATATTAATTTTTAGTTGGGATTACTAAAATTTAATACAGATATAAAATTATTTGCAGATAAAAATAAAAATATCTTATAATAACATCAGATATTATTTCGAATTATTTATATAAATTCATAAAATTTGTATTGAAATAAATAATCATAACGCTCTTAAAATTAACAAAAATCAAAATTTCTCTGATTGATATTGAATTAATTTAGATTAATTTTCATGTTTTATGAAGTATCAAGTCTTAAATTAAAATGAGAAAAATATTTTAATAAAAGTTTAAAATGTGAATATATATTCCTACTCTGGGATACAATTGATAATTTATAATAAAACTAAAAAGTGTTTTTAGGTTATAGAAGAATAAATTTAAACTATTTATCAAAAATTTTTAATAGGTATTCAAGGATGTAATCTAGCATATTCGGACCTTTTGTACTTTATTCAAATAATATGAGTATTAGGTATAAACATATTTTTAAAAATAAATTTCTTACAAAACAATTAAAAATCAGAATACGTAAAACTATTCTATTCTATTCTATTTTAATTAATTGAATCATGTAATGCAACAAACAAGTCTAAAAAATCTTGGAAAATATTAAATTGATAGCTTGAGGATTTATAATACGAATCAATTATAAATATCCGAATATTTGTAATTTTTATCTACTTCTTATCCCGTTGGTAAAATAAAACGAAAAAAATTCTTATTTTAAAAAATTTAATTTCTTAAGTCAGTATGATAATTATTTCACATAGACTTTTATAATTATATATTTATTTATAAATTAGTAAAATAAACAATAAAGTTGTGTTTTACAAAATGATTTGAATTATTTTATTATTAAATATAAAAATACCTGAAATTTTTTGTTTATATATTAAAAGTCAAATTATGTATGTGCTGCTTTAAATTCAAGTTATAATTTAAAATAGTAAAAGTTAATAAAATGTTTAATTAATTATATATAGATTCTGAAAATCTGTTAGTCATCATATTCAGATAATTTTTTTGTCATTTTATCCGATATTTTTTCTTTGAGGTATTTTCCATAGGATCCGTAATCTTTGTTTGAATATTGTTGATTAATAATAATCTAAATCGAGTTGAATTATAAATAAGTATATGATAAGATAAATAATTTTATTACCCCATCTTTTCCAAGTCTTTCAAATACATTATCCATAATAGTAACTTCAGGTCTTCTTGGCAAGAATCTTTTCTCGTTCTTTACATTAGTATTAGATTGCCTAACAAAGATCCCAGGGTTTTCGTTTTTCTTTTCATAGGCATCTTTGTAAGCTCTAACCTCAGTCGGTCTCCTTCCTTTCTTATCTTTATACAATTCCTCATGCTCACTCTTTACATATTTCTGTTTTCCATTTACTACCATCGAAACTGAAGAGCTCATCATGCTTGAGCTACTTTGGTACCCTGTGCTTAGTGCCTTAGCCGATGAGGAGACAGAGACTGAAGAGCTGACTGAGAGAGTGTAAGTTATAAGAACAACCAAAGTTACTAAGGAAAAATAAAATTTGTTAGTCATGTTGTTATTAGTTTTTTACTTTTATTTAGAATATAAAATATTAGAGTGCCTCTTTATACACAAACGCTAAATCTGAAAATTCTGCGAGTTTAAGTTTTAATTATAAAATTACATAGCAAAAGTTAGTCATTAAAAACAAATAATCATATTAATATTGTTTTTTATGTAATTACTCATAATTTTCAAATTTAATAATTTCTCATTAATGATTATATTACCATAGGCGTAATCTCATAGACTTTATGTCCTGAATATTTTAACCAACTAAATAATTTGTTTCAAATAAATAAAAATAATAAATTTTGTAATATAATTTTATAAATTAATGTTAATGAAAAAAACATCTATATCAACTGAAGGCAGTAATAACAGACTTAGTTACTTAGATAATTACGAAGAAATCAAAAAATTTAGACACAATAAACGGGATGCGGATTCTTCAAGGTTTCTAAAAAGGGAGGTAAATCCTAGGTCATTAGAACTTTCTAGAAGAACAAGATGGGTTTTATTTTTTTTATTATTTATAATTCAAATTTTGATGAATATGGATCATGGAACGATTCCGGCGGCAACTGATGAAATCAGAAACGATTTGAAAATTAAAGATGACGTACTGGGAATTTTCGGATCTCTGGTCTTCTTTGGGAATATAATTGGTACATTTTATTTATTTATAAGGTTCAATTATTTCTTTCACGATGATCAACTGCTTCAACAGGAAGTATATGTTGATAATTTCACTCATCTCGAACTCCGTATGTTTGTACACTTTTACAGTGACAGGAATTATTTGGATTTTATTTTGTAATAGGATAATAGTAGGAATTTTCCAGGTAAGAATTATAATTTAAATTAGGCATATGTCTCCATTTACCTCCCTGTCTGGTGCGACCAATTTGGGATAAAAAAGAAAAAAACTATGATGATTTCGCTGATTCAAGCTGGGTCTCCTTTGGGGGTTGTCGCAGGTTATATGTTGACCTTTTTGGTAAAGAAGAATAATCAGGTATATATTAAAATTAAAAAATTTTTAGTGGAGTTTTTCTTTCATTCTACAAGCTATCATTATATTCGGAATGGTTCTTGTTATCATATTTTTCCCATCAATTTATTTCTCTTCCAGATTAGTGTCGAATAATAAAACACAAGCTGTCCCTAATGATGATATAAATGGAGAAAATCAAGCTGATAACAATTCAGTTTTTAAAGATAATACACATTCTACTCGTCAAACAAATAGGGACAATACTGGAAATGCAGGCGGATTTCATACAATCATCAAAGATTTATGTACAATCATCAAAAATAAAGTATTTGTTTTTTCTGCACTATCCCTATCTACTCTCTTCTTTATTATAACTGCAGTCCAATATTGGGGGAGTGATTACATCGAACAGGCATTAAAAGTTAAAGACAAAAATATCATTCTACTTTCTTTTTCAGTGGTTTGTGTAACAAGTCCGACACTTGGAGTCATTATAGGTGGTTGGACAAGTTCCCTTATAGGTGGATACGAATCAAAACATTCAATACTCTTATGTCTTATATACGCGATATTCGCAGGTCTCTTCAGTCTACCAATTACATATACTGATGAAGTATTGGAGTTCACAATTTATCTATGGCTTGTCTTATTCTTTGGGGGTGCTATAGTACCTGTTATAACGGGGATCATAATTTCGAGCGTTTCAAATAATTTAAGGGGTGTGGCAAACTCCTTAACTAGTTTCTTATGCAATCTTCTGGGTTATCTTCCTGCTCCATTCATATACGGAATCATTAATAACATTTCTATCGATAGTAATAATCGTCTTGCCTTCTTTATTGTGATGAATTATTCGTTCTTAGGTGTATTTTTCCTTTGTTTAGCATCCTATTTCAGATATAAAAATTTCGATCTAAATAATTATAACAATAGAGCCAGTCTTCTTGGACAATCTGGAAAGAATATTACATCTCACAGAGCTAGTATCCTTAGTGACAACCTTCAGAAAATATTTGGTGGATCATATGTTAATTTTAATGATGTCGATGATGCGAGTCGGGAAAACGAGAGTCCTAATAACAATAGTGAAACTAATAATTCAGTCATACATAATCAAAGTAACCAGAATGAAACTTTGATGACCTTGAATATCCAAACGGCAAGTAAAACATTCATCGGACCTGAATCAGGAGAAAATTTCACATATTCTGATGATAATCCTAACAAAGCATCACATCACTCTAATATTTTAGTTTATAATTCATCATCTGGATGCTTAAGCGAACCTGGCAAAAATGAACTTCAAAACGAGATCATATCTTCTTCTTTTAAAAACGAGAACTTCGAAGAATTTACAGAAACTTTTAATAAAGAAGGTGAATTCAGAAACGAGAAATTTTATAGTGTGTGTTCAGATAGAGTAAATGTGGAAAATGAAAAAGAAGAGGTGATTGATGAAGAAAACGTTAATAAAGCTTCGTTGGAAATTTCGAATCATTAAAATTTTAGAAAAAAGAGAATTTATATTTTTTAAAATTCAGAAATATATTTTTATAAATTATTTAATTTTGAAATTTTTTTAGTTTTTAAAAATATTTAAAGTATTGATTTTATTCGAAAACATAATCTATTTGTAAACAAGAAATTTTAGTGTAATTAGTTCTACAAATATTAATTTTATTATCATTTATTATTTATAATTCATATATTTTTATCGGCTTAAAATTTAAAAATTGTATAAAATGATAAACCATCTAACATTTAACGAAAAAATAAATATTATTTTATATTTTATTCATAAAAACATAAATTAAAAAAGAAAAAAATAAAAACCTATCAATGATTTTTAATTTACAATATTCGTAATACTTAGTGTAAATTTACTTTGCTATAAATATCACAAAATATATCTCATTAAAAGATAAACAACAAAATGAATCGTGTATTTGGAAAAACAATTACTAAAAAGAGGTTTATTGAGGATTTTGAAATACCTCACTCTAACATTCTAAGAAACCCATCTGTTGAAGAATTGTATAGTTTAGGGAGTTCTACATATCCGACTGACTCGCACACTCGACCAACTGTTATAACCAGTACAGGAGCCATGGCAGCCTATTCTGGTACAAAAACAGGGAGATCTCCGAAAGATAAAAGGATTGTATTCGACGAAACAACTAGAGATGAAGTCTGGTGGGAGGCAAATCGCCCGATAAGTCAAGAATCCTTCGAGAGACTTGAAGAAAGAGCTAAGAATTATATGAAAAGTAGGCCTAAACTTTATGTTGTGGATGGTTATGCTGGATGGGAAAAAAGAAACAGAAAGAAAATTCGAGTGTATTGTCTTAGATCGTACCATGCGTTGTTTATGCAGAACATGCTTATCATGCCTACTAGAGACGAGCTGGAGGATTTCGATGAAGTAGACTATACTATCATTAATGCCGGGGAGCACTCTTCAAGCACAAAAATAGAAGGGGTGGATTCTGACACAACTATCGCGTTGAATTTAAGCAAAAAGAAAATGGTTATCCTCGGTTCTCAGTATGCAGGAGAAATGAAGAAAGGTATTTTTAGTGTTATGAATTATCTTATGCCTAAAAAAGGAATTTTAAGCATGCATTCTAGTGCGAATGAAGGAGAAACTGGAGATGTCACTCTGCTATTTGGTTTGTCTGGTACCGGGAAAACAACTTTATCAGCAGATCCTAAAAGACGATTGATAGGAGATGACGAACATTGTTGGAATGATGAAGGAATATTCAATATTGAGGGAGGTTGTTACGCTAAGTGTGCTAGATTAACTGAAGAAAAGGAACCATATATTTTTAGATCAATCAAGTACGGATCTGTTCTCGAAAATATTCGATTTAAAGATTTCGAATCTAAAATTGTAAACTTCGATGATACTTCAATTACAGAGAATACTAGAGTTTCTTATCCTTTATCCTTTATCAAAAATTCGAAAATTCCGGCATTAGGATGTCATCCAAAAAATATAATATTTCTAACATGCTATGCCTACGGGGTTCTTCCACCTGTGTCAAAATTAAGTTATGAACAAGCTATGTATCATTTTATATCAGGTTATACAGCAAAAGTATCAGGAACCGAACAAGGTATTAAAGAACCAACTTCTACTTTTAATAGTTGCTTCGGTGAAGCCTTTTTATGTCTGCATCCTGTTGTTTATGCGGAATTACTTGCAGATAAAATGAAAAAACATAAAACCAATGCTTGGCTCATTAATACTGGATGGACTGAAGGAAAATTCGGAGTTGGTAAAAGAATCGATTTGAAATATACTAGAAGAATCCTTGATGTTATCCACGAAGGGGGTTTGGAACATACCACAACATCGAAAATGAATGTGTTTAATTTAGAAATACCTCATCATGTAGAGGGAGTACCTACTGAAATTTTGCGACCAGAAAACACCTGGACTGATAAAGGGGAATATGAGAAGACGATGAAATTCCTGGCTAACCAATTTGTTGATAATTTCAGGAAATATGAAAGTAAGGCTTCTAATTTAATAAAAAATGCTGGCCCCATTTTTAATTGATATATTTAAATCTTAAAATCGAAGAATTTGTTATAGTACTTTATATTATAATTAAAAAATATCATCAAAATAAATAAATTCTCACTCATTTCGATTTTTAAAAATATTTCCTCTTATATTGTCTCATATACATTTACGAATAAATTTTATATAATTATTTAAATGAATGAATTATTTTCTGATAATCAAATTAAAACACAGATCAACAATCTTTGGAGTTATTTAGACGAACTAGCAGAAACAAATCCTGAAGAATACAAAAAATTCCTTGCTCAACAATTTAAAAGAGGATTAGATCAAAAAGAAGAAGAGAAAAAAATTCAAGCACAAGAAGAATCAGATAAATTGTATCAAGTGACACCCTTTGTATGTTTAAGATATAAAGTACTGACTATCCTTGAGGATCAATTTACATCTAAAAAGAAGGATGACTTTGATATAAAAATTTTCGATGTAGAGAACAAAAATGAGATTTCAGAAATTCCAAAAATTCTTTTTTCATTTGAATTTCTTAATGAGGCGTATAACAAAAAAATCATGCAGGAACCTAAAATTTATTTAAATATACTACACTCTTCTGATTTTTCTCCTCCAACTGATGACAATGGATATCCCCTGAA
>Ga0169931_10007694_pt1:2500-15910 | contig 15910 bp, 30 predicted proteins | sample Kivu_15m_20L_FD_129675 | JGI IMG/M metagenome (GOLD analysis project Ga0169931, IMG submission 129675) | Freshwater microbial communities from Lake Kivu, Western Province, Rwanda to study Microbial Dark Matter (Phase II) - Kivu_15m_20L... | ecosystem: Environmental > Aquatic >...
AAATAATGAACAGTACAACCATGCAAAGATGAAAAAGCGTATGCAACAAAAGATAAAAACGCTTGGTGTTGACTATGAGGTTATTTTTGACATAGAAGATCAAAGAATTGAGTATGACTTAGTTATAGATGGAATAGTTGTACACCTTAGAGCAAGAAACTTTGCCGTAGAAGGAACTTCCAGAACTAAAAAAGTTGCGGGATTCAACGAAGAATATATAAGAACAAAGGCATGTAAACAACCATTTAACAACATGTATATAGATTATAATGGCTCTGTCATGGTATGTTGCAACACAAGATCAGATGTTCCTGAGCACAAGAATGGAATCATGGCTCATGTAAATGATGCTCCATTATGGGAAATCTACAGAAATGAAAAGTATAAGCCTTGGAGAGACCACCTTGAAAATGATGGTCCTAAATCTGGTATTTGTAAAGGATGCAAAATAGATTTAAAGGTAGAGGAATTCTAAATGCGGCCATGGACTTATAGCAATTTATATCAAATGTGTGACCCTGGAGAAGAATATCCAAATTACAGTTCACTGTCATATGTAAAAACTTCTGGATCCCCAATCTATTCATTTAAAGATTTTTATTACGGAGAAGATGGGCCAGAAACCTATTTAAGAGGCAAATGGTTTCTTATGATAAAAGGCTATCACTATCATCATTTTTTAAAAGAAATGCTTGCTGCGTTTTTATATTACAAAAATAATATTGATGACTCAATAAAGATATTATGGATAGACAATGGCCCTTCTTATAATCAAACAGGGCACAAGATGGATTTAGTTAATTCTGAATTAAAAGAATTATTATCTCATGACAATAAAATAGAAACACTGTCAGTTGAAGAAATAAAAGAAGGCAAATTAAATATTGATGAACTAATTGTCTATGCAGTAGGAACAAGATTTTTAAACAGAATTACAGATTTTTTAAAATACTATGTGTTTGGCAATACATCATATTATCACTTTCCAGAAGGCAACCAAGAATTAAGAAAATTTTTTAGTCCGTATATGATTAAGGATGACTCAAAACCTAAAAACATTTTTATTACACGAAGAGAAGCCTCTGAAACTTTAAAAAAACAAAATATCTTAGAGCATGAACCATTCTTTAAAAACAGATATGATGGACCTGAGTTTATCCAAGCTTTAGAAGATTATTTTTCTGATAACGGATACTCAATAATATCTTTGTCTGGAATGTCCATTTTTAAACAAATATCTTATTTTTACAATGCAGAAAAAATTGCAGGCAGTCCAGGAACAAATCTCTGCAATGTGATATTTTCTAAGCCAGATGTTACTCTAACTCAAGTTATTAATTACAAAGACTACAAATATCCTTGGAATAAGGAGTTTGATAGCGTCATATCTCCAAAATATCAATATATTGATGTTGTAGGAATAACAAGTTATGAAGAAATTATGAAAAAACTAAAAGAATCAGGGGTAAAATAAATGTACAACGGAATAAAAGTAGACGGCTTTTTGACAAAAGAACAAGCATCATATATAATAGAACAAGCGATTAGTTCAGATCTCTGGGAGGAATCCGAGGACAGGTTCTGGACTAATCGTCTTATTAACTGTTCAAACATAGAGCGTTACGATCCTGAAGTAGCAAGATTGATGAAAGATGCTAATCGTAGATGCAAAGAAGTTCTAAAAGATAAATATGGCTTAGATTGTAAATCAGATACCTTGCAAATTATCAGATGGTTTCCAGGAATGGAACAACCATTACATGCAGACGATATGACTAACACAGAACATAGAGGATTTGAGCACAGACTGTTTGGCTCAATTATCTACCTTAATGATGATTATCAAGGTGGTAAGACATATTACGGAAACTTTGATATTGAAATTACTCCAAAAGCAGGAACATTAGCAATACATCCAGGAGATGTAGAACATTTGCATGGAGTAACTAAAATAGAGGGTGGAACAAGATACACCATAGCATCTTTCTGGGGCAAAGATGACCTATATAAATGATCCTGGATATGAAGTTCCAGATAATCATATATTAGTTATTCCGCATTCTTTAGATATCCCAGAACATGGCTATTACAAGGAAGTTATAACTCCGCTTGCTGGTAAAGTTAAAAGAGACTGGTTTACTGATCATTTTTATTACTGCCTACCATTAAATATAGGAAATCAGTATGGCTTTATCATTAATTCTTTAATTGACTTTGAGGCATTTTGGCCTGGTGGAGAAGCACCTGCACAAATTACAATATTAAATAAAGACAATCAAGGTCGTCAAATTGTAAAAGATGCTTTCCAGAACGGCATCATTACAATTCAAAATCTGTTTGCCCTTAAGACTCCTCCAGGGATTAATCTAATGACAATACAGCCACCAAACATGTTTGTTCCTACATGTGTTGCCATGACTGGTGTTATTGAGACAGACAACATTCGTAGAGATTTTACCTTTAACCTTAAAATGACGCTTAAGAATCATAGAATTAAAGTAAGCAAGGGCGATCCTTTAGGAGCATTTATTCCTATTCCACGCAATTTTGTAGAAAACTTTAATATTATTCCTGCTACTGATATTTTTGATAGGGATGTAGTACAAATGGATGTAAACGAATCTCAGGTTCTTGGAATTGAAAGAAGAACAAGGGATAAAGAAAAGCCTCATGGCTCTGGAAGAAGATACTTTAAGGGCTATCACACAAACGATATTCAATATAATAATCACCAAAGAAAAATAACATAAGGAGAAATAAATGAACGCTAGTCAATGGGCAGGGCTGATAGTTTCTGTCATTTCCATAGCCGTTGCCTACGTTGGCTCAATTCGCTGGCTAGTAAAGCACTTTTTGTCAGAACTAAAGCCAAACGGTGGAACGTCAATGAAAGATAGTCTTAATAGATTGGAAGCTAGAGTAGATGAGATAATGCTTTTATTGGCTACTGCTAACCAGAAAAAAACAAAAAATAAAACTCCAAAGGAGCAATGATGGCAAAAGCAAAAATAGAAAAAACAAATAAAGATAAATTAGCGTCTGCTGCAGGAACATATTTCCGTGCTGCATTTGCTGCTGTAATCGCATTAGCAATGGCTGGACAAACAGATCCAGAGATATTGATCAATGCGTTTATTGCAGGCTTTGCGGGACCAGCAATCAAGTTTTTAAGTCCTAATTTTAAGGACTATGGCATAAAATCTAAATAGATAGTAGTATATATACATACGGCACATAGCAACACACATTATAAGAGATAACGTGCTAATCAGCCGTAAAGGGGCCTCCAGCAATGGAGGCCCTTTCCATATTTACGAAAGGGCGGAAGAATGAAGCATTGTGCCTTATGCAATAAACAAAAGCCCTATAATAAATTCAGTAAGGCCAATAGAAAATATGGCGATGGATATGGATCTTATTGTAAAGAATGTGCAGCTATATATTATCAAGCTAGGAAATTTTTAAATGCAGGAATAAGAAATCATATAGAGGTAGATTATAAGACTTGCTCCTCATGTGCAAATCACATGGAAATAGGTAAATTTAATAAAAGAATATCCAATCCAGATGGATATAATAATTATTGTAGGAAATGTTGGAGAAAGATAGTTCTAGAGGGACTTTAGGATGCCCTTTAAAGGGGTCTGAGAGCCGATTAGAGAGGTTTTCAGGGCCCTACCCATATCCTACTATAGGTACAAGGTTTTCAGAGGCTCCTAGCACGATAGTATTGACAAAGAAAGGTGAATATGAGGACAGTTAAAATATTAATATTGGGATTCTTCAAATTAGTAATATTAGGAGTATTGCTAGTAGGTTGTGGCTATGACGGTCATTATCGTTATCCCTGCCAAGACCCAGCAAATTGGGAAAAGGCAGAATGTAAGCCACCTATTTGTACAACAAATGGAGCCTGTCCAGAAGATCTGGTTGGGCCAATTAAGAAAGATGGGGAATAATGAAAAGAGAAAGACTTACACCAGCAGATTTAGATGCTAGGCTTAAATTTATTTTAGGTCTAACTTTAGGAACAATTTTGTTTCTTACCTCTGTTGGCATTCTATATGGATTACTATTTGTAACCCAGCCAGTAAATGCTCAATCTGAGAATGATAAGATGTTCTTTAATGTCTTAGGTTCTGTAGCTACATTTATCACAGGCACACTTGCAGGTCTATTGATTGGTAATTCTGGCGCCAAAGATATTATGAAGGCACAACTTGATAACAAAGAAATGGATGCCAAGAACACTCAGGCAGACAAGAAGCTTGAAGCAGAGATTGATGAGGCAGCAGCACGTCGTGCAGCAAAACCAGCAGATCAAGTTCCTGCTCCACATGAAGTAGATGAGGATTGGGATACAAAATGACAGGCACAGCAGAACGCTTAGTTGAAGTAGCTAAAGGTGAAATTGGAGTTGTAGAAGGTCCAAAAGATAATGAGACTAAATACGGCAAATTCACCAAATCAGATTTCCAGCCATGGTGTGGCTCATTCGTAATGTGGTGTGCCAATGAAGCTGGAGTTAAAGTACCTAATACAGTTTATACACCAGCAGGCGCAGCAGCCTTTAAGAAGAAGGGCGCATGGATAGATGGAGATCTGGCAGATCCTGAACCAGGAGACATTGCTTACTTTGACTTTCCAGCAGATGGTGTAGATAGAATCAGTCACGTAGGCATTGTTATAAAAGACAATGAAGACGGTACTGTATGGTGCATAGAAGGCAATACTACTAATCGCAAAGGCGGAAGCCAGAGAAACGGTGGAGAAGTTTGCAAACAACTTCGTGCATTCAGAAAAAACAAGAAAGGCGTACAAATATCCATAGTTGGATTTGGAAGGCCTAAATTCAAATAGGGGCTAGCTAGGGGACGGAAGCAACGGGAAGCTTCAGTAATTAACTAGGAGATAACTATTAAGAATAATAAATCATTAATTCAAGGGGGAATATTAATATTTCTTCTTGCATTAGTATTAGAAGTAAGTGCACCAACACCAGCAACTCCAATAGTATATGAACCAAGACCACCTATGATGCAAGTAAATGCAAAAGAAGTGGCTAAGGAATTGCTAACGAAAAAACAATATTCATGCTTTACCAAGCTAATTGGAAAAGAATCAGCCTGGAAACCTAAAGCACAAAATCCAATTTCATCTGCATCAGGAATTGGACAATTATTAAATTCTACATATGCCAGATTAGGCATGAAAAAATCAGATGCAGGCGTGGCACAACTAGTAGCCACATTATCATATATCCACAGAAGGCATGTCACGCCATGCAATGCATGGAGTTATTTTCTTAAAAATGGATATTACTGATGAGTAACTTGACAATGTTAGTATCATTATTATATACTAAGATAGTTCATTACTCATGAACTTTAGAGTCCTTGCTAGCACTTTCATAAATGATCTCTCGTCAAATATAAGCTAGCAGGGATTCTTTTTTTATGTCTACTTGCAAAGAAAAAAATATTGGTGTATACTCTATCTAAGACTGGACCAATGCGTTTGGAGATAGTATCAAGGGTCGCACCAGCAATAGATGGAAAGTTTCTTTCCTGAATTACTTTTTATCCTTATATGGGATAAAGGGTTCAATTCTGGAAAGTCTATTAAAAGAAAAAAGATTAAAAGAAAAAACAATATATTAATATATATAATATATATAGATAAAAAGCGGGGAATTAAAAATGTCATCCAAAGTTAAGGTTGTTCAAAATAGAAATAGCAACTATAAAAGAAGAAGTTCAAGGTATCGTTTAAATACCTCAACAAAACAAATTCCAATATTTCCAGTAGAAGTTTCATATACTGAACCTACTGTTGTTTTACCAGAAAAAAAGCCTTTAATTCAAAAGGTTAGAAAGCGTAGAAGTACAAGGCATACTGGAGAAAATCCAAGAGCAAAAGGTACTAATCCTAAATCTAAAAGAGTACTTGCATCATAAAGCATGTACCCTTATAATATTTATATGAATAGACAACCAGGCATATTTAGTAGATTCTATAAACATAATAAGATAGAAGATCTTATGGTTATGGATGATGAAGAAGTACTTCAGAGAATAGATAAATATCTTGATGACTACATTAAAAGCTGGGTAAAAAGAAATCCAGGTAAAGAATTAAAAGACATAGAAATGTCAACTTTAAATGATGTTAGAAATAAAAGAACTGGGGTTTCAAAGAAACCTAAAATTTCGGGGAGAAGAACACGTGCCTGAATTAAATGCAAACATACCGCCTATCGAATGTTATGTTCGTGGTAACTTTCTAAGAAATCAAGAAGATAGCCATGATAAGTATTTTCCTGTAGTTATCTTTGCCGTTGCAAGCTTAAAAGGCAGAAGCCCACTGTTTCATTTCTTGATGGAAGATGGTGGTATCTGGTGGAGAATGCCTATCAATGCTTTCTGCACAAAGCCAGGGGTCAAAGAAGAACCAATCTACAACCTAGTACTATGGAACTGCTTCTCATCACACATAGCAGTAAACAAATTTGAGAACCTAAGCAATTTAAGAATGACATATATTGATAGAGAAAAGACTAAGATTAAAGGCAAGTATCTGTTTACTCTGGATCATCACAATCCTGATAGCAATGTTTTGGACGACGGATATTCAGAAAGCCCTGGACAACATAAGTGCTTTCATGTTATAGAACGAGATGATGGTAACTTTGCTTTGCAACCTAATAATCGTATAAGATTTCAAGAGCCTTCCTTTGTTACAAAGAAAGATTTAGTTATAGATAGACTAATAAATACAAACAAATGGGATGTAGAGTCATATGACAAATGGATCCTTGAAGATTCTAATGCCTATCACTATGACATAAGTGCTATGGAAAACGAGGGCGGGCCAGCATTAGAGCCCTACACAGAGCGTTTAAAATACATGGAGGAGAACGGAATATAAAATGAATGATTTTTATTACAAGGGAATTTCAGGCCCTGCTTATGATTTGAAAGAATTACAACAAAAGCTTCAATTTATTGTGAATGAATTAGATGTTGTAATCAAGAGAATGAATGATGATCTAGAATTAGCTCATTACATACCAGAAATAAGTCGGGAGAATGATGAACACAGACAGTCAGAAGTCCCTTGCTAAGATGAGATTCCACGTCGTAAGTTTGCCACATACACAGACAACTAAAAAATATGTTAATTGTGCCTATACCGAAAAGGTAAGACGCTTTTGTAACATGATGAAGTCATTAGGTCATACTGTTTATTTGTATGCAGGAACAGAAAATGAGGCGGAAGTAGATGAGCTCATTACATGCATATCAGAAGAAGAAAGAGCAGAGTCTTTAGATGGCAAGCACTTTACAGCAGCATCATTTGATAACACTCTTCCGCATTGGTTAATGTTTAATAATACTGCAATAAAGGAAATGTCAAAGCGTATTGAGAAGAAAGACTTTATTTGTGTTATTGGTGGATCAGCACAGAAGCCAATTGCTGATGCTTTCCCGCAAAATATGACAGTAGAGTTTGGCATTGGTTATGGTGGAACATTTGCTGCATATCGTGTATTTGAGTCATATGCCTGGATGCACAGCATTTATGCAATGAACACGAATCCCACAACAGTAGATGGCAACTTCTTTGACGCAGTTATAAATGGATATCTAGATCCAGATATGTTTCCTTGGCAATTAGAAAAAGAAGATTATTACTTATACGTAGGAAGATTGATAGATCGTAAGGGCTGGAGAATAGCCCAGCAAGTATGTGAGAAATTAGGTAAGAGACTAATTGTTGCAGGACCAGGTGAATTTGACGGCTATGGAGAATACGTAGGAGCTGTTGGCCCAGAAGAAAGGGCAAAGCTTTATGGTGGAGCAATTGCAACATTTGTTCCAACACTTTATATAGAGCCATTTGCAAATGTTCATGTGGAGTCTATGGCTTGTGGAACACCAGTAATTACAACCGACTGGGGAGTTTTTACTGAGACGGTAGAGCAGGGCAAGACAGGATTTAGATGTAGAACCTTCAAAGAATTTTTGGAGGCGGCAGAGAAGGTAAAAGACCTTGATCATAGATATATAGCTACTAGAGCATATGAAAGGTTCTCGGTAGATATGATTAGATTTAAATATGAGAAATATTTTAGAAGATTAGAGACTCTTTGGGATAAAGGATTTTATCAAGAATAGTCCACTTGACATAGTATCTTCGGCATGATATGATACAGGTATGTAGGTAGAAATATCTACAAATACTACTAGAAAAGAGAGATCAAAATGAATAACCCAAATGCTTTAATATGTGTGTTTTGTGAGCAAATCGTAGCTGACAAAATAGATTACACAAGGACCCAATTTTGCGTGGACTGTAACGAATATAAAGGAATTACCACAGTTCGTGAATACCAGGAGATGTGGTCATAATGAAATCAAAACAATGTTCAAGATGTAAAGAAACAAAGTCAGCATCTGAATTTTACAAAGTATCTAAAACTCAAGTTAAAAGATCACCAGGAACATATGCTGGTGGCATGGACTATTATTGTAAATACTGCCGTAATGGTACTACTATAAAGTCACATTGGAGTAAAAATAAAAAGCCTTGCTCAGTAGAAGGTTGCGAAAGATTTCATTATGCAAAGACTTATTGCAGAGTACATTATGCTCGTCTTATAAGAAACGGAACTACAGATGCTCAATGGGTTCCTCTTAAAAGAGATGAACAAAGATCTACTACATCTAAAATAACAATAAATCATCCAAATGGAAAAACCTATGAATATGATAGGCGAACACTATACAATCGTAAGACCTATCTTAAGCAGAATTACAATCTTGATATTGAGGACTTTGATCGCATGTCTAAAAATGGATGCCAAATTTGTGGAGAAGTGCCTAAAGTAAACTACCATGTTGATCATGACCACGCATGTTGCCCAGGAAATAAATCTTGCGGTAAATGCGTAAGAGGTATAGTATGTTCTAGATGCAATATATTAGTAGATAAATATGAACGAGGCAAGCTAAGGCTAGATAATCCTAGACTTAAGAACATAATAAAGTATTTAGATAGATATGCAAAGAAAAGAGCAAAGATTGATAACCAACATATACTGGTGTAACAAATGCGATCAAGTGCAATTTGGCTCAGAGCAATGTACAGTATGTGATAAGACTATGGAGAAAATAGGCTTCATAGAAGACAATGAGGGAGATGAAGAATAATGGAACTACTATGGATGTTTTTAGCAGGCTTTATGGCTTTAGCACTTGGCAGAAGTACAATTATCTGGGGTTTTCTTGGATATGCCATAGGTTGGCCAGCAATGATTATTGTTTTACTTTTTGGCGCAAAGAAGGCAAGAATTGAAGAGCGCTTAGTTTGGTTTGAAGAGACTACTAAAAAGATAAATGATTTTGTTGATAAGCATAATAAAAAGCATAAAGGCTTTAAAGACTTTAACACAGTTGATGATTTGTTTAAGCAACTAGAAAATAAATAGAAATGATCGGGGTAGCAATGGAATGTCAAATATGTCAGCATCATGCAAAGGATGACAAACGCCTATGTAGACGGTGTGAAGGCACACTTAAGGAGAATCTGTCCGACATTCCTCCCCTGCAACAAGAAGCAAAAGGATTCCTGGTTCCAGGCAGAACTGGATCAGGATCGCCTACATCTGAGAGATCAATAGGGTTTAATGTATCAGCCATGGACTATAGTCTTGCTACTGATATATTACCTAAGCTTCATAAATATGAGGCCATGATCAGAAGAGGTAGAAATCTCACACCACCAGCTCTGCTGAGGAGAGAGCCAAGTATTGAGGCAGAGGTTGCTGCAACAGCCCAGTTCCACATTACTCATTTAGGCTGGACCCTACAGCAGGACTGGGTTGGAGAGTTTGCGGCGGAAGTCAGAGAAATCCATAGCAAAGGACTATCAGTAACTAAATCCTTTATAGAACAACCAAGAAGAATCCCATGTCCAACAGATGGCTGTAAAGCACATATAGTAATAGATATAGAAAATCTATTAGGTGGAGTAAATTGCCTAAAATGTAAGACTTCTTGGACATTATATAGATTAATACAATTAGCTATGGCTAATCCAAATAGAAGGTTTTGGCTAGATATTGAGGCTATTTGCTTATGGCTAAATCTAACAAAGCGGGAAGTCCTAAAGATAGTAGATACTAATAAGATAGCTAGAAGGAATGGGCTGTATGACATTGCAGCAATTGCAAAGAGTAGGAACAATCCCATTGAATAAGACTAATTTATATGGTAGAATTAGGTTAGCAGTATTTGTGCTGCCCAAAAACAGGCGGAGCTCTGCCCAAAATCAGGGAGGAATCATATGCTTAATTTAAGCCTATCTATTGGCCCAGTAAATGCCCAAATGCAAACAGATGAGAAGCTAACATTTGAAGGCATTGAAACATTATTAAATAGAACTGTGGTTAGTACCCTAACATTATTTAATGGCCACCTAGGTGCCGTGGTCAAGTATGAGAACTATGATAATGATTTAGAGTGCGAGGACAATTGCGCCTGTGAAATACCATCTGATATGAATGAAGAGATTTAATTCACCTTGTTTATATTGTGGGGTTATCTCCCGTGGCAGTGTATGCAGACAATGCAAAGCAGCAATAGAAGCCAAGGATCCTAAAAGAAAAGAACGAAATAGTCAGTATGACTATGAATGGCAAAGATTATCAAGATTAGCTCGTACTATGCAGCCATGGTGTTCTAGGTGCGGCAGCAAAAGAGACCTCACGGCAGATCATATACTTAGTTTGGCAAATGGCGGAAGTAATATAATACAGAACGTTCAAGTCTTATGTCGTAAATGCAACTCATCTAAGCATTAATAAATTTAAATAAGCACATATACATATACCCCCGTACTGGCAATTACCCGTATGGGTATTTTTTTGTGCGTAAAAAATAACTATAGACCCCGCTTGCCCCTTTCTGTATTTCTCTGCGAAATTACAGAACTAGGAAAAAACGGACAAAATACGCATAAAATAATTGGAGGAATAAAATGACAGAAGAGCGCACATCAAGAATAATTGTTGATGAAAATGGCGCAATGACCCACGTTTATAAAAACGATGAGGGTCTATTTGACGCAATTGATATTCAAGACGCAGCGGATCGCACAGGTTGGTCAGTTGAAAAAATAAGTCAGTTGCTTGGCTTATAATTAAAAACTAATTGGAGAAATAAAATGACAGCAGGCAGACCGCCAAAGCCAAATGAGCTGAAAAGGCTGCTTGGAAATCCTGGTCAAAGACCTTTGCCTGATATTGCAAGCATTACGCATTTGCCACAAGCGAGGGAAATTCCAGCACCTCCAGCAAATTTAGCTGAGTCTGGAATCGCTTTATGGACTAGAGCGTGGGCCATGGCAATAACATGGCTATCGCCAGTTAGTGATATTGAAGCAATTAAGAATGCTGCTGAATTAGCAGACGCTACAGAAACCGCAAGGGCAAGATATATGGCAACACATGAGCCAATAGATGCCAAGGCATATGTGGCTGTAAATAAAGCTTACACTGATGCATTATCATCTCTTGGATTTGATCCAGTATCAAGATCACGCTTAGGCGTAGCAGAAGTTAAGGCAGCTACTTCCATGGACAGGCTTTTGGAAAGAAGACAGAATCGTGCTAAGGTTATATTAGAGCCTGAGACGATAATTTTAGAAAACGGGGAACCAATAAATAATGAAGCAAATAGCAATTAACGATATAGGAACAGCAGAGGACTTTTTGGCTGCAATAGATGCATCAATAAAGACCTGGAATCCTAAGCAGCCAATATGTGGCCTAGTGGTTCAAATTGATCGTGATGGTGTTTTGGTAGATATTGGGGATAAGCTAGAAGCCTTTATTCCAAAAAATGAGATATCCAATAACAAAAATGCCTGTATTGAGGATGTTGTTAAAATTGGGCAGGTGGTAGAAGCAATAGTCCTACATAAGAATGAGGAAGGACAATACATACTGTCTCTAAAGCAAAATGAAGTAGAAGCACTTTGGAACGATATTCAGCAAATCTTTGAAATGTCTTTACCTATTATGGGTAAAGTAAAGAAGATTATTAAAGGTGGTCTAATTGTAGATGTTGGGGTTAAGGCCTTTTTGCCAGGATCTCAAATTGAAACAACTAAGGTTGATGACTTTACTGGCTATATTGGCCAAGAGCTTGAATTACTAATTGTTGAGTTTAATAGAGAAAAGCAGAATATTGTCGTATCACGCCGTTTACTATTAGAGAAATTAGCAAAAGAAGATAAGATTATTGAATTTGCAAGAATGGCAGTAGGGCAAGTACATAAAGGAATTGTCTCAGGCATTGAGAAGTATGGAGCCTTTATTCAGATAGGGTCAATATCAGGACTTGTTCATGTTAGTAAAATGAATAATCAGATATTAGAAATTGGGCAAGAAGTAGAAGTTGAAGTAATAGGTATAGACTTGGAAAAGTCAAGGTTTTCACTTGCACTAAAGGGATAGGCCATGGAAACAAAATTAGTCAGTTGGCCACCTAAATATTTATCTCCGATATCAGAATATGAATTATCTAATAGTCGTGGATATGAAGTTATAGATTTTATAGAGACTTTATGTCATCTAACAGAAGACTCCGTTGCTGGTAAGACTGGCGAGAAGTTTGTCCTAAGACCTTGGCAAAAAGAGCTGCTAATCAACCTATATGCTGAAAGAGAAGATGGATTACTAAAGCATCGCAGAGCTTTAATAGGTGTAAGCCGTAAAAATGGCAAATCAGCACTTATTGCTTCTCTTGTTTTAGAACAGCTAGTTCTTGGAGTTAATGGCGGTCAAATATATTCTGCGGCGGCAGATAAAGAGCAAGCCAGAATCATCTTTAAGACAGTAAAAAAGATGATTGAATTAGAGCCTGAACTAAAGAATATTCTACAGGTATATCAAAATAGTATTTATAATCCATTAACAGGAGCGGTATATAGAGCTCTATCATCAGAGGCATATACAAAAGAAGGCTTAAACTCTACATTTATTGTCATAGACGAGCTTCATGCACAGCCAAATAGAGAATTATATGATGTTTTATCTCTGTCTATGGGTAGTCGTGAAGAGCCTATGTTGGTAGCAATTACCACTGCTGGCTCTAAATATGACTCTACTGGCAAAGAATCACTATGCTACCAGATGTATCAAAGAGGCATACAGATAGCCAAGGGTGAAATTCAAGATCCTTCTTTCTTTTTTGCCTGGTATGAAGCAGATCCAAAATTACATTATAAGGATGAAGACAACTGGCTTATTGCAAATCCTTCGTTAAATGATATACTTAGTATAGAGGATATGCAAAGCGCATCACTATTAACACCAGAAGCAGAATTTAAAACTAAGAGATTAAA
>Ga0169931_10007695_pt1 | contig 15909 bp, 19 predicted proteins | sample Kivu_15m_20L_FD_129675 | JGI IMG/M metagenome (GOLD analysis project Ga0169931, IMG submission 129675) | Freshwater microbial communities from Lake Kivu, Western Province, Rwanda to study Microbial Dark Matter (Phase II) - Kivu_15m_20L... | ecosystem: Environmental > Aquatic > Freshwater > Lake...
ACCTCGGTGACGGCGTTGTCGCCCGTGAGCATCGACCCGTGCCCTGCCGCCCCCTCAGCCACCAGGCGCATCCAGGCAATGCCCTTCTCCGCTGTCTGGATCAGGTAGAGCCGCCGGTCGTCGTGGAGCGTGAGCGAGTATCCTCCCACCTCGCTGACTCCCTCGCTGACTCCTTCGAGGATGTCCGGACGATGGTCGACGATCCAGTGGGAGCCATGCTGGCCCCCCGCCTCCTCGTCAGGGAGGAAGAGGAAGACGAGATCGCGCTGCGGTCTCCGCCCCGCCCGCTGCCAGGCGCGAGCCAGGGCGATGAGCATGGCGTCCATGTCCTTCATGTCCACTGCGCCACGACCCCAGACCATGCCGTCGATCACCTCGGCGCCGAAGGGGGGCACGGACCAGTGCTCTGGTCGAGCGGGCACGACATCGAGGTGACCGTGCAGGAGCAGACGCGGCCGGGACGGGTCCGATCCGGGCAGGCGTGCGACCACACCCTGTCGGCGGGACGAGGTCGTGGCGAAGCGCTCCACCTCCAGGCCCACCTCCTGCAGCAGGGCCTCGACGTACTCCGCCGCCGCGGCCTCACCCGGCCCAGCGTCGGTGCCGTCGTTCGTCGTGTCGATGCGGATGAGGCCGCGCAGGATCTCGATCACCTCGGCCTGCGCCGCGACAGCCTCAGGGCTCACATCGTCAGGTGTGGGATCCACGCCCCCATCCTGCCCTGCCCGGGCAGGTGGCGAGCGTTCTTGGCCTGTTGTTATCCTCGCCGTCGGCGATCAGGCTGTGTCCCCGCACGGTCAGGTCACCCACCACGTCCGGGTGGCGGAATTGGCAGACGCGCTAGCTTGAGGTGCTAGTGCCCCAAAAGGGCATGGGGGTTCAAGTCCCCCCTCGGACACCGCGTCGCTGGGCGCGCTGCGCATGCTGTGCGTCACCGCCTTGCCTGGCAGATCGTGAGATGACATGCGCTACCTCCTGTGTGTCCTGGACTCACGCACCGGCAGCGCTGAGGCCGCGGAGATGGCCGCGATCGACGCCCGTGGCGACGACGTGTCGCTGAGGGACGGCCCCGCCTTCGACACAGCGGAGTGCACCTCTGGATTCTGGATCATCGAAGCCCCCGGGCCAATGGAGGCTGTCGGCATCGCTCAGGCGGCATCGCGCAGTTGCAACCGGCGCGTCGAGATGCGCCCGTTCCTACCTCCATCGCCGACACCGCAGTGACCTCCTCCGGGCGGCATCTGGCCAGGACCTTCGGCATGCGGCTAGCGTGCGCGTCATGGTCAGCAGCGACGTGTGGGATGAGCAGACAGCTTCGTCCTACGTCGAGGACAGCGCCGACATGTTCGATCCCGCAGTAGTAGGGCCCACGGTCGATTTCCTGCGTGATCTGTGCGCCGGCGGCAGCGCGCTGGAATTCGCCATCGGCACCGGTCGCCTGGCGATCCCCCTGAGCCGCAGCGGCATCCGTGTGTGCGGCATCGAGTTGTCCCCCGCCATGGTCGCCGAGCTTCGGACAGGTGCGTCTGAGGCTGAGATCCCCGTCGTGACCGGTGACATGGCGACGACGGTGGTCCCCGGGGAGTTCGATCTGGTCTACCTCGCCTACAACGGCCTGTCCAACCTGCGGCTCCAGGACGAGCAGGTCGCGTGCTTCCGCAACGCGGCTGGGCACTTGCGCCCCGGCGGCCACTTCGTCGTCGAGCTCTTCGTGCCACCTCTGCGCCGACTGCCACCCGGCCAGACCGCCGTCCCCTTCGACGTAGGAACCGACCATGTGGGCTTCGACACCATCGACCCGGTGACGCAGGCTTGCAGGTCCCATCACTACACACGACTGGACGACGACACCTGGCGGTACGACGTCGGGAACTTCCGATACGCGTGGCCATCTGAATGCGACCTCATGGCCCAGCTGGCCGGACTGGGGCTTGTCGCCCGCTACGCCGATTGGGATCGATCCGCCTTCACCTCCGAGAGCACCACGCACGTCTCCGTCTGGCGCAGGCCTGCATGACGTCATTGGCCGACAACGGCCTGCGTATCGAGGACCTCACGGTGGCGCACGCGCCGATGCTCTTCGCTGCGCTCGATGACCCGAGGGTTGGCCTCTTCATCGGTGGGCCAGACGTGACATCGCTCGAAGCGCTGCGCGCGCGAATCACGCGTCGAAGGTTTGGGCCGCCCCCTCCGACCGGGCAGACGTGGCTCAACTTCGCCGTGCTCTGCGGCCCGACGGTCGTTGGCCGAGTCGAGGCAACCCTGCACGATGGCATCGCCGAGATCGCCTATGTCATCGGTCCCGCCCACTGGGGTCGCGGACTGGGTGTCCAAGCGACCGGTCTGCTTCTCGACCGCCTCGCCAGCATGGGCATCGCGGATGCATGGGCGGCGACGCATCCGGGCAATCACGCATCCATGACGGTGCTGACCCGTCTGGGCTTCGAGGAGTGTGAGCCGACGCTCGCCCCGCATCTGCTCAGCTACGACGCCGGCGACCGAGTCTTCTCCCGCAGTTGCCAGGGCGCGCGGTGACCGTGCCCGTCACGCGCCTGGCGCCTACCCCCAGCGGCTTCCTCCACGAGGGCAACCGGCTGAACTTCCGCCTCACCACCGAGCTTGCCGCCGAGGTCGGCGCAGCACTGGCCCTGCGCATCGATGACGCGGATGCCGCGCGTTACCGCAGGGAGTACGCCGACGACATCTTCGCCACCCTGGCGCAGATGGGTATCGAGTGGAGCGTCGGGCCGCGGGATGCCGATGACTTCGAGGCGCATTGGACGCAGCGCTCCAAGTCCGAGTATTACCGGGAGCAACTGTGGTCGGGTATCGATGCCGGCCTGATGGTCTATGCCTGCGTGTGTCCGCGCAGCCGGCAGCACGGTCCCGCTACCGGTGGGTGCGTGGGTGGCTGCCGCACACGCGACCTGACGCACGAGCCCGGGCGCACGGCCCTGCGTCTGATGGTGCCTGCGGGCACCGCGGTAGCGGTGGGCCGCGATCGGGTGGACCTCGCCGAGGTGATGGGCGATTTCGTCGTGTGGCGACGCGACGATCTCCCGGCGTACCAGCTGGTGTCCGTCGTCGAGGACCGCGACCTCGCGGTGACCCACATCGTGCGGGGCGCGGACCTGCTCGGATCGAGCGCTGCGCAGATCCACCTGGCGACCTGGCTTCAGGCTCCCCATGTCGTCACAGCGACGTACGTGCATCATGGGCTCATCACCGACGCCGCTGGAGTCAAGCTCTCGAAGTCGACCCTGCGCGGCGCCGTCACCGAGGAGGCAGAACGGTGAGGACGAGCCCAGAGATCGGCCACACCATCACCGCCGCAGGTATCCCCACCAACGTGCACGACACGGGCACCGACCCGGGGGGCGGCACCGTCCTGCTGATCCATGGTTCGGGGCCGGGCGTCAGCGCATGGAGCAACTGGCGCCTCACGCTGCCGGCCCTCGCCGCGGATTTCCGCGTCGTGGCACCCGACGTCGTCGGCTTCGGATACACCGAGAGATCCGTCGGGGCCTACGACCTCGACACCTGGACCGCTCATGTCGTGGGTGTCCTCGACGCACTCGGTGTCGATCGCGCTCACGTCGTGGGCAACTCCTTCGGCGGCTCACTCGCCCTCGCGCTTGCCATCCGTCATCCCGAGCGCGTGCGCAGGCTCGGTCTCATGGGGGCCGTGGGACTGTCCTTCCCCCTCACACCGGGCCTCGACGCCGTGTGGGGCTACGAGCCGAGCGTCGAGGCCATGGCCGCACTCCTGCGCACATTCACCGCGACGCCAGCGCCGGGGATCGAGGAGCTTGCGGAGCTGCGCTACCAGGCGAGCATCCGCCCGGGGGTCCAGGAGGCCTATGCCGCGATGTTCCCTGCGCCGCGCCAGCGATGGATCGATGCCCTCGCGCATCCCGAGCAGGCCATCGCCCGCATCCCCGCCCCGACGATGATCTTCCACGGACGCGAGGACCAGGTGATTCCCCTGGAGTCATCGCTCCGGCTTCTCAGCCTTATCCCCGACGCTCAACTGCATGTCTTCGGCAGGTGCGGACACTGGACGCAGATCGAGCATGCCGAGGAGTTCAACCGACTACTCCGCGACTTCCTGCTCGACGCCTGACCTACCCGCCTCACATGCGCAGATGGGACGCACCGTTGAGGTCGAGGATGCCACCGCTCGCCCACTCCGCTTCAGGCGAGGCGAGGTAGGCGACAGCCGCGGCGATCTCCTCGGGCTGGGCGATGCGACCAAAGGGACTTTGCGCTTTCAGCGCGGCACCGTGCTCGCCATCCAAGGGCCCGGCCATCTCGGTCTCCACGAACCCCGGCGCCACCGTGGTGACCGCGATCCGGCGCCCCCCCAGGCGCTTCGCCAGTGACTGACCGAAGGCCGCGAGAGCCGCTTTGCTCGCGCCGTACGCCGGGCTGTCGGGCTCCCCGCGGAAGGCCCCGCGCGAGCCGACGTTGATGATCCGCCCACCCGCAGGCATATGACGCACGGCGCACCACGTGACGTTGGCAGGTCCCACGAGGTTGACCTCCAGGGTGTCGCGCCAGGCTCGCTGCCACTCGGCGTAGTCCGTGTCATCGATCGGATGGGCAAAGAAGACACCCGCGTTGTTGACCAGGACATCCAGGCCCCCCAGTTCGGCGGCTGCCCCATCGACCATGGCGCGCACCTGTTCGGGATCCCGGAGGTCTCCTTGCGTCAGGATGTGCCCGTCGCCGGGCAGCGCGGCCAGGACCTGCTCCGCCAAGTCCACCGATCGCACGTAGTGCACCGCCACGCGCATGCCTGCCCGGGCGAGTGCCTGCGCGATGGCCGCCCCAATCCCGCGCGAGGCTCCGGTGACCAATGCGGTGCGTGACTGCGTCATGGGCGTCAGCCTACGCAGGGGCGTGGGCAGTGCTGCCGCGCTCGTCTGGCAGGCTGAGACCATGGCACACGGCACGGGTGACGAGCCCATCCACCTCAACAACCACCATCTCAACACGCTCACGGCGATCTTCAGTCATCCCACCAGCCACAACATCCGCTGGGCCGATGTGATCTCGCTGCTGGAGCATGTCGGCGATGTCGATGAGCGTCATGACGGCAGGCTGAAGATCACCGTGGGGGCCGAGACGGAGGTCTTCGACCGTCCGCGCCACAAGGACATCGACACGCAGATGGTCGTCGACCTGCGCCGCATGCTGCGCAACGCCGGCTTCGACCCCAAGACACCCGGCCAGGAGGTCTGACGTGCACGACATCACCGACGCCATCGACCTCCAGGGGCGTGTCGCCATCGCTGCTGTGGACTTCCATCGCACGCGCATCTACGCGCTTGACTCCCCGGACCACTCCTCGCCCGAGCATGTCGTCGCCGAGGACCCGCGCAAGCGCTACCACAACGTCTACCACCACGACGGCAACGTGGACGGCAAGTACCTCGACGACAGCGACGCCTACTGGTCGCTGCTCACTGCGGCCCTCGCTCCGGCGGCTGGCATCATCCTTCTCGGCCACGGGACGGGCAAGGCCAATGCGAGCCATCACCTGGCCACCTACATCGAGAAGCACCGTCGTGACATCGCTCAGCGCATCCTCGCGGACGTGCGAGCGGACATCGACGACCTGACCGACGAGCAGTTGCTGCGCCTAGGGCAGCACATCGCCGGCATCGATCCCCTGCGGGACCACGGCGACAGCCGCCGAGGCGCCTGAGATCAGGCGCCGCTGGCCTGGCGTGAGCGCCAGCGCCGCTCGAGCACGAGGGCGATGATCGCGGACACCACGCCGGCCGACAGGACGGCTATCCAGCCGAGGGGTTCGGCGAGGCCGGCCGTGTTGGCCGGATCATCCGGGCACTCACCGAGCCCGCACTCGGGCAGGATGTAGACGCCGATGACGGCGAGGTCGATGAACACCCAGATGATGACGAGAAGGCTGAGCCAGACGATCAGCCCGGCAACCAGGGGCCTCAGCGGGTGAACGTCGTGCAGGACGCCACGGTCCCCGGCCTGGAAGGGTGCCTGCCACATGATGAGCAGCGCGCAGCCAACCACGGCGACGATGAATGTCACCAGCGCCCAGGTGTAGAGATGCCAGCCGAAGACGGCCGGGCCGTATCCAGGGTCCGCGGGATCGGCGATGTGCAGCAGGATCTGCCGCGTGGAGCCGGCCGCGCCCACCACGGCCGCCAGGATGCTGAGGGCGTAGTGGCGAGGGCTCATGCCCCAGAGCAGGTTCATGATCGGGCCCACCGCGAGCCCGACCATGCCTGACCGTTGCACGATGCACAGCGGGCATGGCTGCTCTCCCACCCCGAACTGCAGGTGGAGAGAGCCCGCGAGCACACCGATCAGCCCGAGCAGCGCCACGATGTTGATCACGCGAGACAGGAGCACGGCCCGCTCGGGCGGCATGCTCCAGCGCGATGCCGTGGGAGTGGCCATCGATGTCGTCACGTCTGCCCCTAGAAGTTGAGCGGGATCGGGTCGGTCATGTGGATGCGCAGCACCAGCAGCGTGTAGCCCAAATTGGCCAGCGCCAGGATCGGCGTCCATCTCCACCCGCGGAAGATGCCGACGAAGACCACGAGCCAGACGACGAACATGAGGAACATCACGGGACCGAGGCTAGGCCTAACACCCGGCAGCAGCAAGGACCCGGCGGGCCGCGCGTCCCCTAGGGTTGGGCCATGATCGACCTGGCTGCTCTGCCCTGGCCGCCTGGCACGCGCCCTGTGGCCGTCCGCATCGCTTCGTACGACGCTCCGCCACTCCCCCGCCACGAGGTCCGCGTCCGGGCGCGGCTGGCCTCCTGGCCCCGCGGTGATGTGCTGGTGGTCGCCCAGCCGGTCCCGGGATTGTCGTCCGAAGGCGCGCTGGCGGTCTTCTCCCACGGACTGACCGAGCACGGCCTCGTCGTGCCCTCGACCGACGGGGGCCTCCTCGTCGCCCTGGCCGAGGACTCCCCGGTCTGGCAGGAGCCCCACTTCCTGGAGTTCCTGTCGGCCGCGGCCCACGAGGCAGAGGCTCCCACCCGCTCACGCGGTGTGGCCCTGCTCGGATTCGGCGCCATCGGCGCCCAGCACGCCCGCGCCGTGCGCGAGACACCCGGGCTTCATCTCGTCGCCGTGTGCGACAGCAACCCCGCGAGGGCAGCGGTCGCGCTCGACGCCGATCCGGGCGTACGCGTGCATGCCCAGGCGGACGACCTGCTGCATGACCCCGACGTGGACATCGTCGTGATCTCCACCCCGCCCGACAGTCACGCCTCCTGGGCGTCGGCCGCCCTCGAGGCAGGCAAGCATGTCGTCGTCGAGAAGCCGATGGCGCTCACCACAGCAGAATGCGACGCCCTCATCGCACAGGCCCATCGATCAGGACTGTCCGTGTCCGTCTACCAGAACAGGCGCTTCGACCCTGACTACGTGCTGATCCGCGACATCGTGCGCTCAGGGGGGATCGGCGAGGTTTTCCACGTCGAAGCGTTTGTCGGCGGCTACGGCCACCCCTGCAACTACTGGCACTCCGACGCCGAAGTGTCGGGCGGGGCGCTCTTCGACTGGGGCTCGCACGTCATCGACCAGGTCCTCGATCTCCTGCCGGGTGAGGTCGACAGCGTCACGGCGGTCAATCACAAGCGCGTCTGGCACGACGTCAGCAATGCCGACCACGCTCGCATGACACTGCACTTCAGCGGCGGACGCGAGGCGACCTTCATCTACTCCGACCTGGCGGCGTCCCTCAAGCCCCGGTGGTACATCCTCGGCACCGCAGGGGCACTTACCGGTGACTGGCGACGAATCCTGGTGCCAAGCCGCAACGCCATCGGCACTCTGGATGAGGACACGCTCGCTCCCGCTGATGCTCCACCGCTCGTGCGCCTGCATACGCCGGCAGGGGACGTGACCGAGCTCGCCTTCCGCACCGACGAGCCCCATCCCTTCTACGCCGACCTGTCGTTGTGGCTGCAGCACGGTTTCGTCCCGAGGGTTCGCGGCGATCAGTCGCGTCGCGTCATCGCCATGCTCGAAGCGGCCGAGGAATCCGCCCGGATGGGTGGCGTGCCGGTGAAGCCCGCATGAGCGCCACTCGCTGGGGACTACTCGGTGCGGGGTGGATCGCTCGACGCGCCATCGCCCCCGCTATGCACAGCGCACACGGCGCGGTGGTGGAGGTCGTCGCGGCCCGCGATCTGGCTCGCGCGGCCGCCCTGGGGCCGCGTCGGGCTGCCGTCGACGACTACGCGGCCGTGGTGGATGACCCTGACATCGACGCGGTCTACGTCGCCCTGTCCAACGACGGCCACCTGCCCTGGACGCAGCGAGCACTCGAAGCCGGCAAGGCGGTGCTGTGCGAGAAGCCCCTGGGGCGCACGGCCGAGGAGGCTCATCGCATGCGATCGATCGCCGACGCCCCGGGCGCTCTGCTGGTCGAGGCCACCTGGAATCTCTGGCACCCGCGCACGGCGCGGGCGGCGGCCCTGATCGCGAGCGGGGCCCTCGGCAGCGTCACCGGGGTGAGCGGCAGCTTCGTCTTCGACGGGGTCGCCGAGGGCAACTACCGACTCGATCCCGAGCGCGGGGGCGGAGCCCTGTTGGACGTCGGGACCTACCCGCTGACCGGCGCCGCATGGGCCACGCGCGGCCGCGACGTCGCCGTGACCGACGTGGAGGTGGTCACCGGAGGCCGGGGGGTCGATCTCACCACCGCCGCACGCCTCACCCTGGGGGGTGTGCCCGTGCACGCGCGTGCGAGCTTCATCGAGGCAGGTTTCGAGACCCTGGTCATCGAAGGTGAGCTCGGGGTGATCGAGTTCACGGGCAACGACGCCTACACCTCATGGATGCGGCCCAGCACGCTGCGTGTCCTCGATCGCGACGGCGAGCGAGTCGAGCACTTCGCACCCGTCGATCCCTACCGGATCATGATCGAGCAGGTCTCATCTGCTGCCCGTGGTGACGCCGCCTGGCTGCCCGATCCTCGGTGGTCGCTCGCCGTGGCCGACGCGATGGATGCCATCGCCGCCCACGCTCGCCTGCCCTAGGAAGCGGGTTGCCGCGAGCATGCGCGGCGCGCCACCTGGCAGGGTGTGTCCATGCAGCCCGACTCCCCCACTCCCGAGCCCGTCCTGGTCGACGTGCGTGATCGCGTCGCGCTCATCACGCTCAACCGACCCGAGCGTCTGAATGCCTTCACGGAGCAGATGGGCTCCGCCTACGCCCAGGCACTGCGAGACGCCGACGCCGACCCGGGCGTGCGCGTCGCGGTCGTGACCGGAGCTGGCCGGGGCTTCTGCTCAGGTGCCGACCTCTCCGTCCTGGCACAGGGGCCGGATGCCCTCGATGGGTTCGTCTCGGACACTTCGTGGGATGACCTGCCCACGGGCGCCCTCGAGGTGAGCATCCCGGTGGTCATGGCGGTCAACGGCCCGGCCGCCGGCCTGGGGTTTGTCATCGCCCTCACCGGCGACGTCTGCTTCGCCTCACCATCGGCTCGATTCATCTCGGCGTTCAGCCGGCTGGGCCTGGTCGCGGAGTACGGCGTCGCCTGGCTCCTGCCTCGACTCATCGGCCGTCAGCGAGCGGCCGAGCTCCTCTTCAGCGGCCGACCGGTCGACGCCGAGGAGGCCGAGCGGATCGGCCTGGCGCAGGGTGTCCACGACGACGTCGTGGGTGCCGCGATGGCGTGGGCGCGCGACGTGGCGACCCACTGCTCTCCTGGGTCACTGGCGACCATGAAGCGGCAACTCTCTGCTGCGCAGACCGGTGAGTTTCACGCGAGCATCTCCGAGAGCCTGGAGCTCATGCGCGTGTCGTTCCGCGGGCCCGATCTGGCCGAAGCACTGCAGGCCAAGGCCGCCGGTCGCGCACCGGAGTTCGGGGCGACTCAGTCGAGTTGACCGGCGAAGGCGAGTGCCAGTCGCACCAGCCGCCCCTGTCCACCGGTCATCTCCGCCTGGAAGCTCTCCGCCGCCGCCTCCTGGGGCGATACCCAGGTGAGATCAAGTGCCTCCTGGCTCGGCGTGCAATCGCCGTCGCACGGGACCACATAGGCCAGGCTGACGGCATGCTGACGGGGATCGTGATAGCCCGACACCGACACGTCGGGGAAGTACTCCGCCACCGTGAAGGGGGCAGGATCCAGGGGCAGGCGGGGCAGGGCCATGGGGCCAAGGTCCTTCTCGATATGCCGGAGAAGTGCCTGCCGCAGACGCTCCCCGTAGAGGACCCGACCGGACACCAGGGCGCGGCTGATCGAGCCATCGGGCATGGCCCGCAGGAGGAGCCCCACCGACGTGATGGAGCCCCAGGCATCCGTCCGCACCGGCACGGCCTCGACATAGACGATGGGCAGGCGCTCGCGGGCCTGCTCCAACTCGTCAGAACTCAGCCACGATCCGCGGACGTCGAGCATGTCACTCATCGCTCACCCCTTGTCTTCCCGGCACGTCCCGCTGGCTGAGCGTCATCGCCCGAGCCCGCTTAGCCTTGGTGCATGCCGACTGTAGAGCCACATCACCCCGATGGCGCCCCCTACCCCGCTGCGCTCTCCGACGAGGAGTGGCGTGCGCGCCTGGACCCGGTGGAGTATGCCGTCCTGCGCGAAGCGGGCACAGAGCCGGCGTGGTCCGGGAAGTACGTCGACACGAAGACCGCGGGCACCTATGCCTGCCGGGCATGCGGTGCCGAACTCTTCACCTCGGATGCGAAGTTCGAGTCGCACTGCGGCTGGCCGTCGTTCTTCACCCCACTCGCCGGGGACCGCGTCGTGGAGATCGTCGATCGCAGCCACGGGATGGTCCGCACGGAGGTGCGGTGCTCCGCGTGCGGCAGTCACCTCGGGCATGTCTTCGAAGGCGAGGGGTATTCCACTCCGACGGACCTGCGCTACTGCATCAACAGCGTCTGCCTGGTCCTGCAAGATGATGCAGACGCCGGACCGTGACGGGCGCGGCGTGGGAGCGCCCCGAGCCCCCTGGGCCGTCGTACCCTCACAGGGTGACCAGTGGCGCCGCCAGCTTCGACCAGGCCCTGGCGAGCCTGCGGGACGTGCGCTTCCGTCCTGAGCTCACCGTCGATGAGGGTCCTGCTCCCCAGCGATTGGCGCCTCACGCGGTCGCCCTCACGGCCGATTTCGTCGAGGACGACGACGAGCTTGCCTCAGGGCGCTTCGTGCTCTTGCACGATCCCGAGGGGGTGGAGGCCTGGGAGGGCCGATTCCGCGCCGTGGTCTTCATCCGAGCGACATTGGAGCCCGACCTGGCCACGGACCCTCTCCTCACGGGGGTCGCCTGGGCATGGCTTCTTGAGTCTCTGGAGGCCGAGGCGGGCCCGCGCACGGCGCTCGGCGGCACGGTGACCCGCGTCATGAGCGAGTCCTTCGGGGCGCTCGGAGAGCGCGACGTCACGGGGTCCATCGAGATCCGCGCGTCGTGGACCCCGCTCGGCGAGCCGGACGATATGGGTCAGGAGGCACAGGCGTGGGCAGCAGCGCTCGCACAGGCTGCCGGGCTCCTGCCGCTGCCTCCTGGCGTCTCAGCGCTCGTGCCCCCGCGGCGTGCGAACTGACTCCCGTGCCCACACCCCCCGAGGACGTCGGCGAGCTCCCGGCAGACGCGCCACCGACCGTCACCTTGCCGGCCGTGGAGCTGCTCGCCGGGATCCCGGGGGTTGTCGCGGATCCCTCGGGCCTATCGCGCGCGGTCACCTCCCTCGCGGCCGGCTCGGGACCTGTGGCTGTCGATGCTGAGCGCGCATCGGGCTTCAAATACGGCCAGCGCGCCTACCTCGTGCAGTTCTACCGCCGCGGAGGGGGCACCTGGCTGATCGACCCGATCACCTGCGGGGGTCTCGATGTCCTCGCCGAGCGCCTTGCCGATGCGCCGTGGATCCTCCATGCCGCTTCGCAGGACCTGCCGTGCCTGCGGGAGGTCGGGCTCGTGCCCACGCGCATCTTCGACACGGAGTTGGCCGCGCGCCTACTGGGCCGCGAACGGGTCGGGCTCGCTCCGCTGGTCGACAGCGAACTCGGCATGCACCTGGCCAAGGGGCATGGCGCCGCAGACTGGTCGCGCCGCCCCCTGCCGGACGACTGGCTGCGCTACGCCGCCCTCGATGTCGAGGTCCTTGTCGACCTGTATGACGTCCTCGCTGCCGACCTCGTGCGCGCCGGCAAGGACGAATGGGCGGCGCAGGAGTTCGACGCGGTGTTGCACCAGCCGCCACCACTCCCCCGGCGTGACCCATGGCGCCGCACCTCCGGCATGCACCGCGTGCGAGGGCGACGGGCCCTCGCCCTCGTGCGTGCCCTGTGGGAGTCCCGCGAGGACCTGGCGCGCCGCATGGACGTCAGCCCGGGCCGCGTGCTGCCCGACGCGGCCATCGTGGCGGCGTCCGCGAATGCCCCGGCGAGCCGGGAGGCACTGGCTGCGATGCCGGAATTCACCAAGGGCCACGCCGCGCGCCACCTCGATCGATGGTGGGCCTGCATCCAGGCCGCGCGGGTGCTGCCTGATGAGGCACTCCCGCTGCCTGCACTCCCCTCCGACGGGCCTCCCCCCGCTCGCCTCTGGCGCGACCGCGACCCCGCCGCGGCCGACCGCCTCGCCCGCGTGCGCGCCGCGCTCGGCGCCGTCGCGGAGTCTCACATGATCCCGGTCGAGAATCTCGTGCCGCCGGATGCTGTGCGGCGCTGGGCTTGGAATCCACCCGAGCCGGTCGACGCAGACTCTGTGGGTCAGGCACTGCACGAGGCGGGGGCGCGCCCATGGCAGGTCGCCCTGTGCGCGGAGACCATCGCGGCCGCAGCCACCTGATCAGCCGAGCGGATCCTGCGCGGGCTCGGACTCGCCCGCCAGATCATTCGCCGGGGCCACGGCCCTCTCAGTGACGCGGCGCGCGATCTCTTGCGCGCTGAGTCCGGCGTGGGTGAGCACGCTGGCGCGAGACCCCTGGTCGGGAAAGTGTGCGGGCATCCCGAACGTCAGGGCCGGAGTCGCGACTCCCGCGTCCTCGAGCATGGTGCGCAGCGCTGTGCCGATGCCACCGGCGCGCATGTTGTCCTCGAGCACGACCACGAGATCGGCGTCGGCCGCGAGCGCCGCGACGCGGGGCGGCACGGGCAGCGCCCAACGGGGATCCACCACCGTGGTCTCCAGACCCTGCGCCTCCAGGGCATCAGCCACATCCAGGCCGAGCGCGGCGAAGGCCCCCACCGCGACGATCAGCACGTCGCAGGCATCGGAGTCGCGCAGGATGTCTATGCCGTCGATGCGGCGCAACGCGGGGATATCGTCCAGGACAGCACCCTTGGGGAATCTCACGACCGTCGGCGCGTCTGTCACCGCGACGGCATCTCGGAGCAGCTCCCGCAGCGACGACCCATCGCGTGGCGCGGCCAGGCGCAGCCCCGGGACCACCCCGAGCAGCGACATGTCCCAGATGCCGTTGTGGCTCGGACCGTCGTCACCGGTCACGCCGGCCCGGTCGAGGACGAAGGTCACGCCGGCGCCGTGGAGTGCGCAATCCAGGAGCACCTGGTCCAGCGCCCGGTTGAGGAAGGTGGCGTAGACCGCAACCACGGGGTGCAGACCGGCGTACGCCATGCCCGCGGCGCTCGTCGCCGCATGCTGCTCCGCGATGCCGACGTCGAAGGTCCTGTCCGGGAACTGCCGGGCGAAGCGCTCAAGTCCCGTCGGTCCCAGCATCGCGGCGGTGATGGCCACCACACGCTCGTCCCGGGCGCCGATGTCCACGAGTTCGTCAGCGAAGACCGACGTCCAGCTCCGACCCGCGGCGCTGAGTGGCAGGCCCGTCTCCGGGTCGATCACTCCGATGCCGTGGAAGCGGTCCGCCTCGTCCTGCTCCGCCGGGGCGTAGCCTCGGCCCTTCTCGGTGATCACGTGCACGACCACGGGACCGGGGAAGTCACGGGCGCATCGCAGCGCGTGCTCGACCTCAAGGGTGTCGTGGCCATCGATCGGACCGATGTACTTCAGGCCGAGATCCTCGAACATCCCCTGCGGCGCGACGATGTCCTTCAGGCCCTTCTTCATCCCGTGGAGCGCTTCGTAGACAGGTGCGCCAACGACCGGCGTCCTCTGCAGCGTGCGGCGGCCCCAGTGGAGGAATCGCTCGTAGCCCTGGGTCGTGCGCAAGGTCGCGAGATGGTGCGCGAGTCCGCCGATGGTCGGCGAATAGGAACGCTCGTTGTCATTGACCAGGATGACCATGGGTCGGTCGGACGCCGCGATGTTATTGAGCGCCTCCCAGGCCATGCCGCCGGTGAGCGAGCCGTCGCCCACTACCGCGACCACGTGACGTGCCTCGTCGCCTTCGAGTCGGCCCTGGAGTTCGAAGGCCTTGGCGATCCCATCGGCGTAGGACAGGGCCGTGGATGCATGCGAGTTCTCGATGACGTCATGGTCAGACTCCGCGCGCGAGGGATAGCCGGACAGGCCACCTTCCTTGCGCAGTGAGTCGAAGGCGGGCCAGCGCCCGGTGAGCATCTTGTGCACGTAGGCCTGGTGGCCGGTGTCCCACAGGATGACATCGTGTGGGGAGTCGAAGACGCGGTGCAGCGCGAGGGTGACCTCCACCACACCCAGATTGGGTCCGAGGTGCCCGCCCGTGGCCGAGACCTGACGGACGAGGAACTGCCGGATCTCCTCGGCGAGGAAGGGCAGGTCGTCCGGTGAGATGCGCCGCAGGTCCTCCGGCGAGGTGATGCCCTCAAGAAGCCCCATGCCGCTCCCGCCTCCTGCCTGCACGCCATGGCGACACGCCCGGCATGCCCAGTCTAGGTGCCGGCCGGCCTCTCCACACGTCAGAGGCGGGCCTGCCAGCGGCGACCTGCCAGCGCCTCACCGACCATGGCCACCTCACGCTGCAGGCGCTGCAACTCGGCGCCCTCCGCCTCGATCTGCCGTAGGACCTCCTCGGCATCGACTCCGGATTCCGCGAGGGCCGTGCGGGCGCGTGCGTAGGCGAGTCGGGCGCCGTGGATCCGTGCCTCGATGTCGCAGGCCACGCGGAAGGCGAGGGCTTGCGGATGGCGCCCCCACACCGACGCCGCAGAGCGATCGACGCTGGAGACGTCCCAGAGCCACCGGGTGGCGGACTCGGCGAACTCGGCGTCGTCGGGCGCGGCCACCTGCACCGGCCATCCCGGCGGGTGCACGACTAGACCAGCGAGCGCAGCACGAACTGCAGGATGCCGCCGTGCCGGTAGTAGTCAGCCTCGCCGGGGGTGTCTACCCGCACGCGGGCAGTGAACTCCACGGTGCGCCCGTCAGCGGCAACGGCCTCGACGTCGACCCCTGTGGGCGTGCGGCCGTCGTTGAAATCCCGGATGCCTCGGATCGTGAACACCTCATCGCCGCGAAGTCCCAGCGAGTCAGCACCCGTGCCCTCGGGGAACTGGAGCGGCAGCACGCCCATGCCGATGAGGTTGGAGCGGTGGATGCGCTCGTAAGACTCGGCAATGACGGCCTTCACACCGAGCAACGCTGTGCCCTTGGCGGCCCAGTCTCGACTGGAACCCGAGCCGTATTCCTTGCCCGCGAGGATCACCAACGGCGTGTGGTGTCGTGCGTAGGCCATCGCGGCGTCGTACACCGGCACGGTGGCATCGTCGGGCGTCGTGAAGTCGACGGTGTAGCCGCCTTCGACGTCATGCAGCATGAGATTGCGCAGTCGAATGTTGGCGAAGGTCCCTCGGATCATCACCTCGTGATTGCCGCGTCGCGATCCGTAGGAGTTGAAGTCCTTGCGTTCGACACCGTGCTCGGCGAGGTAGATCCCCGCCGGGCTGTCGGCCTTGATGCTGCCGGCGGGAGAGATGTGATCCGTCGTCACCGAGTCGCCGAGCTTGAGGAGCACCCGTGCACCGTTGATGTCGTGCAACTGCTGAGGC
>Ga0169931_10007696_pt1 | contig 15909 bp, 18 predicted proteins | sample Kivu_15m_20L_FD_129675 | JGI IMG/M metagenome (GOLD analysis project Ga0169931, IMG submission 129675) | Freshwater microbial communities from Lake Kivu, Western Province, Rwanda to study Microbial Dark Matter (Phase II) - Kivu_15m_20L... | ecosystem: Environmental > Aquatic > Freshwater > Lake...
CCCCACGGACCGATACCGCCCACCCCACGGACCGATACCGCCCACCACACGGACCTCCCACCACACGGACCGCCAACCCAGCGGACCGCCAACCACACGCACCCGCAACCACTTGGACCGGCAACCACTTGGACCAGCAACCACCTGGACCAGCAACCACCTCGACCGGCAACCACCTGGACCGGCAACCACCTGGACCGGCAACCACCTCGACCGGCAACCACGCCGCACCTGCTTGACGAACAGGCCGGCGGCTCGGACGCCCCGCAGGGTCGCTGTCGAGCCTCGACCCTCCGGCCGAAGACCGATGGCTGGAACGCCATGGAGAGACAGCATCGTCTCGGCACGACGCGTTATACGTATACGCATAACGTCACCTCGCAAAAGGAACCCCCCGTGCCGCAGATCACCCTGTACCTCGACCGCGAGGCGATCCGCGTGATGCGACAGCACGCGGCGGCGGCGCGCATCCCATACAGCCGCTGGGTGGCTGCGCTGATCCGTCGCCAGAGCACCGAGTACTGGCGGCCCGACATCACCTCGATCTTCGGTGCGCACCGCGATATGCCCAACCCGAGCCTGCCGGTCTTCGGGGGAGAGCCCCAGGCATCGGCCCGCGCTGACTCGCGGCAGGACTCCCTGCCGGAGCGGGGCGGCACGTGAAGTACCTGCTGGACGCGGGTACGGTCGCAGGCGTGCTGCGCGGTTCGCCGGTCGTCGTACTGCGTGTGCGAATGGTCGATCCCGCCGACGTCGCGATTCCGGCGCCCGCGATCCAGGAGCTGCATGCGGCGATCCTTCGCGTGCGTGACGCAGCGCGTCGGCGCCAGCTCGCTCACGACGTCGATCGGCTGGTCGCGTTCGTCGGCGTGGCGCCACTCACCGCACACGCCGCGGTTGCCGCAGCTCGGCAGGCGTGGCGCTGGCCGGCTCGCGTCGCCCGGCTCAGCGAAGCAGACCGGCTCAACCTGGCGATCGCCCGGACCAGCGCAGCCGTGCTCGTGTCCACGCGGGCGCTCGCGCTGCGAAGCATCCCGGGGGTTGCCGTCGAAAACTGGCACGATTCGGACACGAGCGCGGTCGGTGGTACCGGGCCCTGGCCGGGCTGAGTGTCGACCTCACCGTGTGAGTGTCAATCTCACCGTACGAGGTGCCGGGATTGGCGCACCGCACCGCGCACGGCCCGAGACGGCCCGGCCGCGACGCGTACGGTCGTCGTGTCCTGCGCATCGTCTCGCGTTCGCTCGATGGTCTGATCGTTGGCCCGGTAGCGGGTCGGATCGCGGGTCGGATCGCGGGTTGGATCGCGGGTCGGGCTGCCGGCCAGGCCGCGCGCGGAAAACGGCAGGCGGCCACGGGCGCCGCTGGCGGCGTAGTCGGCCGCGATCGCGTGCTCAACGGCCGTGGGGTCGCGGCGGTCGCACTCGACCAGCCACGCGCGCAGCGCGTCGGCGCGCTGCTCGAGCGACAGCCGGTGGGTCGAGCGGGTGCGCTCCCACAGCCAGTCCGACAGCGCCATGAAGCGCTCGAATGGGGCGTCGTCGAGCAGCATCGGCAGGGTCCGCGCGAAGCGGCCCGAGTTCGCGTACAGGTCCCAGTAGCGGGCGAAGCGGGTGATGCGCGCGACGTCGGCCGCGGACAGCGCGGCGGTCTCGAGGACCTGGTACGGCGGGTCGACCGCGTAACGCATGCCGAAGGCCTGGGTGTGGCGTGCGATCGGCGCGCCGCGCAGGCGCTTGAGCAGGCCGACCTGGATCTCGTGCGGGCGCAGTCGGACCAGGCGGTCGAACCCCTCGCCGAAGCTCTGGAGGGTCTCGCCGGGCAGGCCGGCGATCAGGTCCACGTGCAGGTGCGCGTGCGTCTCGGACCGCAGCCAGCGCAGGTTGGCCTCGGCCTTCGCGTTGTCCTGCCGCCGCGAGATGCGGGCCTGCACCTCGGGGTTCCAGGTCTGGATGCCGATCTCGAACTGCAGCGCACCGGGCGGGAACTGCACGATCGGCTCCCTCAGCACGTCGGGCAGGTGATCGGGTACCAGCTCGAAGTGCAGGAACAGGGGTTCGCCTGGCGTCTCGCGAAGCCGTTCGAGGAAGAACTCGAGGATCGTGCGGCCGGCCGCGGCCTTGAGGTTGAAGGTTCGGTCGACGAACCGGAATGCCCGGGCGCCGCGCGCGTGCAGGTCGGCGAGCGACTGCAGGAGTGCGGGCAGTGGAAAGGGCACCGCGGTCCGGTCGAGTGCGGACAGGCAGAACTCGCACCGGAACGGGCAGCCGCGCGAAGCCTCGACGTACAGGTGCCGGTGCGCGAGGTCTGCCGCCGTGTAGTGCGGGTACGGCAGCGCGATCGCGTCGAGCGGGGGCTGCTCGCCGGCGACGATACGCGACAGCGGTCGGGGTCCTTCGAGCAGCTGCGCGGCGAGACGCGCGAACGCCGACTCGCCGGGTCCGGTGATCACGTGGTCGGCGAGCGCCACGACCGGCTGCGAATCGAGCTCGTGACTGACCTCGGGGCCCCCGAGCACGATCCGCAGCCGGGGTGCCACGGCGCGCAGCCGCCGCACGAGCTCCGTGGTGCGCGCCACGTTCCAGATGTACACGCCCAACCCGAGCACGCGCGGCGCGTGCGAGAGGATGCGCTCGACGATCGGCTCGAGCGGCGCAGCGACGGTGAACTCCTCGATTGCCGCGCGCGACTGCAGCGGGCCGAGGTTCGCGTACAGACAGCGCAGCCCGAGGGACGCGTGGGTCCATCGCGCATTGAGCGTGGCGAGCACGATGTCGGCCATCGACGGATTGTAGGTTGCCGGCCGGCGGTTGCCCTGCGAAGATCCGACGGTTCAGTCTCCACGACATGACCTGCGTGACCCAGCTCCCCGACCCGGCGCGCGAGCGCGATCCGCCGAACGCGGCGACGGAGACGCACCCGCACGGCCCGGCAGCCGATCTGGAGTTGCGCGTGCGCGCGCTCGAGACGTTGCTCGTCGATAAGGGCTACGTGGATGCGGCGGCGCTCGATTCGCTGATCGAGACCTACGAGCATCGGATCGGGCCGCACAACGGCGCCCGCGTGGTGGCGCGCGCGTGGGCAGACCCGGCTTATCGCGAACGGCTGCGCGCCGATGCGACCGCCGCGATCGCGGAGCTCGGCTATGCCGGCCGGCAGGGCGAGCACATGATCGCGCTCTTCGACACGCCGCGGCTGCGCCATCTGGTGGTCTGCACGCTGTGCTCGTGCTACCCGTGGCCGGTGCTCGGCCTGCCGCCGGTCTGGTACAAGTCCGCACCGTATCGCGCGCGCGCGGTGATCGACCCGCGCGGCGTGCTGGCGGACTTCGGCGTGGAGGTGTCGCCTCAGATCGAGGTCCGCGTCGTGGACTCGACCGCGGAGTTGCGCTACCTGGTCGTGCCGGTGCGCCCGGAGGGAACCGAGGGCTGGTCGGAGGCGCAGCTCGCCGGGCTGGTCACGCGCGATTCGATGATCGGCACCGGCGTGCCGCAGGCGCCCGCGCAGGCGGACCCACCCCCCCACCCTGGCGGCGCCGGACGATGAACGGCCCGCAGGATCTGGGCGGCGCTCACGGCTTCGGCCCGGTGATCCACGAACCGGACGAGCCGGTCTTCCACGCGCCCTGGGAGCGGCGCGCGTTCGCGCTCACGATCGCGATGGGGGCCACCGGCGCGTGGCCGCTCGATGCGGCACGCCACGCGCGCGAGTCGCTGCCGCCCGCCCGCTACCTGTCGTCCTCGTACTACGAGATCTGGCTGCTCGGGCTGCAGGCGCTGCTGCTCGAGCGAGGCCTGGTCACGCGCGAGGAACTCGCGCGGGGCGCGATGATGCAGCCGCCTGTCGCGGTTGCACGCACGCTGCGGGCCGATGCGGTGGCGGCCGCGCTCGCCCGCGGCAGTCCGACCGAGCGTCCGGCTCGCGCGGAGGCCCGCTTCGCGCCCGGCGATGCGGTGCGCGCGGTCAACCGCCATCCGGCGTCGCACACTCGTCTGCCGCGCTACGTCCGCGGTCACCGCGGCGTGATCGAGTCGGCGCACGGCGCGCACGTCTTTCCGGACACGCTCGCCCACGGCCAGGGAGAGCAGCCGCATTGGCTCTACACGGTGCGCTTCGATGCGCGCGAGCTCTGGGGGCCGGACACCACCGCGGACTCGGTCTGCGTGGACTGCTGGGAACCGTACCTAGAGCCGGACCCCGCGTCCGGCGCCGCTGCCCGCGCCTGATCGCCCGCGCGCGCTTGCCATGACGACCGCACGACCTCTCGGCGCAGGCCCCTCGAGCGCCGAGCCTTCGAGCGCCGAGCCTTCGAGCGCCGAGCCTTCGAGCGCCGAGCCCTCGAGCTCGACGCTCCGCGTCGCCCGGCCCGCCGCGGCTGCACTGCCCTGGCCGCACGGCGACGCGCAGGGGCCGGTCTTCGCGGCGCCCTGGCAGGCGACCGCGTTCGCGCTGGTGGTCGCGCTTCACGAACGCGGCCTGTTCGGATGGGACGAGTGGGCCGCGCGACTGTCGGCGGCGATCCGCGATGCGCAAGCAGTGGGCGATCCGGACCTGGGCGACACCTACTGGCTGCACTGGCTGCACGCGCTGGAGACCCTGCTGCTCGAGCGTGGGATCGCCGCGCCGCTCGCGCTCGCCGGCCTGCGCGAGGCCTGGAGGACGGCCACCGAAGCCGCGCCGCACGGAGCGCCGGTGCGACTGAACGCGGCCATGCGCCGGCTGGGGCGGCTGGACGCCGACTGACCGGCCGGGCAGGACGATCTCGGTGCGGGGCGCTCATCCGCCTGCGATCGTGCCCGCGACCCGGCCCACGGGCGTGACCGCGACCGCGCCTGCGGGCGCACCCGTGCCCGCGACCACGCCCGCGCCTACGGCCCTGACCTCGACTGCGCTCGCCGCTGCGATCGCGGTGGCGGTCGCCCACTCTCCGACGGCGCCGCGTCGCGGTCGGCGGCCGCCTCGCGCAGCGCGCGCGCGCACTCGCCCACCAGCGCCGGGCCGCGGTACACGAGTCCGGTGTAGAGCTGCACCAGGTCGGCGCCCGCCTCGAGCTTGGCGCGGGCCTGCGCGCCCGACATCACGCCGCCCACGCCGACGATCGGGTAGCGCGGCGGCAGCAGCGCGCGCAGCGCGCGGATCACCCGGTTGCTCGGCTCGAACACCGGCGCGCCGGACAGGCCCCCCGCCTCGTCGGCATGGGGCAGACCGCGCACGGCATCGCGCGACACGGTCGTGTTCGTCGCGATCACGCCGTCGACCGACTGCGCGACCAGCACCCGCCCGATCGCCTCGATCTGCGCGTCGTCCAGATCGGGTGCGATCTTCACGAGCACCGGCACCTCGCGGCGGTGCTCGCGGCGCAGCGCGGTGCGGCGGCGGCCGAGCGCGGCGAGCATCGCGGTGAGTTCGTCACCGCCTTGCAGGCTGCGCAAGTCCTTCGTGTTGGGCGAGGACACGTTGACCGTCACGTAGTCGGCCAGCGGCCACACGCGCGAGAGGCCGGTCAGGTAGTCGTCGGTCGCACGCTCGATCGGGGTGGCCGCGTTCTTGCCGATGTTCAGTCCGAGCACGCCCGCCTGGCTGCGGCGCTGCACGTTCGCGACGAATGCATCCAGCCCGTCGTTGTTGAACCCCATCCGGTTGATCAGCGCCTGCGCGGCCGGCAGCCGGAACATCCGCGGCCTGGGGTTGCCCGGCTGGGGCAGCGGAGTCACCGTGCCGGCTTCGACGAAGCCGAAACCCATCCGGGCGAAGCCGTCCAGATGCGCGGCGTTCTTGTCCATCCCGGCAGCGAGCCCCACGCGGTTCGCAAAGCGCAGCCCCAGCAGTTCGACCGGGTCGTCCACCGTCGGGCCGGCCGCCAGCCGAAGCGCGCCGCTCGCGGCCATCAGGTCGATCGAGGCGAGGGTCAGGTCGTGCGCGTGCTCCGGCTCCAGGCCGAACAGCAGTGGCCGCGCGAGCGCGTACAGGCTCACCCGGCGGCAGCGTCCACGAGCGGGCGCCAGTGCCCGCCGGTCAGTGCCTGCAGCGGGCGGAAGCGGGCCTTGTAGGCCATCTTCGGGCTCTGCGCGATCCAGTAGCCCAGGTACAGGTAGGGCAGCCCGAGCCTGCGGCACTGGTCGATCTGCCACAGCACGTTCCAGGTGCCGTAGCTCGCGCCCGGCACGTCCGGATCGAAGAACGTGTAGACCGACGACAGACCGTCGTCGAGCAGATCGATGATCGACACCATCCGCAGCGTGCCGTCGTCCTCACGGAACTCGACCAGCCGGGTGTTGACCTTGCTCTGCAGCAGGAACTGCGCGTACTGCTCGCGGCTGTCGTGGTCCATGCCACCGCCGGCGTGGCGGGTGCTCTGGTAGCGCAGATACAGCGCGTAGTGCTCCGAGGCGAAGCCCAGCCGCGCGACCAGCGTCTGCAGTCCGCCGTGGCGGCGCTCGGCACGGCGCTGGCTGCGGTCGGGCCGGAACGTGGCCACCGGCACCCGAATCGGCACGCACGCACGGCAGCCGTCGCAATGCGGGCGGTAGGTGAAGATGCCGCTGCGCCGAAAGCCGGTGCGCACCAGCTCGCTGTAGACGTCGGCGTTGATCAGGTGGTTGGGGGTGGCCACCTGCGAGCGGGCCTGATGGCCGGCGAGGTAGCTGCAGGGGTAGGGCGCCGTCGCGTAGAACTGGAGCGCCGAGAACGGCAGTTCCTTAAGGTGCGTCATTCGAGCGCCACTCAGACCTCCGGAAAGGCCACCCGCAGCTGCTTCCAGTCGGGCCCGGGCTGCGCCGCGAGGCGGGCGACCGTGTCCAGGAAGGCATCGCGCGGTACCTCCCGCGCCCCGATCGAGGCGAGGTGGGCCGTAGCCTGCTGGCAGTCTATCACGCTGAATCCATGCGTCCGCAACAGGGCGACGAGCGTCGCCAGCGCGCACTTGGACGCATCGGTGCGGCGCGCGAACATCGACTCGCCGAAGAACATCCGGCCGATGGCCACGCCGTACAGGCCGCCCACCAGCAGGTCGTTCTCGCGCACCTCGACCGAGTGCGCAAAGCCCAGCCGATGCAGCCCGACGTAGGCCTGGAGCACCTGCGGCGTGATCCAGGTGCCGTCCTGCTCGGGGCGGGGCGCCGCGCACGCGCGCATCACCGCCTCGAAGTCCCGGTCGACGTCGACCCGCCAGTGCGCCTCGCGGCGCACGCGGCGCAGCGTCTTCGCGAGCGAGCGCGAGAGCTTGAACTCGTCCAGGTGCAGCACCATCCGCGGGTCGGGCGACCACCACAGCACCGGCTGCCCCACGCTGTACCAAGGGAAGACGCCGCCGCGATAGGCCTCGAGCAGCCGGCGCGGCGACAGGTCGCGCCCGGCGGCGAGCAGGCCGTTGGGGTCGGCGAGCGCGCGGCGCGCCGGCGGCAGCGGCTGGTCCGGTTCGACCCAGGCGAGCATCGACCGACGGATCCCGGGAGCTCAGGCGCCGCTGCGGGGCCGGTGGCGGATCGCGTCGGTGTGCAGCTCGAAGCGGCCCGCCCGACGGTCGGCGAAGAACCACTGCAGCGTCTGCCCGACGGTGCGGAACGCGATGCTGTCCCAGGGGATCTCGGCTTCGGTGAACAGCCGGGCCTCCAGGCTCTCCGGGCCGGGCTCGAAGTCCAGGTGCAGCAGCGTGGCGCGGTAGAACACGTGCACCTGTTCGACGTGCGGCACGTCGATCACCGAGTACAGCGGACCGAGCTCGATGCGCGCACCGGCCTCCTCGAGGGTCTCGCGCTCCGCGCCCTCGCCGGTGGTCTCGCCGTTCTCCATGAACCCGGCCGGCAGCGTCCAGAAGCCGTAGCGCGGCTCGATCGCGCGGCGGCACAGCAGCACCTTGTCGTCCCAGGTGGTGACCGTGCCGAGCACCAGCTTGGGGTTCTGGTAGTGGATCGTGCCGCAGCGCCGGCAGCAGTACCGCGGCCTGTTGTCGCCCGCGGGCACCTCGTGGACCAGGTCGTTGCCGCAAGCGGAGCAGAACTTCATGGGATCGGCAGGCCGTCGTGCGGGGCAGTGTAGCAGCGAACCGCAGCCTACAATCCGGCGATGGCGCTGCGCTCCACGGTGTACAAGGCCGAGCTGTCGATCGCCGACATCGACCGTGGCCGCTACGCGAGTCATGCGCTCACGCTCGCGCTGCATCCGTCGGAGACCGAGGAGCGGCTCATGCTGCGGCTGCTCGCGTTCGTGCTCTTCGCCGACGATGCGCTGAGTTTCGGCCGCGGGCTGTCGGCCGAGGACGAGCCCGATCTGCTGCGCACCGACGACACGGGCGCGATCGAGCTGTGGGTCGAGGTGGGGCTGCCCGACGAACGGTGGGTGCGCAAGGCCTGCGGCCGCGCCGCGCAGGTCGTGGTGCTGGCCTACGGCGGGCACCGTGCCGAGCTCTGGTGGCGCGCGCGCGAGACCGAGCTCGCGCGCTGCACGAATCTGTCGGTGCTGTCGGTCGCACCCGACGCGTCGGCCGAGCTCGCCACGTTGGCCTCGCGCGCGATGGCGTTCGACGTCACCGTGCAGGAGGGCCAGGTGTGGTTCGCGGGCGGCCAGCGCACCGCCACCGTCGAGCCGACCTGGCTGCGGCGCGCGGCCGGGCTGGCCTGAGCCTGCAGGGGGTGCCGCGATCCGCTGCGCGACCTGCACCCAGCCGCCGCGGCGCCCGGCGCGGTTGCGGCCTGCACCACGGGCGTGCTATGCTGTTTGGCTCCAGACGCGGGGTGGAGCAGTCTGGCAGCTCGTCGGGCTCATAACCCGAAGGTCGCAGGTTCAAATCCTGCCCCCGCAACCCGATTCCCGATGATGCCGGCCCCGAGGGGGCCCGGGCTCGTCGGAGCGCGCAGACCAGGTCACGGCGAGGGCGATCGCGGGGCGGCTGTCAGCGTCCCCCTTCGGTCGTCGCGAGGTGCGTCGGCGCGTCGGACTCCAGGTCGTGCGGCCCGGGCACGGCTGCCAGCAGCGGCGCCCACTGAGGCCCGCAGGTCGCGGTGACCCGCAGCGTCGCGCCCCGCCACGGCAGCGCCACCGACAGCGCGTGCAGCCACAGCCGCGACGCGCCGAGGAAGCCCGCCACCGCGCGGTTGTGCGCGCCCTTGCCGTGTGTGGCGTCGCCCACCACCGGGTGCGCCACGTGCTTGAAGTGCCGGCGGATCTGATGCCTGCGGCCGGTCACCGGCTCGGCCAGCACGAGCGCGTAGCGGCTCGCCGCGTGGCTCGGGTGGGTGGCGAACGGCCACTCGAAGCGTGCGAGGGTCGCGTACCGCGTGAGCGCCGGCAGCCGCGGCTGACCGGCCGAGGGCCGCTCGGGGTCGCGCGCGAGCGGCTGATCGATCTCGCCGCGCGCGGGCGGCCAGCCGCGCACCAGCGCGAGGTAGCGCTTGCGCACGAGGCGCGCGTCGAACGCCGCGCGCACCGCCCGAGCCTCGGGGGCGCCGCGCGCGAGCAGCAGCACGCCGCTGGTGCCGCGGTCGAGCCGGTGCAGCGGCAGCAGCCGCTCGCCCAGCCGCGCCCGCAGCAGCGCGGTGACGCTGTGCGGCGCGCGCGGGTCCAGCGCGCTCGGGTGCACCAGCAGCCCGGGCGGCTTGTCCACCGCCACCAGGCCGTCGGCGTCGTGCAGTACGCGCAGCAGCGGCGGCGCGGGGATCAGCCCGGGTAGGGCGTCCTGCACAGGAACCCGAACCTGCCGCTCGGCTCGCACACGAGGCCCTGGCAGCAGTGGCGGCGGGTGTCGCACTCCTGGTTCTCGGCCACGCACTGGGGCAGCGCAGCCGGGCGCACGGTTGAACCGATGCTGGCGGGCGCGCCGCTGCCGGCACCGCCGCCGGCGGGCGGCACCGCACAGCCCCAGAGCAGCAGCAGAGGGAGGGCGGCAAGGGCGAGTCGCTTCATGAGGGTCTCCGGAAAGGGTACCGCGGCGTCCGCCCCGCCTGGGCGAGGGGTTCGGCTGCGGCTCCAGCTCGCATCGTACCCCCGGTCGGCGCGGGCCGGTCCGGGGGCCGGCGCGCAGACCCGCGCGTGCTCGTCCGCCTTCTCCGCGTCCGACCCGCCGTTCGGCGGGCGGCCGCCGCCGCCCGAACGGCTGCGGGCCACGACCGTGCGGTGCGCGCCACACTGCTCGCCACGCTGGTCGGGAGACCAGCATCCGTGATGGCAACGACGATGAAGACGCGCGGCGCACTGGCAGGGCTCCTGATGACTGGCCTGATCACGGCCTGCGGCGGGGGCGATCCCGGCGGCTCGGTCACCGGGCCGCCGGCCGAGGGGCCTGCTGCGGCGGGGCCCGCCGCGGCGCCTGCGCCGGCCGCGCCGCTCGCGAACGGCGCCGCCGTGGCCGACCCGTCGACCACGGGTGCAGCGCCGGCGGCCGCGCCGCCTGCCGCCGAGGTCGCGCCGCTGGTGAGCACGTCCGATCCGAGCGTGCAGGTGGCCGGCGCCGAGCTGGCCGCGCTCGCTGCGACCGCGGCCGCCGAGCCCCCGGCGGAGAAGCAGGTCGTGCCCGCGCCGCCCGATCGTCGCATCGAGGGCCAGTACATCGTCACGCTTCGCGAGGAATCGGGCGCGACGCCCAAGTCGATCGAGGACCGTGCCGACCGGACCGTCAAGCGCGCGGGCGGCGGCGTGGTGCAGCAGCGATTCGGCAAGGCGCTGCAAGGCTATGCGGCCACGCTCACCCCGGATGCCGCGCGCGCGCTGCTGGACGACCCCGACGTGCTGGGCGTCGAGGAGGACCAGACCGTCGGGGTCGGTGCGATCGAGCAGGCGGGCGCCAGCTGGGGCCTGGACCGCATCGACCAGCGCGCCCTGCCGCTCAGCACCTCGTACCGCTACGGTGCGACGGCCGCCAACGTGACCGCCTACGTGCTGGACACCGGCATCCGTGCGACCCACGCCGAATTCCGCAGCGCGCTGGGTGCGACGACCCAGCGTGTGCGGGCCGATCTCGGTTTCAGCGCGATCGCCGACGGCCGCAACACCGACGACTGCAACGGTCACGGCACGCACGTCGCCGGCACGATCGGCGGCCTGAATCACGGCGTGGCCAAGCAGGTGACGCTCGTGCCGGTGCGCGTGCTGGGCTGCTCGGGCAGCGGGGCCTTGAGCAACGTGCTCGCCGGCCTCGACTTCGTGGCGAAGAACGCCCGCAAGCCGGCGGTCGCCAACCTGTCGCTCGGCGGGGCGGCGTCGGCCGCGGTGGATGCGGCCGTGACGAACCTCGCGGCCGCCGGCGTACCGGTGGTGGTGGCCGCCGGCAACGGCAACGCCGACGCCTGCGCCCTGTCGCCCGCGCGCGCGCCGGCCGTGATCTCGGTGGGTGCGTCCACCCGCGCCGATGCCCGCGCCGCGTTTTCCAACTGGGGGCGCTGCGTGGCGCTGTTCGCACCCGGCGAGGCGATCACCTCGGCTGCCGTCGCGAGCGACGTGGCGCTCGCCGCCCAAAGCGGCACGTCGATGGCCGCGCCGCACGCCGCCGGGGTCGCCGCCCTGCTGTTGGGGGCCGAGCCCACGCTCACGGCCGCTGAAGTCGCCGAGCGCATCAAGTCCCTCGCCACGCCCGATCGAGTGACGGGTGCGGGCACCGGTTCGCCCACGCTGCTGCTCTTCGCCGACGCGGGCGAAGCACCCGTCGCCCCACCCGTCACTACACCCGTCACTACGCCCGGCACCGCACCCGGCACCGCACCCGGCACCCGCCCGGGCACGGGCGCCCGCCCGCTTCCCGCGGTGCCGACCAAGGTCGTGGTGCACTCCCTGGCCGTGACGCGAAGGATGGTCGACGACGCCTCGTGGATGGCCACCGTGACCATCGCGGTGCGCACGGCGAGCGGCGCACCGGTGGCCGGTGCCCGGGTCTTCGGCGGGTTCAGCGTCGGTGGCAATCCGCTGTCCTGCACCACCGGCAACTCCGGCAACTGCACCGTGGGCACGCTCAGGCTGCGGCGCAGCAGCACGGCCAGCACGGTCTTCGCGGTGGCCGGCATCACCGGGGCCGGCATCGTCCACGACCTCGGGGCCAACGCCCTGCGCCAGGTCACCATCCCGCGGCCCTGAGCGGTGAGGCGGCGCGGGGCGCGCTGCGCGCTCCCGCCGCCGGCTACAGTACGGCCCTCCAACCGTACCGGAGCCACCTCATGACCGCCGCTGCCCCCGGCCTGGACGCCACGCACGACCCCGGCCTCGCGAGCTGGGTCGACTCCGCCAACGCCCCCGGCACCGATTTCCCGGTGCAGAACCTGCCGTTCGGCCGGTTCCGGCGTGGCGCCGACGAGCCGTGGCGCATCGGCGTGGCGATCGGCGCCGAGGTGCTCGATCTGGCCGCTGCCGCGGCCGCCGGCGGGTGGGCGCCCGAGGTGGCGCGGCGGCTCGCGCCGCTCGCCGCCGGCGACCTGGCCGCGTTCATGCGCGAGGGGCCCGGGGCGCGGCGCACGCTGCGCGCCGCGCTGTCGCGTGCGCTCGCGGCCGGCAGCGCGCAGCGCGGCGCGCTCGCCGCCTGCCTCGTGCCGCAGTCGCAGGTCGGGCTCGGCCTGCCGTGCGAGATCGGCGACTACACCGACTTCTACATGGGCATCCATCACGCGACCGCGGTGGGGCGCCTCTTCCGCCCCGACAACCCGCTGCTGCCCAACTACCGCTGGGTGCCGATCGGCTACCACGGCCGTGCGTCGTCGGTGGTGCCCGGCGGCACGGCGTTCCGACGGCCGCGCGGCCAGATCAAGGGCGCGGCCGACGCGCCCACGTTCGGGCCCACCCAGCGGCTCGACTACGAGCTCGAGCTCGGCGTGCTGATCAGCGGCGGCAACGCGCTCGGCGAGCCCGTGCCGATCGATCGCGCCGAGGACGCGATCTTCGGGCTGGCGCTGCTCAACGACTGGTCCGCGCGCGACGTGCAGGCCTGGGAGTACCAGCCGCTCGGCCCCTTTCTCGCGAAGAGCTTCGCCACCACGCTGTCGCCCTGGGTGGTCACGCTCGAGGCGCTCGCGCCGTTCCGCGCGCCCTTCGAGCGGCCTGCCGACGAGCCGCAGCCGCTCCCCTATCTGGACGGCGCTGCGAACCGCGCGCACGGCGCGCTCGACGTGACCGTCGAGGCCTGGCTGCAGACCGGCGCGATGCGCGCCCGCGGCGAGGGCCCGGTGCGCCTGTCGCAGGCCAACCTGCGCGAGGCCGCGTACTGGACCCTCGCGCAGCTGGTGGCGCACCACACGGTGAACGGCTGCAACCTGCGGCCAGGCGACCTCTTCGGCACCGGCACGATGAGCGGCCCGGGCGCCGGGCAGGGCGGCTCGCTGCTCGAGCTCAGCCAGGGCGGCAAGGTGCCGCTTGCGCTGCCGGGCGGCGAGTTGCGCACGTTCCTGCAGGACGGCGACACGCTGACGCTGCGCGCGTTCTGCGAGCGCGCCGGCGCGAAGCGGATCGGGTTCGGCGAGTGCTCGGGGACGGTGCTGCCGGCGCTGGGGTGAGGGCGCGGACCCCACGCCTGCTCGAGCGGGCTCGACCGCGACCCCCAGCCGGCGCGCCGATCGCCGCACCCTGTCCGAGCAGGCGGCGCACCGCGGGCGCGGTCGGTGCGTCGAGCAGCCATGCGAGCACCGCGCTCGATTCCGCATAGAGATTCACCGGGCGCCACGCTCGTCGTCGAGCAGCTCGGCGAGGCAGGCCATGGCCGCGGAACATCCGATCCACACGACGCACCGCTACGGCGGCGCGAACCTCGACGCGACCGTGCCGGTCGGCGGGACGGCCGAGGGACGTGCTGCTCGCGGCGCGGTGAGGGCTACGCGGCGACCTTCACCGTGTGGGCCGACGAGGAGGGCGCGGGCACCGGTTGCCCGCTGCGCCTCAGGTCCGCGACGTGCAGCTTGATCGCCTCGCGGATGAGTTCCATCGCCTCGTCCGCCGTATCGGCCACGGCGACGCAGCCAGGCAAGTCCGGCACGTAAGCACCGTACGAGGATCCGCTCTTCTCGATGATCACCACGTAGTTCATCGACCGCTCCACTTCCCGATGCGAGCTTGCTTCATCACGCTCGCGAGCGTACCCCGGGGAACCTGCATCCCGGGTCGTCCGGCGACGGTCACGGTACCGGGCTTCACGGGGTGATGGTACTGCCGATGGCTGCCTCTCGTGCGGACCCAGGTCCAACCGTCCGCCGCCAGGAGCAGGATCAGATCCCTGATCTTCATGGACATCGTCCCGAGCGGACACGCCCGACTCGTAGGGCTGGAAACCAATTCGCACGAATGCAGCGTGCGAGTCCCCAGCCTACGTTTGCGATGGGCGACAGAATCGGCCACTGGGATCAGGGCTCGAGGCCGGGGGCAGGTGTCCCCGCACATGCCGAGCCGCCGCCCCGCGCCGCCCATCCGTCCGCACCGACCGTGCATCCCGTCACGGCAGCCGGGCGGGCGCGGCGGTAGTCTCGCGGCACTCGTCGCCTCGCGACGCGTCCGGCCGCTCCCCGTGCTCTCCCCGCCCCGCGCCATGATCGACGAACCGCTACGCCTAGACGACGCCCCCGACATCGTCGCACTCGTGGACCTCACGGTGCCCGAGGACGACGCTCCGCTCGCCCGGGCGAGCGCCGCCCACGCCGCGAACGACCACGCGCTGGGACTGTGCGACGAGGAGCGGGCCGAGGCCGAGCTGACGCAGGGCACGGCCTCGCTCGGGCTGCGCGACCTGCGCCCGGGCCCCGGTGCGCACACCGCGTGGTACGTGGTGAGGTGCCGCGCGCGCGAGGAGCGTCCGGTGAGCGTGCTGCTGATCGGCGCAGGCTTCGAAGCGTTCTCGCCGCAGTGCGTCGCGCGCCGCCGTATCCCGGGCGGCGTGCGCCAGGTGGCCGAAGCGCTGTTCCCCGGCTACGCGTTCGTGCGACTGGCGGGCTCGCCCGAGGACTGGGCCGCGGTGCGCGCCACGCCGGGCGTGCAGGGCGTGGTGCGCTTCGGCGCGTTCGCGCCGCGCGTGCCCGAGGCGGCCATCGCGCACATCCGCGGCGTGGAGGGCCTGGAGCTCGACGCGCCCGGCGGGCGCATGCGCCAGGCCGACTTCGTGCGGCGGGTGTTCGGCGAATCGCTCGCCGGCCTGCCCAACGCCCTCGTCCTGCGTGAGGGTCCGGCCCGCGGCGTGCTGCTGGTGGAGTTCCTGCGCCGCCTGCCGAAGGCCGCGGGCACCGAGGTGATCGCCTCGACGAGGTGAGGGCGGGGCCTACTTCAGCGGCCGCAACCCCAGCCGTCCGGCGGCCTTCGCGTCGAAGGTTCCTGCACGATGTAGCGCACCAGCACGTTCGTGTCGAGGGCGGCAGTGGTCGATCGTCGCGAGGTGCACGTCGCGGTTGATCGCGTAGTCGCGGCGCTGCGCGTCGGACGGCGGGCCGACGATCACCGTGCGCGACTGGTGGCCCGGGTACGCGTCCAGGTAGGCGGCGTAGTCGGTGCGGATCGCGTCGCCCCGCTCGATCACGTGGTCGCTCTCGCCGCCGTAGGGCACCGTGTTGCGGAACGTGTTGAACATGCCGTGCGCCCATTCGAAGCCGAGCCGCAGGCAGGTGCCGATCAGGTCGGCGTGGACCTTGCGCTCGGTGTCGCCCGGGCGGATGCGCGCGAACACCTCGAGGTAGGCGTCGTCGAGCAGGTCGGCGGCCCGGCGGATCAGCGCGACCTCGGCGTCGGTCTTGACCCAGCGCGCGCGGTCCATCAGGTCGGTGCACGGGACCATCGCCATGCCGGGCAGGGCCTTCGCGAGGGTCTCCCAGTGCGCCGCGCCCAGGTAGTCCTGCTCGAACCCGACCCGGGCGTTCGCCAGGCCCGCGCCGCGCAGCACCTCGGCGAGCTTCACGTAGCCCGATCCGACGTAGGCCTCGTACAGCGCGACCTCGTCGGTCCAGCCGTCGCGCGCGACCAGGC
>Ga0169931_10007697_pt1 | contig 15908 bp, 11 predicted proteins | sample Kivu_15m_20L_FD_129675 | JGI IMG/M metagenome (GOLD analysis project Ga0169931, IMG submission 129675) | Freshwater microbial communities from Lake Kivu, Western Province, Rwanda to study Microbial Dark Matter (Phase II) - Kivu_15m_20L... | ecosystem: Environmental > Aquatic > Freshwater > Lake...
CAACGTCAAGCTGGTTGTGACGCTGATTCACCCGATTGCGATGGATGATGGTTTGCGTTTCGCTATTCGCGAAGGCGGCCGTACCGTTGGCGCGGGTGTTGTTGCTAAGATTATCAAGTAATCCGAAATTGATATAACGGGTTTCAGTCTTTTTTAACTGAAACGGTACAAGCCGAAACGCTCTTTGCAGGGGTTTCGGCTTGTGCATCTTGAAAAGAATAGGCCAGTAGCTCAATTGGCAGAGCGGCGGTCTCCAAAACCGCAGGTTGGGGGTTCGATTCCCTCCTGGCCTGCCATATAAACGTGGCAGCGCTGAGAAGAAAATTATGTCTGAAAACTCTAATACGCAGGTGCATAGACAGGATTTGTTAAAGTGGGTCGCTGTAGTGGCAATAGTTGCTGGCGGTGTTTATGCCAATGCCTATTTTGCAGCTGAGCCGCTGGTTGTGCGCATAGTGGGATTGCTTGTCTTAGGCGCATTGGCTGCCTGGTTAGCGGTACAGACGACGAAAGGCGCGGCTTTTTTGACTCTTTGTCTGGAAGCAAAAACCGAGGTCCGCAAGGTCGTTTGGCCGACACGACAGGAAACCACACAGACAACAATGATTGTGCTTGTAGTGGTATTTATTCTTGCGATTGTGCTCTGGCTGCTTGACTCGTTGCTCGGTGCGGTCATCTCACGGATAATTGGCTAGTTAGAGGATTACAGATGGCGATGCATTGGTACGTTGTTCATGCCTACTCAGGTTATGAAAAAAGAGTAATGCAGGCGCTCAAGGAGCGCATTGCGCGTTCTGGCATGGAAGATCTGTTTGGTGAAGTGCTTGTGCCGACTGAAGAAGTTCTAGAAATGCGTGCTGGTCAAAAACGTAAAAGCGAAAGAAAATTTTTCCCTGGTTACGTTTTGGTTGAAATGGAGCTGAACGATAATACATGGCACCTTGTTAAAGAGACGCCCAGAGTTCTTGGCTTTATAGGAGGCAAGGCTGACAAACCTGCACCAATTACTGCGCGCGAGGCTGGCCGAATTCTCCAGAGGCTTGAAGAGGGGCAGGACAAGCCGCGGCACAAAGTTATCTACGAGCCGGGCGAGATGGTGCGGGTTATCGAAGGGCCGTTTAACGATTTCACCGGCACGGTCGAGGAAGTAAATTACGAAAAAAATCGACTCCGTGTTGCGGTGTTGATTTTTGGCAGGGCGACACCTGTCGAGTTAGAGTTCAGTCAAGTAGAAAAAAGCTGATTTTTATCAATGTCCGTCATTTAAGACGGGCGGAATGAGGGGGAGCCAAGTCTTCGTTAATCGACGATCTTGGCGCTGGTACCCAAAAGGAGAGAGTGAATGGCTAAGAAAGTAACCGCTTATATCAAGCTGCAGGTCGGTGCAGCTAAAGCAAACCCCAGCCCGCCCGTAGGGCCAGCGCTTGGTCAGCGCGGCGTTAATATCATGGAGTTCTGCAAGCAATTTAATGCCCAGACCCAAGGTATGGAGCCTGGCTTGCCAATACCGGTCGTCATTACTGTTTATGCAGACCGAAGTTTCACATTTATTACAAAAACACCTCCTGCTTCAGTTTTGCTGCGTAAGGCTCTGGGTATCCCAAAGGGCAGTTCACGTCCAAACACTGATAAAGTAGCCAAGATTACTCGTGCCCAGCTCGAAGAAATCGCAGCCGTTAAAATGCCTGATCTGACAGCATCCAATATGGAAGCAGCCGTTCGTACTTTGGCAGGCACAGCCAGAAGTTCTGGCATTGACGTAGAAGGGGTATAAGCAATCATGGCTAAACTGACAAAAAAGCAGAAAGCAATCGCTGCCAAACTTGATACGACGCGCAGCTACTCCGTTGCTGATGCTCTGGCAATGCTGAATGAGTTTTCTTCACCGAAATTTAAAGAGTCCATCGATGTTTCTGTGAACCTTGGTGTCGACCCACGGAAATCTGACCAGGTAGTGCGTGGTTCTACATTGCTGCCATTCGGTACGGGTAAGACTGTGCGCGTAGCTGTGTTTGCTCAGGGCGAAAATGCGAACAAAGCAAAAGAAGCAGGTGCTGACATAGTAGGGTTTGATGACCTTGCTGAGAGTATTGCCGGCGGAAATCTAGACTTCGATGTGGTTATTGCGACCCCGGACGCTATGCGTGTTGTTGGTAAGCTCGGTCAGGTGCTTGGTCCACGCGGCCTGATGCCAAACCCGAAAGTAGGTACCGTGACAGCAGATGTTGCAGGTGCTGTGCGCAATGCAAAAGCCGGTCAAGTTCGATACAGAACTGACAAAAAGGGCATCATTCATGGTGCTATTGGCAAAATCGGTTTTGAAGCACCTGCTATCCAAGGAAACCTTGAGGCACTTCTGAATGACCTGAAACGAGCAAAACCCGCATCGTCAAAAGGCATATACATACAGAAAGTGGTTCTTTCTTCCACGATGGGGCCAGGTGTCCTGATCGATCACTCGTCATTGAGTGCTTGATTAAAACAACTTAATGGAGTCGCTTTTGGTGACTCCTCAGACTTTGGGGTTTTGTCTGCTGCCAGTCAGCAGGCAAGGCTGTCAAAGACCGTAGGTGTCGGTGTATTTTGCAATTGAAAAAACGCCGGCTTAATGGCCTACGCAGATGGTGAAACCCGTGGCAGCTCGTCTGTCGCCATTCCACCAGATAATCTTGAATGTGGCACCATTTAATCTGGTGTTCCATTCAGGGAAAAACAACGATGGGTTGATGTTTAGACCCAAATCAGGAGTAAAGCTAGTGGCTATTAGGCTTGAAGACAAACAGCAAATCGTCTCGGAAGTCAATGAAGCTGCTACCAGTGCTTTGTCTGCTGTGCTCGCCGACTATCGGGGAGTTTCAGTTTCTGCCCTGACTCAGCTTCGCAAGAATGCTCGTCAAAATAATGTGTATTTACGTGTTGTGCGTAATACCTTGTTGAAGCGCGCTGTTGCTGGAACTGAGTTTGAGTGTATCCAGGATGCACTTGTTGGGCCGACCATTCTTGCGTTTTCTATGGAAGATCCGGGTGCCGCTGCGCGTGTGCTGAAGGATTTCGCCAAAGCTAATGACAAGTTTGAGATCAAAGCTCTGTCTATCGGAGGCAAGTTGTTAGGTGCCGACCAAATTGATGCTTTGGCTACATTGCCGACTTACGATCAGGCAGTTTCTATGCTGATGAGTGTCATGCTGGCGCCGGTTACCAAGCTTGTTCAAACCTTTAACGAGGTTCCGACTAAGGTTACGCGTGCAGTTGCTGCCGTGCGTGACCAGAAGCAAGCTGCATAATTCTGAAACATTATCGATTCGATTTTTTTTATTTTATTTTAGGAGTTAAAAGTCATGGCGTTGTCCAAAGACGATATTCTGAATGCTATCGCTGAAATGTCCGTAATGGACGTGGTTGCACTGGTAAAGGCAATGGAAGAAAAGTTTGGCGTTTCTGCTGCAGCTGCTGTTGCTGTAGCTGCCGCTCCGGCTGCTGCTGCTGAAGCTGTTGAAGAGAAAACTGAGTTTGACGTTATCCTGAAATCTTCAGGCGAAAAGAAAGTTAACGTGATCAAGGTTGTTCGCACACTGACTGGTCTTGGCCTGAAAGAAGCCAAAGATCTGGTTGACGGCGCTCCTTCAACTGTTAAGGAAGGAATCAACAAGGCTGAAGCTGAAGATGCCAAGAAACAGCTGGAAGAAGCTGGCGCTACAGTTGAGCTGAAGTAATCCGCTTTTTGTATTGCCAATTAAACGCCGACAGGGAGCTTATGCTCTCCGTCGGTGTTGAATGTTTTTTGAATTGGAAGTTACAGAGCAAATCAGGGTGTTACAGGCAAGGCCAGAGCCTGAATGGCCGCAGATTAAGAATGACTCAAATGTCATTCGGAGTTATCGGAATGATACCGGTAACTGTTTGGTCAACCCGACTGCTGCCGGCGAGACAAGATTTGATGCAGTAAGTTTAAAAAATAGTAGACGTGTAAAAGTTTTAAGTTTGTGGGATTTATCCAATTGCCGCGAAACACTTGCAGAGCAGTGGATATACAGAGTCCGCCCGATGAGAGCTGCGTAGCTTTATCGCAGGCAGACATTAAGAACATACTTGCTAGGAAAACACTAATGGCCTATTCGTATACAGAGAAAAAACGTATCCGTAAAGACTTTGGTAAATTGCCGGGTGCGATGGATATACCGTATCTCTTGTCAACTCAGATTGACTCTTACAGGCAGTTTACGCAAACCGATGTGTCCGCCGACAAACGACAGGACCAGGGTTTACACGCAGCATTTAAATCCGTATTCCCGATCATAAGTTACTCAGGCAAGGCTATTCTTGAGTATGTCAGTTATGAACTGGGCAAGCCGGTATTTGACGTCAAAGAATGTCAATTGCGTGGTACAACTTACTCGGCCTCTTTGCGCGTTCGTGTCAGATTGATTCTTTACGATAAAGAGTCAACGATACAGGCCATCAAAGACATCAAAGAGCAAGAAGTGTACATGGGCGAAATCCCGCTCATGACTGACAGTGGCACCTTTGTTATCAATGGAACCGAGCGTGTAGTGGTGTCGCAGTTGCACCGCTCTCCTGGTGTGTTCTTTGATCATGACCGAGGCAAGACACACAGCTCTGGCAAGTTGCTGTACTCCGCACGGATTATTCCTTACCGTGGCTCGTGGCTCGACTTCGAATTCGATCCGAAAGATCTAGTATTTGTGCGCATAGACCGTCGACGCAAGTTGCCGGCGACAGTACTGTTGAGAGCGTTGGATTTTACGTCAGAACAAATTCTGGCGATGTTCTTTGAGAACAATAACTATCGCATCAGCAACAATATAGAAAACCTCATGCTCGAGCTGGTTCCTTCGCGCCTGCGCGGTGAAGTACTGAACTTTGATGTGGTTGATAGTAAAGGTGAAGTACTGGTAGAACAAGGGCGTCGCATTACTGCCAAACATATTCGGCAGATGGAAAAAGTAAAACTGACCGAGCTGAAAGTTAGCTCGGAGTACGTCAGTGGACAGTCCCTTGCAAAAAGTATTGTTAATCCTGACACAGGCGAGATTCTTTACGAATGTAATACTCTTGTTACGCCTGACTTGCTGAACAGTCTTCTGAAGGCGGGTATTACTCAGTTCGAAACTATTTACACAAACGATCTTGATTGTGGTCCTTTCCTGTCGGAGACATTACGTGCAGACAGTACTTCCTCTCGTCTTGATGCGTTGGTAGAAATTTATCGCATGATGCGTCCAGGAGAGCCGCCAACCAAAGACTCTGCTGAGAATCTGTTTGGAAATCTGTTTTTCTCACACGAGAGATACGATCTGTCAGCAGTAGGCAGGATGAAATTCAATCGTCGACTGGGTCGTGTTGAGACTACCGGTGCCGACGTATTGAGTGTCAGCGATATTGTAGATGTGCTTAAGACTCTGGTGGCAATACGCAATGGATTCGGCACGGTCGATGATATTGACCACTTGGGTAACCGTCGTATCCGCTCAGTAGGTGAAATGGCTGAAAACCAATTCCGCGTAGGGTTGGTTCGTGTTGAGCGTGCAGTGAAAGAGCGCCTCAGCATGGCTGATTCCGATGGTCTGATGCCACAGGATATGATCAATGCCAAGCCTGTTGCTGCGGCGATCAAGGAATTTTTTGGATCGAGCCAGCTGTCACAGTTTATGGATCAGAATAATCCACTGTCCGAAGTTACGCACAAGCGTCGTGTTTCTGCGCTTGGACCAGGTGGATTGACACGAGAGCGCGCAGGCTTTGAGGTGCGTGACGTACACCCAACGCATTACGGCCGTGTTTGCCCTATCGAAACGCCAGAAGGACCGAATATCGGTCTGATCAACTCCATGGCAACCTACGCACGGACGAATGATTATGGATTCCTTGAGAGTCCGTATCGTCGAGTGATAGACGGCGTGGTAAGTAACGAAATCGACTACCTGTCAGCAATTGATGAAGGTCAGTTTGTTATCGCACAGGCCAGCGCCAAGCTCGATAAAGATGGCCGTTTTGTCGAGAATCTTGTGACTGTTCGTTATAACAGTGAAACCACATTGATGCCTAAGGAGCAGATCAATTATATGGATATTTCGCCTCAGCAGATGGTTTCTGTTGCTGCGGCTCTGATTCCTTTCCTGGAACACGACGATGCGAACCGTGCGTTGATGGGTTCCAACATGCAGCGCCAGGCGGTTCCTACCCTGCGCGCTGAGCCGCCGCTGATTGGTACAGGTCTTGAGCGTAATGTGGCACATGACTCTGGTGTTTGTGTTGTGGCTGAACATGGCGGTGTCATTGAGAGCGTTGATGCTTCTCGGATTATCGTTCGCGTAAACGATAGCGAAACTATGGCTGGCGAGGCGGGTGTAGACATCTATAACCTGACCAAGTACACGCGATCAAACCAGAACACCTGTATTTCTCAGACGCCTCTGGTCAAACAGGGCGATCGCGTAAGTCGAGGCGATATACTTGCGGACGGACCATCAGTTCATCTGGGTGAGTTGGCACTGGGTCAAAACATGCGAATCGCATTTATGCCCTGGAATGGTTATAACTTCGAAGACTCTATCTTGATATCTGAACGTGTGGTTAGCGAAGACAGGCTTACTACAATTCATATCCAGGAGCTAACATGTGTAGCCCGTGATACCAAGCTGGGATCGGAAGAGATTACTTCTGATATCCCCAATGTAGGTGAAGGCGCGCTATCCAAACTTGACGAAGCTGGCATTGTATACATCGGCGCTGAAGTTGGTGCAGGCGATATCCTTGTCGGAAAAGTCACTCCGAAGGGTGAGACTCAGCTGACGCCAGAAGAAAAACTTCTGCGCGCTATCTTTGGTGAAAAGGCGTCTGATGTGAAAGACACCTCCCTGCGAGTACCTTCGAGTGTTAAAGGCACGGTGATAGACGTTCAGGTATTCACTCGTGACGGTCTCGAGAAAGATCAGCGTGCCCGTGAAATTGAAAAGTCACAGCTGGATAAGGTACGAAAAGACATCAATGATGAGTTCCGCATTGTCCAGGGTGCAACGTTCTACCGATTGAAGAGCGCGCTGCTGGGCAAAACCGTTGCGGGTGGTCCAGGCCTGAAGAAGGGTGCTGAATTAACCTCTGATTATCTTGATGGTTTGGGCGCGGATGACTGGTTCAAGCTGCGGCTTGTTGACGAAGAACTGAACAAGCAGCTTGAGCTGGCAGAAGCGCAACTCAAACGTCGTCGTGCAGATCTCGATGATAGGTTCGAAGACAAAAAGCGCAAGCTGATTCAAGGTGACGACCTGGCGCCGGGTGTTCTTAAAATTGTTAAGGTTTACCTTGCGATCAAACGACGTATTCAGCCAGGCGACAAACTTGCGGGTAGACACGGTAACAAGGGTGTTATCTCTGCAATTATGCCAGTAGAAGATATGCCGTTTGATGAGACTGGCAATCCGGTTGATGTGGTACTTAACCCGCTGGGTGTGCCGTCCCGAATGAACGTTGGTCAGATTCTGGAAACACACCTTGGTGCTGCGTCCAAGGGACTTGGCGCGCGTATCAATCAGATGTTGCACGAGCGACGCAAAGTTGAAGAAGTCAGAAAATTGCTGGACGAGATTTATAACTCAGTTGGCAATATGAAGGAGCCGTTGGACCAGCTCACAGATGACGAAATCATGGAACTTGCAGAGAATCTTAAGGCTGGCGTTCCGATGGCGACTCCTGTGTTTGATGGTGCCAGTGAGCATGAAATCAAGCAGATGCTTAAGCTGGCGGGGATCGATGAAAGCGGTCAGGTCACGCTTTATGACGGCCGGACCGGCAACGAGTTCGACCGCAAGGTAACAGTCGGCATTATGTACATGCTCAAACTGAACCATTTGGTTGACGACAAAATGCATGCTCGTTCAACTGGATCTTACAGTCTTGTTACCCAGCAACCGCTGGGAGGCAAGGCTCAGTTTGGTGGCCAACGCTTCGGAGAGATGGAAGTTTGGGCCCTGGAAGCATATGGCGCCGCGTATACCTTGCAGGAAATGTTGACAGTCAAGTCTGATGACGTGGCAGGCCGAACAAAAATGTACAAGAACATTGTTGACGGCGATCATCGCATGGAGCCTGGTATGCCAGAGTCGTTTAATGTATTGCTCAAAGAGATCAGATCGTTAGCGATAGATATGGAGTTGGAAGTCTCCGGAAAGTAATGTCTCGCGAAAGCAACATTTAACGAATCACTGATTTTGTGATGCCTGCTGTGAAGAGCGGCAGGCGGAGGAAAGTAGAATGAAAGACTTGCTGGGTTTACTGAAGTCACAATCACAATCTGATGAATTTGACTCAATCCGCATCGGCCTTGCGTCGCCGGAAATGATTCGCGCCTGGTCATTTGGTGAAGTCAAAAAACCGGAAACTATTAACTACCGTACGTTCAAACCTGAGCGGGATGGTCTTTTCTGCGCAAAAATATTTGGGCCAGTGAAAGACTATGAATGCCTGTGCGGCAAATACAAGCGTTTAAAGCACCGTGGAGTGATCTGCGAGAAGTGTGGCGTTGAAGTTGCGCTGTCCAAAGTTCGCCGTGAGCGTATGGGGCATATCGAACTGGCCAGCCCGGTGGCACACATCTGGTTCCTGAAGTCACTGCCATCGCGCATAGGTCTGCTCTTGGACATGACTCTGCGCGACATCGAACGTATTCTTTACTTCGAATCATTTGTTGTAACTGATCCAGGCATGACTACTCTTGAAAAAGGTCAGTTGCTGACTGACGAACAGTATTACGAGGCAATGGAAGAGTTCAGCGATGAATTTGATGCCAAAATGGGTGCTGAGGCAATCCAGCAACTCATGCGTGATCTCGACATAAACGAAGAGATCGGACGCCTCCGAGAAGAGATTCCGGCAACTAACTCGGAGACCAAGCTCAAAAAGCTATCCAAGCGTCTTAAGTTGCTTGAGGCGTTTGCAGAGTCAGGCAACAAGCCTGAATGGATGGTGTTGACTGTTCTGCCAGTGCTGCCACCGGATCTTCGTCCGTTGGTACCCTTGGATGGCGGCCGTTTTGCGACTTCGGATCTGAATGATCTTTACCGTCGTGTGATCAACCGTAACAACCGTCTGAAGCGCCTGCTGGATCTAAACGCACCTGACATTATTGTGCGTAACGAAAAGCGTATGCTGCAAGAAGCTGTCGATGCATTGCTGGATAACGGCCGTCGTGGCCGCGCGATCACGGGTTCCAACAAGCGGCCGCTGAAGTCTTTGGCAGATATGATCAAGGGTAAACAGGGTCGCTTCCGTCAAAACCTGCTTGGTAAGCGAGTAGATTACTCCGGTCGTTCTGTGATCGTGGTAGGTCCGACGCTGCGCTTGCACCAGTGTGGTCTTCCCAAGAAGATGGCTCTTGAACTGTTCAAGCCATTTATTTTCGGAAAACTTGAGCGCCGCGGTCTGGCAACAACAATTAAAGCCGCAAAGAAAATGGTGGAAAGAGAAACCCCGGAAGTTTGGGATATTCTTGCTGAAGTTATCCGCGAACACCCCGTCATGCTCAACCGGGCGCCGACTCTACATCGTCTGGGTATCCAAGCGTTTGAACCGGTACTGATTGAAGGAAAAGCGATTCAGTTACACCCGCTGGTTTGTGCTGCCTATAACGCAGACTTTGATGGTGACCAGATGGCTGTGCACGTTCCGCTGACGCTTGAGGCTCAGTTGGAAGCACGCACTCTGATGATGTCTACCAACAACATTCTGGCTCCGGCAAACGGCGAGCCGATTATTGTGCCTTCCCAGGACGTTGTTCTCGGTCTGTACTATATGACCCGTGAGCGCGTGAATGCCAAAGGTGAAGGCATGATCTTTGCTGATGAGTCCGAAGTGAAGCGTGCATACGATACTGGCCATGCACATCTGCAGGCTCGTATCAAAGTTCGCGTAAACGATTATGATCTGAATGAGGCCGGCGAAAAAACCAAGATTCGACGCATGATCGATACAACGGTAGGTCGCGTTTTGCTATTTGATATAGTGCCGGATGGGTTGCCGTTTGCAATGGTCAACCAAAAGATGACCAAGAAGCAGATTTCTGGAATATTGAACGCTTGTTATCGAAATGTGGGTCTTAAAGAGACTGTTATTTTTGCTGACCAGTTGATGTACACCGGTTACCGTTACTCAACGGTGTCTGGTTCGTCTATCGGTGTAAACGACTTTGTTATTCCGGAAGCCAAGGCCCGTATTATTGGCCAGGCTGAATCCGAAGTTGAGGAAATCGAAAATCAGTATGCTTCCGGTCTGGTAACTCAGGGCGAGAAATACAACAAGGTAATCGACATTTGGTCGCGAGCGAATGATCTGGTCGCGAAGGCGATGATGGAAGGGTTGTCGACTGAGCCGGTTACCAACAAGCAGGGTAAGGAAGAGCGACAGGAGTCTTTCAATTCTGTGTATATTTATGCCGACTCAGGTGCAAGGGGTTCGCCTGCACAAATCCGGCAGCTCGCTGGTATGCGCGGTTTGATGGCGCGTCCTGACGGGTCGATCATTGAAACGCCCATCACGGCGAATTTCCGTGAGGGCCTGAGTGTTGTGCAGTACTTCACGTCCACTCACGGTGCGCGGAAAGGTCTTGCAGATACGGCACTGAAAACTGCTAACTCTGGATACCTGACGCGACGTCTGGTAGATATTTCTCAGGACCTGGTGATCACTGAAGAGGATTGCGGCACCCAGGACGGATTGATCATGCGTCCGATTATCGAAGGTGGCGATATCATTGCTGCTTTGGGTGAGCGAGTATTGGGTCGTGTTCTGACTCGAGACGTTGTTGATCAGCAGACAGGCGAAGTCATTGTTGAAGCTGGCAAAATGCTTGACGAAAAAATGGTTGATCGTCTGGAGATCGGTGGTATCGACGAGGTTCATGTGCGCTCGGCGATTACCTGCGAAACCCGTTTCGGTATCTGTCGTCAATGCTACGGCAGGGATCTCGCGCGCGGGCATCTGGCGAACGTTGGCGAAGCGATCGGCGTTATCGCCGCTCAGTCTATCGGTGAGCCTGGAACACAGCTGACCATGCGTACCTTCCACATTGGTGGTGCGGCATCCCGTGCAACAGCAGCGGATAACGTTCAGGTTCGTACAACCGGTACTGCGCATCTGCACAACATGAAAACGGTGCACAATGAGGCTGGCGGATTGGTGGTGGTATCGCGGTCAGGTGAACTGATCGTAAACGATACTGCGGGTCGTGAGCGCGAAAAATACAAGCTTCCGTACGGCGCAGTAGTGACGCTGAACAGTGATCGCAAGGTTGAGTCCGGTCAGGTGGTAGCGACCTGGGATCCTCATACGCACCCGATTATCACGGAAGTGGGCGGAACAGCTGCGTTTACTAACATGGAAGAAGGGCTGACTGTACGTCGTCAAACAGACGAAGTGACTGGTCTCTCGAGTTTGACTGTTATTGATCCGGCAGAGCGTCCTTCAGCCGCTAAAGAGTTGCGCCCTGCGGTCACATTGCTGGATGCCAATGGCAAAGATATTCACATACCAGGCACTAATATGCCAGCCGTGTATTTCTTGCCGTCCAACTCAATAATTGCAGTGCAGGATGGGAAGCAGCTTAATGTCGGCGACGTCATAGCACGTATCCCGCAGGAAGGATCGAAGACCCGCGACATCACCGGTGGTCTACCACGTGTTGCGGATCTCTTCGAAGCCCGTAAGCCTAAAGAGCCCGCAATTCTTGCTGAAATTTCTGGTACCGTGACATTCGGTAAAGAGACTAAAGGCAAGCGACGCCTGGTTATCACGCCAAAAGAAGGTGAGAGCATGCCAGACGGCAGTACCTTCTACGAAGCGTTGATACCCAAGTGGCGTCAAATGACAGTATTCGAGGGTGAATTTATCGAGAAGGGTGAAACTGTCTCCGATGGCCCGCCCTCACCGCACGACATCCTGCGCCTCAAAGGTGTTCCGTCTTTAGCGGAATATATCGTGAACGAGGTTCAGGAAGTTTACCGTCTGCAAGGCGTGCGAATTAATGATAAGCACATCGAAGTTATCGTTCGACAGATGCTGCGCAAAGTTGAAATCTCAGAGCCGGGTGACTCGTCACTTATTCGTGGTGAGCAAGTTACCATCACGCAGGTGCTCGAAGAAAACGACAAGCTGCGTGCTGCCGGCAAGATCGAGGCGCATTTCCAGCGCATGTTGCTGGGTATTACCAAGGCTTCGCTGGCAACTGAATCGTTTATCTCAGCAGCATCGTTCCAGGAAACTACACGTGTTCTGACAGAGGCTGCTGTAACGGGCAAGCGCGATTTCCTGCGCGGCCTGAAAGAGAACGTAGTAGTAGGTCGTCTGATACCTGCGGGTACTGGTCTGGCTTACCACGAGGCGCGTCGACGGCAGGCTGTTGCCAATCGTGCTTTTGAAGAAAGCCCGACTGTAACAGCCAGCGAAGTCGAAGCAGCTCTGACAGAAGCGTTAAAATCAGGCGTGTAGCGCGTTTTTGCAGGCCTGAATTAGGTTGACTCAGGGGTGCGGGGTCTTTAAACTCTCGCATCCTTTATTCTGGGTGGTGAAGTTAACTGTGAATTGATATTCGCAGGAAATTTCTTCACGCCGGTGTAATTGATTTTATATGACAAAACCAGGAGTAATGAATGGCAACTATCAACCAGTTGGTTCGTAAACCAAGACAGAGCAAGGTCGCTAAAAGCGATGTTCCTGCTCTGCAAGGTTGCCCGCAGAAAAGAGGCGTGTGCACCCGCGTCTATACCACAACCCCTAAGAAGCCAAACTCAGCACTGCGTAAAGTATGCCGTGTTCGTTTGACTAACGGATATGAAGTCACCTCGTATATCGGTGGTGAAGGTCACAACCTGCAAGAGCACTCAGTGATCCTTATTCGTGGCGGTCGTGTTAAAGATCTTCCCGGTGTGCGTTACCACACTATACGCGGCAGTCTGGATACCTCGGGCGTGACAGCACGACGTCAGGGTCGATCCAAGTACGGTGCTAAACGACCGAAGTCTTGATGTTTATTTGAGAAATTTTATTAACCAGTAAGGCCGCGTGACAAAAAGCTATTCTTTTTGTGAATTGCGGATTACCTGAAACTGAATAGGTGATTTATGCCCAGAAGACGTGTAGCGGCAAAACGCGAAATATTGCCCGATGCAAAGTATGGCAGCAAAGTGCTGGCCAAGTTTATGAACCATGTAATGGAAGATGGAAAAAAATCAGTCGCTGAGAAGATCGTTTATGGCGCTCTGGGTACTGTCTCCAAGAACGGCGCTAACGCGCTGGAAACCTTTGAAAAAGCTCTGGATGCAATTGCACCGATGGTTGAGGTGAAATCTCGCAGGGTGGGTGGTGCAACCTATCAGGTTCCAGTTGAAGTTCGTGCAGAGCGTCGTGCTGCTCTGGCAATGCGCTGGCTTGTCGATCACGCGCGTAAGCGCGGTGAGAAGTCTATGGCGCTGCGTCTTGCGGGCGAAATATCAGATGCTGCGCAGGGTCGCGGCAGTGCGGTTAAAAAGCGTGAAGACGTGCATCGTATGGCTGAAGCCAACAAAGCGTTCTCGCACTACCGTTTCTGATAGAAAAAGTTTTTTAATTCATATCAATAAAGATATAGGTGCGACAGTGGCCAGGAAAACCCCTTTAAGCCGGTACAGGAATCTCGGAATCGTAGCTCACGTTGACGCGGGTAAAACTACAACGTCTGAGCGTATTCTGTTTTACACCGGCGTTAATCACAAGATTGGTGAAGTACACGATGGCGCTGCAACCATGGACTGGATGGAGCAAGAGCAGGAGCGTGGTATTACTATTACTTCTGCCGCTATTACTACCTTCTGGAAAGGTATGAGTCAGCAGTTTGAAGAGCACCGCATCAACCTGATCGACACCCCCGGTCACGTTGACTTTACCATTGAGGTTGAGCGGTCACTGCGAGTACTGGATGGAGCAGTAGTTGTATTGTGTGCTTCCTCCGGTGTTCAGCCGCAGACTGAAACGGTGTGGCGCCAGGCTAACCGTTATCAGGTTCCCCGCATGATTTTCGTGAATAAGATGGACCGTTCCGGAGCTGACTTCCTCAAAGTTGTTGCTCAGGTGAAATCCCGTCTGGGTGCGAACCCTGTTCCAATGCAGCTAGCGATTGGTGCTGAAGAAACCTTCAAGGGAGTTATTGACCTGGTGAAGATGAAGAGCATTGTGTGGAGTGAAGCTGATCAGGGTGTTTCGGTGACTTATGAAGACATCCCTGCAAGCATGCGGGCAGATGCTGACAAATGGCGCGAGAACTTGATCGAAGCGGCGGCTGAAGCAAACGAAGAGTTCATGAACAAGTACCTCGAAGGCGAGGAGTTGACGGAAGAAGAAATCAAGATTGGTATCCGTCAGCGCACACTCGCCAGTGAAATTGTTCCAACATTCTGTGGTTCGGCGTTTAAGAATAAGGGTGTGCAAGCGGTATTGGATGGAGTAATCGACTACTTGCCCTCACCAACCGAAGTAAAAGACATCGAGGGTACGCTTGAAGATGGCACTGTTGTCAGTTGCGAATCCAGTGATGACGCTCCCTTTGCTGCACTGGCGTTCAAGATAGCAACAGACCCGTTTGTTGGTACGTTGACTTTCTTCCGTGTTTATTCCGGAATGCTCAATTCAGGAGACGGAGTGTATAACTCGGTCAAAGGGAAAAAAGAGCGTGTTGGGCGAATGGTACAGATGCGCGCCAACAACCGTGATGAGATCAAGCAGGTTCTTGCTGGTGATATAGCGGCAGCAATCGGTCTGAAAGACGTCACGACCGGCGAGACATTGTGCGATCCAAACCGTATTGTTGTTCTCGAGAAAATGGATTTCCCTGATCCTGTGATCTCTGTGGCTGTAGAGCCTAAGACTAAAGCTGACCAGGAGAAAATGGGTATTGCACTGGGCAAGCTCGCTCAGGAAGACCCGTCCTTCAGAGTCGAGTCGGATGAAGAGTCAGGCCAGACCATCATCTCTGGTATGGGTGAGTTGCACCTTGACGTTCTGGTTGACCGTATGCGTCGGGAGTTTGGTGTTGAAGCCAACATCGGTAAGCCGCAGGTAGCTTATCGGGAGACCATTCGCAAGAAGGTTGAAGTTGAAGGTAAACACGTCAAGCAGTCTGGTGGTCGTGGTCAATTTGGCCATTGCTGGTTGCGCCTTGAGCCTTTGCCAGCGGATGAAGAATATACATTTGTGAACGAAGTTGTAGGTGGTGCAATTCCTCGCGAATACATACCTGCAATTGATAAGGGTGTTCAGGAGCAGATGAAAAACGGCTGTCTCGCAGGATACCCATTGCTTGCAATGAAAGTGACAGTGTTTGATGGCTCTTTCCATGACGTTGACTCCAGTGAGATGGCGTTCAAAATTGCTGGCTCGATGGCTCTGAAAAAGGGTGCGTTGATGGCGGATGCAGCACTGCTTGAGCCGATAATGAAGGTTGAAGTGGTTACTCCTGAGGAGAACATGGGTGATGTCATGGGCGACCTTAACCGTCGACGCGGCCTGGTGCAGGGTATGGATGACAGTCCCAGTGGCAAGGTCATTAATGCCGAGGTGCCGCTCTCCGAAATGTTCGGGTATGCGACGGATATACGCTCAATGAGCCAGGGACGCGCGACGTACACGATGGAATTCCTGAAGTATGGTGAGGTGCCGAACAATATTGCTGAAGGCATCATCAACAAGAACAAATCCTGATTTCGACTATTAATTTTCCAGACTTGTTTTAAGAGGTGATATTGTGGCTAAGGGTAAATTTGAACGTAAGAAGACGCACGTCAACGTCGGTACAATTGGTCACGTTGACCACGGCAAAACCACACTGACAGCGGCTCTGACGCGTGTGTGTGCTGAGACCTGGGGCG
>Ga0169931_10007698_pt1 | contig 15906 bp, 8 predicted proteins | sample Kivu_15m_20L_FD_129675 | JGI IMG/M metagenome (GOLD analysis project Ga0169931, IMG submission 129675) | Freshwater microbial communities from Lake Kivu, Western Province, Rwanda to study Microbial Dark Matter (Phase II) - Kivu_15m_20L... | ecosystem: Environmental > Aquatic > Freshwater > Lake ...
CGCCACGATCGCGAATGCAGCAAGGAATACACCCTGCTTTCCGAGACGTGCCCAATCAGTGAGGATCAAGGCCAGTACGCCCCAGATCAGGATGTCGTCGAGGCTCGCATAACGCAGGATCCGTTGGCCGAGAGGTTTCTTCAACAACTGCAGACGCTCAAGGAACAGCGCAAGGATCGGCAGCGCCGTCACCGCAGAGGCCATGCCGATACCGAGGATGAACTGCCAACCGTCCGCGTTCGATCCGATCCAACCGCCGTCCCCGATCAGCCATACGGCGACTAGCGCACCGGCACAAAGAGGGGTAACGAGGGCGAAGCCCGCTGCAATGGCACTGTCCCGCCGCTCACGCCATGCGCTGCGCAGATCAAGTTCGAGCCCGGCCAGAAATACGAAGAGCATCACCGCCCAAAGCGCGACGGCATTGAGAGACTGGACGACAGGTGGCGTGAAGATGAACTCGTAATACTCGGGTAACCATGCGCCGAGTACGCCGGGGCCGAGCAAGATTCCGGTGACGATCTGTACGACGACCAGCGGCGCAAAGTGATCCGTCCGGCCAAAACGCCAGACGAGGAAAGGCACCGTGAAGATGATCAGCAGTGCGAGAAGATAAAGCTCACTGACCGTCATCTAGCGCGAGTCCGTCGATGACTGATACGTGAATACCGCGAAGCCCCAAGGGGAAAGCTCGATTGAGGTCTCCTCGCCAATGACCCGCTCTTCGCGCGAGAAATACTCGACGTACTCACCGTGCGCGAGCTTTTCCTTCAGTCGAACAGTTCTCGGCTCCGCCGAAAAGTTGAAGACTGCCAATACCTTCTCGCTGTCGTTAGTGCGAACGAACGAGAGAACCCGTTGGGGTGAATCATTGGTGATTCGAACCATCCGCGCACCCCAAGGCCCGTTATGGAGCGCGCGGTGGCGGGTCTTGAGTTCGATGAGCTGCTTGAACAAGGCCTCATGGGGATGGGCTTTCCACTCGATCGGATCTCGCTCGAAGAATGCAAGTCGCTTGTTGAGACCCGCCTCCTGGCCGTTGTAGATCAGCGGTATTCCATCACCTACGAACGTCAGGACGATCGCTGCTCGCACACCCTCACCGAACATCTCGAACTCAGTTCCCTCCCAGGAATTTTTGTCGTGGTTGCTGGTGAACACCATACGCATGCTGCCGCGCGGGAAGAGATTATCTTGCTCTGAGTAATGCCCCGCGAGTGAATCGACGCTCGCACCCTTACGCGCGACATCGTGGAGTGCAGAGTGCAGCCCCCAGCCATAGGTCGCATCAAAGGCTTCGTAGTGCATATCGCGGGAGGCGGCCTCGGCAAGCATAAAGACCGGTTTGATGGCATCGAGCTCCCGACGAACGTCATTCCAGAAGTCGATCGGCACATAGGCGGCGACATCACAACGGAAACCATCGACGCCGACATCGCGCACCCAAAACGCCATGGCATCCGCCATGTATGCACGAAGCTCGCGCTTCGAATAGTCGAATTCGATGATGTCCGACCAATCCCACCAAGACGTCGGATGAAAATCGCCTTTCCAGTCTCGCTCGTACCAGTCCGGATGCTGGGTCACGAGCGGGTTGTCCCATGCACTGTGATTGGCAACCCAATCGAGGATCACACGCATTCCGAGGGCCTGAGCGCGGGCGACGAATCGCTTCAGGTCGTCGATTGTCCCGAACTCCGGATTCACGGCACGGTAATCACGCACGGCATACGGGCTACCCAGCGTGCCCTTGCGATTTTTTTCACCGATGGGATGGATCGGCATCAACCACAAGATATCGACGCCGAGTTCTTTGAGGCGGGGTAACTGTGCCTCGGCTGCAACCAACGTGCCTTCGGATGTGAACTGTCGGATGTTGACCTGATAAATGACCGCATCGCGTGTCCAGTCCGGCGGCGTGATCTTGACCAGCGTTTCAGGCGTATGACGCGACGGGTCTTCGTCGCCCGATCTCGAATCACACGCGACGAGTGTCAACCCCGCCAGTGCGATGAGCGCGATTAGTCTGCCAGCTATGTTCATCGAAGGGCCTCGAGTCGAATGGCAAAACCGCCACCCTGCGCGACGGGAATCTCGAAGCGATCGCCGTACTTGGCCAGCCGCGTTTCGATGATGATCGAGTGTGGATTGGTCTGCCAGCTGGCATCGTCTCCATCGCGATACACCTGGGCGCGATAGCGCTTTCCAGGCGTCAAAAAGTCGAGCGACACAAGAAGCGTCCGGGCGGCCTCGTCCGTGACTCCGCCGACATACCAGTCTTCACTGGCTCGATCCTTGCGAGCAACAGTCACAAAATCTCCAACCTCACCATCGATCACCAAGGTGTCATGCCAATCGACCGGCACATCTTTGATGAACTGAAACGGTCCTGGGTACCGCTCATAGTTCTCCGGGAGATCCGCGACCATCTGGATGGGGCTATAGAGCACGACGTACTGCGCAAGCTGCTTGGCGAGCGTCGATTGAAACTTCTGACCGCCGCGACCCACGAGGCTCAAGACGCCGGGAGTGAAATCCATGGGTCCCGACAACATACGCGTAAAGAACAGTGTGGCCTCGTGCTCAGGGGGATTGGGCGGTACACCCCAGGCGTTGTACTCCATCCCCCGAGCACCTTCGCGAGATACCCAGTTGGGATAGGTCCTGCGCAGTCCCGTGTCCTTGATCGGTTCGTGCGGATTGATGGCGATACGTCGCTTGGCCGCCTCGGTGACCACCTTGAGATGATGACGAGACATGGCCTGACCATCGTGCCATTCGAAGCGCACTGATCCATCGGGATCGACGAACTTCGCGCCCCCTGCATCCGCGACATATCCCGTCTTGATCGCCTCGATACCGAGGCGTGCGCTCATATCGAGCGCGGCTCCAAGCTGCGCCTCATAGTGCGACGCGAAGCCCGACGTCTCGTGATGTCCCATGATGCGTACACCGCGCTTCTTTCCATAGGCAGCAACGGCTTCAATATCGAAATCCGGATAGGCCTTCGTAAAGTCGAACGAATCACCATTCGCGAACCAGTCTGCCTCCCACCCGACGTTCCAACCCTCGATGAGAACACTTCTGAATCCATTCGCTGCGGCAAAGTCGATGTAGCGCTTAGCATTCGCCGTCGTCGCCCCATGCTTGGGGCCTGATGACCAAGATTCCGTATCGAGGTGCAAGCTCCACCAAATCCCAACGTACTTGTGCGGCTTCACCCACGACACGTCTCCGAGCACGTTCGGCTCGTTGAGATTGAGGATGAGATCCGACATGTAAAGCCCCGCTGCCCGATCGGCGATCTGCAGGGTTCGCCAAGGCGTATTGAAGGGCGCTGTCCTGCGAACTCTCGGGCCCGTCGCCGCAGGCGAGAGCGTCGCCTTGAATCGAGTCTCTTCGACCCGACGTAACCACATCGCCGAATAATCGACGAGCGCGGCCTCGTGAACCGCGATGTGTAAACCCTCTGACGTACGGAACGTGGCTGGAGTGTGTGCCTGTCCAACTTCCGTCGCTGCCGTCCGGTTGTAGAGATATTCGTAACGGTTCCACTCCCCCGCCGGAATCCACCAGGCCGTCTGCGCATCGATCAGGTGAAACTCAGTGAGCTCGTCGGTGATGTTGACTTGCTTGAGCGCACTCTGATCTGGAAACTCATATCGAAAACCGAGTCCATCATCGAAGACTCGGAACACGACCGTGAATTCACGCGCGGCCGAGGCCGGCACGGGCGCCTTCGTCTCTCTTAAACGTACCAGTAACTCGTTATGACGATCCCGAACAAAACGCCGCTCGCCCCAGGGCTGCTCCCAAGTGTCATCGACTGAGCGAGTGACCTGCTCCACCATCGAAAAATGGCGCTCGAACTTGGGTGCATCCGCAAAGATGAATCCGAGTCGAGACTCACCAACAACGGGTTTTCCTTTTCGATCGACACGGTAAGCGACTCTGCCCTCACCGTTGATCGAAACCGTGACGCGCAGTACCTTGCCAGGGGAGTCGACCGAGGCGACATCCGCTGCATCAATCGGCATGGCCCACATGAGGGCCAGGGCAGAGATCGCCAGAGCCTTCGAAAGGTGATACGGCGACATCATCGATCTCCTCTCGCGGCACACACCGCAAAACCGAAGGCCGGTAAAGACATCTTGAGGCTTCCGGGCGCGCTCGCTTTCGACTCACAACGACCCTCGAGCGAGTCGAACGTCAACGAAGTGGTCTCGACCTGCACTTGCGTCACGATGGGCGAGGCCGATGTGTTGAACGCAATCACATATTCTCCGCCGCTGACCGGATCGAATCGCGAAACGGCGAAGATTCCGGGTTTACCCTCGGTGTATCGACGAGTCTCTTGCCGACCCGAGTGCAACGCGGCATGAGCGGTACGCAGCGTCGAGAGCCGAGCAATCAATGTGTAGAGCGGATGATCGGTATTGAAATGATCTTGAGCATGCGTCGTCGACGATCCGAGAATGGGCTGTGCCAAATACTCCGCGACCCGGCTCGCAAAAAGCGGTTGGCGCGCCGACTGATCACCACCGAGGCCTACGAAACCCTGCTCATCACCCGAATAGAGCGTAGGTACGCCGCGCAGTGTCAACAACATAGCGTGTGCGAGCTTGACCCGTGCAAGTGCTTCCTCGAGGGAGACATTAGGACGCTTCTTGAAGATGAAATGCGAAAATCGTCCGAAATCGTGGTTACTGATGAACGTCGGCGAACGTAGCGCGGTATCGGCGCCACCTTCATAGAGCACATCGTCCGCGAAGAGTCTCGCCAGCATATCCGTGCTCGCATCGCCGGCTATCGTCTCGCGAACTGCGGCAGCAAATGCGAAATCGAGAACAGTCGGCAAACCAGCCGATCGCGTATATCTCGCAAGCAACGAAACATCCGTGGGTGAGTCCGTGAAGACCTCACCAAAGATATGAAAATTGGGGATGCCGCGCTGCTTGGCGCGATCGAGCATCGCCGGGGTAAATGCCCGCCAGAATTCGTCATTGACATGCTTCGCCGTATCAATTCGGAAGCCGTCGATGCCATAGCGATCGATCCAGTTTCCGAATATGTCGATGAACCCTTGCACGACACGCGGGTTTTCCGTCATCAGATCATCGAGGCCGACAAAGTCTCCCATGTCGTTGCTCTCACCTGAAAACGTCGTATTGCCGCGGTTGTGGTACCAGATGGGATCGTTAAGCCATCCCGGAACCTTCACGGACTCCTCACCGCGCGGTACGAACGGCGTGTAGGCGAAATCAGCGCGAGTCAGCTTGGCGAAGTTCTCTGTGGTTTGATGCCGCGGACCGTCCCCTGCAAAACCCTCATTGATCGGCTCGCCCGCCGGGCCGCCGCGTCGCGAGTACGGGTAATCCGCGCGCGCTCGGTAAGGGCACTCACTTGTCGGGCATTCACGATACGCGATGACGTCAGCCGTATGGTTCGTGATGATATCGAGGTAGATTTTCATCCCGCGCGCTCGGAGCGCATCGATCAACTGCCTCAGCTCATCATCGGTTCCGAAATGCGGATCAACCGTCGTGAAGTCCGTGATCCAGTAGCCGTGATAGCCCGCGGACTCCTGGCCCGGTGCGCCCTGTACCGGCTTGTTCTTGTAAATCGGTCCAAGCCAAATCGCTGTCGCGCCGAGACCTTGAATGTAATCCAGTCGAGAGATGAGCCCCTTTAGATCGCCCCCGTTGTAAAACCCTTTGGACGTCGGATCGAACCCGGTGCGCAGCCGATCTCCCTTGAGTCCACCTCGATCATTTGTCGGATCTCCATTTTCAAAACGATCGGGAAGCATGAAGTAGATGACTTCACGTTCAGGGGCACGAGCACGAATCGATTCGAGCGAGGCGGCCGAGGCTACGCCAATTGAAGAGGTCAACAGAGCGAGGATCCGTATCGCCCACGATCCATACCAAACTACTGGTGTTCGCTCCTTCATACCGCCTCCGTTTTGGATCCGCGACCTCGCGCGGAAGAATCGAGGACTGCGAGGTCAACCTTTCGATCAGTGGGTTGCTGCGCAGTTCTGCCGAATAAACTCTGAGTGCTCGGGCATCACAGCAACGCACTTAAGGATGGTTTGCCGGATGTTTTCGAGATATCGAGCGACTTCATCTTCAGGTAATACGTCGGCAAGCGGGTGCCACGCCGTCGGCCGCATTCCCTGCCCATGCATCACCTGCAACCACGACACCTCGGCAAAGAGTTCATTCCCCTCGCGAACGGTACGCCCATGATTGAGGTAGATGTCCATCTTGTGCCGCAGGGACTCGGGAATGCGCATCGTGCGGCAATAATCCCAATAAGGAGAATCGTCACGCTCGGTCGCGTGATAATGCAGGATGATGAAGTCGCGGATCTTTTCGTACTCGAAGCGTGACTGACGATTGAACTCGTCGATGTCGGCTTGATTGAAACCCTTGTCTGGGAACCAAGCGATCGTCCGCGCAATCATCGTCTGCACAAGGTGAATACTGGTCGACTCGAGCGGCTCGAGGAATCCGCTCGCGAGACCGACTGCGATGACATTACGATTCCAGGCAAGCTTGCGCATACCGGCGGTGAAGCGCAACGTGCGAGGATCCGCCGTCGGCGTACCATCAAGATTATTGACGAGAATCGAAGTCGCCTCGTCCTCACTCATGTACCGACTGCAAAAGACATGACCGTTGCCGATTCGGTGCTGCAAGGGAATTCGCCACTGCCACCCGGCGGCGTGCGCGGTAGATCGGGTGTACGGCAGCAACACCTTGGCTGACGTACACGGCACCGCCACCGCGCGATCGTTCGGTAACCACTCGCTCCAATCTTCGAAACCTGTACGCAACGTTTGTTCGATGAGCAAGCCACGAAAGCCTGAACAGTCGATGAAGAGCTCACCATCGATCCGTCGCCCATCGGCCATATGGACCGCCGCGATGAAGCCGTTATCGGGTCTGAGCTCGACGCCAGAGATCTTTCCCTCGACCCTCTCGACGCCTGCCGCCTCACTTCGAGTGCGCAGGAATCGAGCATAGAGACTCGCGTCGAAATGGAATGCGTAGTTGATATCGGCCAGCGGGGATCCGGCCATATCCGGCGGCGGTCGCATGAATCGATTTTCACGCGACGCCATGCAGTCGATCGAGTATTCCTCAAGGTCGGCCGCTCGACCGAGATGGTGCATGCGACGCCAGTAATGTTCGAAGTTGACGGTCGAGAGCTCCTGACCCACTCGACCAAAGGCGTGCATGTACTTCTCGCCACGCCGCCACCAGTTGACGAACTCGATGCCCATCTTGAACGTGCCTTGCGTGGCACGCAGCATTTCGTTTTCGTCGATACCCACGACCTGGTTGAACAGCCGGATCATCGGGATGGTGGCCTCGCCAACGCCCACGGTTCCGATTTCCTCGGACTCGACAAGCCGAATGCGATAACGACCCTGCAAAATCTTGGAGAACGCGGCAGCGGCCATCCAGCCCGCCGTGCCGCCGCCGACGATGACGATCGTGCGCAGGAGTCTCGAATCCATGAGTGGATTACCCGCGTCCCAGCGACATTCCAACCCCACCAAAAATCACGTGCCCACCGGGATCTTACCGATCCCGGTGGGCAACGCTAGCCCAATCAATCAATAGCGGTAATTGACGCCGAACAGGTACGTCTTACCGTACTTCACACGCTCGATGATGTTGCTCTCGTTGTCACGATAGCGAACGAACGGTTCGTTGGTCAGGTTTTGGGCCTGGAACTGCAGCTGCAGCCCCTTGGCAAAGCCTGACTGGAACTCGTAGCTCAACTGTCCATCGAGGATCGTCTCACTCTTGATGTACGACAGCTGACGATCGCCCGTGAAGCTCGATACCTCACCCACGAAGCTCGAACGATATCGCTGCGCCAAGCGAGCTTCGAAGCCCGCCTTGGCGAAGTAGATCGTCAGGTCGGCCACGTTCTCGGACAGTCCCGGCAGCGGGATCGTATTGGTCACGATCTGGTCCACCGTCACGCCCCCGGTGGGCAGCGTGATCTGACTATCCGTATAGGCATAGCCCGCCTCGATACCGAACCCATCGAGGAAATCCGCCACCATGTTCAACGGGAACGAACCAGAGAGCTCGAGACCCGTGATATCCCCACCCGAGCCGTTGACCGGCTGAGTGAAGGTACCCACCTTCGGTGCGGTCGCCGGAATACCAGAACTCGCGGTGATGTAGGACGTGAAGTCGAAGGCTGTGTTCGGCACACGAACGATGTAGGTGTTGAGCTTCTTGTTGAAGGCTGCAGCACCCACATAGGCACGCGTGCCGAAGTACTTCTCGTAACGAAGGTCGAGAGCCGTTGCACGGAAGGGTTTCAACGCGGGGTTGCCACCGCCACCACCCAACCGGTTCTGGCCCGGGTCGTAACCGAAGTCGAAGCTCGCGCGCATGTCGTTGAGTGTCGGTCTCGCCATCTGACGAGCCAGACTGAAGCGCAACTGCTGATCGTCACCCATGTCCATGATCAAGTTGAGGCTCGGTAATACGTCGAGGAACTTGTCACCGTCGGTGTTTTCCTTGGCCGGACATACGTCGTTAACGCAAGTCGCCGAACGGCTCACATTGAACGCCGTCGAGCTCTGATCGGTGTTGATGAGCTGCACACCCAGGTTACCGCGCACGGGTTTATCGAAGAGCGTGCCCTCGATATTGCCCTTCACGTGGGCCGTCAGCAGCTTCTCTTCAACCGTCCAGTCCTTGTTGTAGATGTCCGGAACGCGCTTGGCCTCGATACGGTAGATCGATCCGATCGTACCGACCGGATTGAAGGTCGCGATCTTGATGCCGTTGACGGTCGCCGTTCCCGTCCCCGGCATTTCAGCCGAGGCCAGCGGACCACCCGAGGCGATCACGAGACGTCCTTCCGTGTACGAACGCTGCTTCTCACGGGTCGTGTAGTCGAGACCCGCCTCAACACTCGAGAAGAAACCGCCCTCGACGTCCTTCGAAACATCGAAGCGCAAGGACTTCACTTCATCCGATACGAAGGGCAGTTTGGAGTAACCTGCCTGCGCGATCGCCGGTCCGCCTCCCCAACCTTGGACGTCGGTCAGTTTGATGATCGAGCGATTGGAATAATCGATTCCGGGGGTGAACACCCCAGCGCTCGTGAACTGAATCGAGTCGAGCCGTGCCGTGCCAAGCGTCGACTGCGCGGTACCCGCCGTCGTCTCGAGGATGCCGCCGTTCTTCTCGGCCTTGGAGTACGACAGGTCGGTGGTGACCGTGAAATCACCCGCCTTGAACTCCGTGCTCCAGCCGATCGAACTCAGCTCATCCACGTTGTTGCTCGCATCGTTACGCACGACGGCACGAACATTGTTGAAGGTGCCGGCCGTGGCGTTACCACCGCTGACCGTTGCCGCCGTCAACTGCCCGCCAGAGTCGTAGTTGCCGGGGTTACCGTTCCACGAATCGTTGAGCGGTGCCTGGAAACCCTTGGTGGCCGTGAGACTGGTGAACTCTGCGTAAAAGAGATCAACCGTGCTCTTGAAGTCATCGGACGGCTCGAACTCAAGAACAGCCATCGCACCATCGCGACGTTGAGTCGTCTGATCAGCCCACGCATTAAAACCGTTGTACGGCACGTTGACATTCGCACCGCCGAAAGTCGCCTGACCACCGCCCCATGACTCGAAGCGCGAAGTCGTCGGTCCGGTTTCATCGAGACGAGCGATACCGACCGCAATACCGACCTTGCCATCGGCCAGCTGATCGATGTACGCGAGGTTGAAACGCTCGCCATCACCCTCAGCGATGGTGCCGACACCCAGCTTCTGCTTCCGATAATTGGCGGCGATGGTTCGATTGTCGCGGCTGAGCGGCCGGACCGTCTGGATGTTCACCGTACCGGCGAGACCCTGACCGACCAACGACGCATCGGTGGACTTCACGACATCGACTTGGCTGACGAGCTCGGAAGGATATTGGTCGTACTCGACCGCGCGGCTGTCGCCCACCGACACCTGTTGGCGTCCGTTGAGCAAGCCCGTCGTGAAGTCGGGTCCGAAGCCACGGATCGAAATCTGTGATGCACGGCCACCGGTACGCTGCGCGGCGACACCTGGAAGTCGCGCGATGGACTCCGCGATGCTGGTGTCAGGCAACTTACCGATATCTTCGGCTGAGACTACCTCGACGATCGATTCGGATTCTTTCTTGGCTGCGATGGCCGTCTCGATCGCCGCTCGGATGCCGGTGATCGTGACTTCAACGAGACCGTCGTCAGGCGATGCCTGCTGCGCCGCCGCGTTGTTGGACATGGCGATGGCCGCGGCAACGGCCAACGACAGCGCACTGCGCGGATGACGTTGGAATGGCTTCGACATAGATTGGTCGCTCCCCCTGTGAATTCTTCTTCGAACCAAAAAACAAAAGCCCTACCTCAATACTTGCATGACGTCCGTGTGACGCCCCAGATGAATACGATTTCAGACATTCCTCGTTATCTGAAAATCCACCAGATCATCGCTACCAAGGCGATCAAGCCAAGCGTCGCGAGGGCATCGACTTGGTACCCCGGAGCGGCCTCCCCGCGAGGGGTCACCTCGGAGCCGACCGTCAAAGTGTCCACTTGGTCGGCAGACGGCGGAGGAGTCGCAAGGCTCACCAGAACGAGAACCGACGCGCACACGACGAACAGGAAGATGGCGAAGTGCAAGAAATTCATGGTCGTGAACCAGCCGATCCAGCCGTCTCCAACCAAGTCTCGATTGAGCTCGAGCACCAAACGGGTCATGCCGACGACAAATCCCGTTAACAAGGCCGCCAAAGCGCCCTGCGAGTTCACCCGCCGCCAGAAGATGCCGATCAGAAACACGGCTGCAATCGGCGGCGAGATATACGCCTGAACGCTCTGCAAGTACTGATAAAGCTGACCTGAAATCAGCTGCATCATCGGAATCCAAGCGAGCCCGAACCCCACCATGACGAGCGTCGCGGCCTGTCCGACCACGACGAGTTCTCGCTCTGGAGCCTGCGGTTTGAGTTTTCGGTAGACGTCCCAGGTGACCAGGGTCGAGCAGGAATTGAACACCGACGACAGTGAGCTCATGAGCGCAGCCAAGAGGCCCGCCACGACGAGTCCACGCACACCCTCCGGGAGCAGCGCGGCAACCAACGTCGGCAATGCGGCGTCGGGTGAGGACAAGGTGATCTCCCCGCGCGCAGCCAGCACGTACGCAATGATCCCGGGTACGACGAAGATGAAGAGCGGCAGTAGCTTGAGAAAGCCCGCAAAGATTGCGCCACGCCGAGCCTCTTGAATGTTTCGCGCCGCCAGCACGCGCTGCACGATGAATTGGTCGGTACACCAATACCAAACACCCAAGATGGGGGCGCCGAGGAGAATGCCCGTCCACGGGAAGTTAGGGTCTGTCGCAGGCTTCCACATATCGAGGAAATCTGCTCCCGCCTCCGCCGCCATCGCGTCCCAACCGCCGACCGCCTGCAAACCGAACCAGGCAACGAGACCCGCCCCGGCCAGCATCACGAACATCTGCATCATGTCGGTGTACAGCACGGCCCGCATGCCACCGAACACCGTATAAAGGCCCGTCGCAATGACTACGATAAATGCGCCGGTCCAGAAGTCGATGCCCATCAAGGCTTCAAAGACGATTCCACCTGCGAAAATCGTGACGGAAATCTTCGTCATGACGTAACCAACGATAGAAATCGCCGCGAGATACCAACGAGTCGCCGGCGAATAACGTCGCTCCAGAAACTCGGGCATGGTGTACACCCCGCTACGCAAGTAGAAGGGGACGAAAAACCAGCCCAAGATCAGCAGGATCAGTGACGCAAGGATTTCGAACTGAGCCACTGCGACACCGCTCGCGGCGCCTGTCCCTGCCAATCCGACGAGGTGCTCGGAACCAATATTCGACGCGAACAGCGACGCCCCGACGATGAACCACCCGGCGTTTCGATTTCCCAAAAAGTAGCCAGCGGCCGATTCTCGTGTCTCCCGCTTGCGAGACACCCCGAAAGCCACCAAAAACACGACGGCGAAATAGGCCAGAACGACTAGCCAGTCGAGGCTCGTAAGCATAACCCCCCCTATTCTGATGCTGCGTTAGTTCTTGCTTTTACGCAGCACGCCAAAGAAAACACCAGCGGGCGGCAATTCCACTGCCCCTGGCCCGATGCGACAGGGCTCAAAACCGTGTCCTGTCAGCGCCTCGACCCGTGTGTGTGCGGGCAGCGTCAATGGAACTCGAGTCACTCCGAAATTGAACGCAGCGATGATCGACTGCCCATCGAACTCACGGACGATCGCGATGACCTCATCCTGCGAGGGCAGAACACTCATGGATCCCCAGCGTAGTGCTGGCTGTGCCCGACGAAACTTCACCATCGTCCGGTAGGCATTGAGAACGGAGCTGCGGTCGGATTCCTGCGCCAACACGGCACTTCGCCGATGCGTTTCGGGTATCGGGAGCCAAGGCTGACCGCGAGAGAAACCGCCATGATCCAGCTCGGACTCCCAAGGCATAGGCGTTCGACACCCGTCTCGCCCCTTGAATGCAGGCCAAAAGGCGATCCCATAAGGATCTTTCAGCAGTTCACGAGGAACCTCGGCCTCAGAAAGACCGAGCTCCTCGCCCTGATAAGTGCACGCCGTCCCCCGCAAGGAGAGCAAGAAAGCATTCATCAGCTTTGCACGCTCGACGTTATCGATTCCCTGTTGGGCCCATCGCGATACCACGCGGGCGACATCGTGATTACCGACCGCCCAACACGGCCAATAGTCTGGCGCACGCTCCGAGAGCTGCATAAAGACGTCTCTGAGGTGTGCCGTCGAGAAGCGATCGACCAGCAACTCAAAACAATAGGCGGAGTGCAGGCGACGGTCTCCGAGTGTGTAGTCACGCACGGCGGCGACCGGATCCTCGGAGGAGATTTCCCCAAGCGTCATTACGCCGGGATAGCGATCGACCAAATCACGCAACCGCTCGATGAAAGCCAAGGTCTCCGGCTGCGTGTTGTCGTAGAGGTGATACTGAGCCGCATAGGGGTTATCGATCGTGTACCCGCGTCCTTTGCGCTCGGCCTCAGGCTTGGGCGGATTACTCCTGAGCTTCGCGTCATGAAAGCAGAAGTTGATCGCATCGAGACGAAATCCGTCGACACCGCGGCGAAGCCAAAACTCCGCTTCAGCGAGCATCTGCTTTGCCACGTCAGGGTTGTGGTAATTGAGGTCAGGTTGACTGACCAAAAAATTATGTAGGTAGTACTGGCCTCGCCGGGGCTCCCACTGCCATGCCGAGCCGCCGAAGATGGATAACCAGTTGTTCGGTGGTGTGCCGTCTGGGAGTGGATCGGCCCACACATACCAATCCGCTTTAGGATTGTCCCGGCTACGCCGGCTTTCCTCAAACCAAGGATGGCGATCGGAGCTATGACTCAACACCTGATCGACGATGACGCGTAATCCCCGTCGATGGCTTTCACTGAGCAAGCGGTCAAAATCGGTTAGGGTTCCGAACACCGGGTCGACATCCCGATAGTCGCTGATGTCATACCCGAAGTCGTCCATCGGCGACCGATAGAACGGCGAAACCCAAATCGCATCAACACCCAAACTGGCGATGTAATCGAGCTTGCCGATGAGCCCGGGTAAATCACCCGTTCCATCACCGTTACTGTCCGCGAAACTTCGCGGATAAACCTGATAAATGACGGCACTTCGCCACCACTCTGCTGACGCAGATCGAGCAGATGGTGTTGACTCAAGGTCGACCGCCCCTGAAAGCTTTTCATCGAGCATCCAGAGCTCCCCCGGGTGCGCTCCCCCATGCAGCGCGACCCAACCTCCCGTGATTGTTTTCGATCCTCGCAGAAGAGCTATGCTGAATACGATTACATTTAATTGTCTAGCCACTACACGGCGCAGACACTCGCTCTGGGGGGGGCCAAAAAATGAAAAAGCCAGCTCTAAGCTTCTGGCATGTCTGGAACATGTGCTTTGGATTCATGGGCATCCAATTCGGATTTGCCCTCCAGAACGCCAACGTCAGTCGTATTTTCCAATCTCTCGGCGCATCGATCGACGCTCTACCCTTGCTTTGGTTGGCAGCGCCGGTTACAGGGCTCATCGTCCAACCCATCGTCGGCTATTACAGCGATCGCACCTGGAATCGCCTCGGGCGACGAAAGCCGTACTTTTTATACGGGGCGCTGTTATCGACTGCCGCCCTCATCGTCATGCCGAATAGCCCCACGCTATGGATTGCCGCCGGCATGCTCTGGATCCTCGACGCCTCCATCAACGTCTCCATGGAGCCCTTTCGGACTCTGGTCGGCGATATGTTGCCCAATCGTCAGCGGGCGCTCGGCTATGCGATGCAAAGCTGGTTCATTGGTGTCGGCGCCATCATCGCTTCGGCTTTGCCTTGGATGCTCACAAATTGGTTCGACGTCTCTAACACGACGGCGGACGGAAGCGTTCCTGAAAGCGTCAAGTGGTCGTTCTATCTGGGCGCCTTTGTTTTCCTTGGGGCGGTCGGATGGACGGCGATCAGGACGCGGGAGTATCCCCCGGAGACGATGCGCTCGTTCGAGGATGCTCTTGATGTCCCGCAGACTGCGGAGACCAAAGGGATGATCGCCACCCTGACGCACGACTTCGTCAACATGCCCAAAGTCATGCGCCAATTGGCCGTAGTTCAGTTTCTCACTTGGTTCGCCTTGTTTTCGATGTGGATCTACACCACTCCCGGAGTGACCTCGCACCACTACGGGACCAGCGACGTCAATTCCGCTGCGTATAACGACGGCGCAGATTGGGTCGGCGTGCTGTTCGCCACCTACAACGGTGTCGCTGCACTGGCCGCGCTTCTTTTGACGCCGCTTGCAACGCGGCTCGGACGACGTGGTGCCCATATGCTCTGTCTGAGCTTGGGCGGGCTCGGCCTATTTTCATTCGTTTTCATTGACGATCCGCGTTGGCTCATCCTGCCGATGATCGGCGTGGGCTTTGCGTGGTCGTCCATCTTGGCCATGCCCTACGCCATGCTGGCTGGAGCATTGCCCTCGTCGAAAATGGGCGTCTACATGGGGATGTTCAATTTTTTCATCGTCATCCCGCAGATTCTGGCGGCGACTTTGCTCGGACTGCTGGTGCGATGGGTGTTTGACGGCGAAGCGATTTACGCCTTGATGACTGGTGGAGTACTGCTCTTCCTCGCTGCCTTCGCCACCTTACGTGTGGACGATCGCGATACCGAAGGGTGACCGCCGCAACTCCCGCGAATGACGAGCGCAGGCTCGATCAGAGTGGACTGAACACTCCCGCCGTCAATCAACTCAATGAGATTCTCGACCAGTCGCTCTCCAGCACGACGGGTATCCTGTCTGACAGTGGTCAGCGGCGGGTTGTAGTAGCTGGCGGTGACGATGTCATCAAACCCGACGATCGACACATCCTCGGGCACACGCAGGCCATGATCCATCAGTGCACGAATGACACCAATGGCAATCAAGTCGCTCGCTGCGATGACCGCATCAAAAGGTTGCCGAGAGTTCACCAACTGCAAACCCGCTTGATAGCCTGAGGCAGACGTGCTTTGCGCGTCGATCCGTAACAGCGGATTCGGCTCAAGCCCCGCCGCGCGCAGCGTGGCTTCATAGCCGCGATGACGCTGCATGAACTCTGGACACTGATCGGAAGCGCCTCCCGCAAATGCAACCTTTCGCCGCCCAAGCGTTAAAAGGTGTTCCGTTGCCCGTCGGGTCCCGAATTCGTTATCGCATCCGAGGTAATGCCCGTGCAGATCCTCGATGACCGGACCCCAAATGACAAAATGCGCGCCCGATTCCGTCAAACGACGAAGTCGATCTGCGGAGGTGGTGTAATCACCATAGCCGA
>Ga0169931_10007699_pt1 | contig 15905 bp, 4 predicted proteins | sample Kivu_15m_20L_FD_129675 | JGI IMG/M metagenome (GOLD analysis project Ga0169931, IMG submission 129675) | Freshwater microbial communities from Lake Kivu, Western Province, Rwanda to study Microbial Dark Matter (Phase II) - Kivu_15m_20L... | ecosystem: Environmental > Aquatic > Freshwater > Lake ...
CAATAAAATCACCTAAAATATTACCAAGTTTTAGAACCTGATTGACAGCATCCCAAGATTTTACTTTTGCCCTAGCACTACTTGCAGCACCAATTACACTTTCATTGAATACATATGTGCCATATCCAACGGTTTGTTGTGGTCCAGCAATTATAATAGTTGGAGCACTTTCGTAGTAACCACCAGCATCTTCAAGAATAATTGCAGTAACTGTGCCAGCAGTAGATACAACTGCTCTACCAACAGCATTTATAGTAGTGCTTCCAATTCCAGATTTTACAAAACTTACAGTTGGAATACCAATATACCCACTACCACCACTTGTGATAGTGATAATGCCTACTGCTTGACTCGATATTGATGCCGTTGCATATGCTCCCTTCCCTCCACCACCAATAAAGGTTACTCTTGGTGCTACAGTATAACCAAATCCAGGATTGGTAATATTAACTGCTTGAACTCTTGATAAATCTGGATTGCTATCGCAGAAATCTACTATACCCTTAATCATTGATGCAATACCTACAGCAGTTAATCCACCAGAAGGTGCTGATGTGATAGCAACTCTAGGAACAGAAGTATAACCAGATCCACGTCTGGATACGGTAATTCTTCTTACTGATCCATCTCTCAAACTTGTAATTGCAGTTGCAGTTGATCCCAGACCAACCATATTGAAAGTTTGAATATATCCTTCATCCTTAACGTTATCATCAATTTCAAGAATTCCAGTATCAATTTCTTCACCATTGTAGGCATATAATTCACATCTTAACTCATAAACGTAATTTTTTTGTAGTTGATAAAATGGTTTTTCATGCTCTACATATTTAATTTCAAACAAACGATCACCTAAAGGAAAATATATTAAATCACCTTCTTTAGGTCTACTTGTTAGTTTTGATTTATCTCTTACTTCTATAAATGGTCTAACCGCAACTTCGTAACGTTCTTGTGATATTACTAAAGTTAAATCATCAACTTCTTGGACTCCAAATTTAGAAAGTAATGTTCCAGCACCACTGTACCCATCATAAGTATCTACATATGCCTCTATAGGAATAGCATCTCTAAATTCTGATCTAGAGACTTCCTCCATGATAGTTTTTTCATTTACAAAAATTCTGGGAATATAATATATTTCAACCCCGAACATTTTTAAATGTTCATTTACTAAATCCTGGATTAAACTCTGTTCCCCAGAAGATCCATGTAGAAAGAAAGGATTTAATGCCATATGATTAACCTATCATATCTAATGGTGGCAATTCGTATGTAGATGACATCTTTGACATAATCTCACTTAATTCTTTTTCACCATCATCATAAATTTGCCTTCCATTTAATTCCACTCCACCAGGCAACTTAACACCTTGGAACTTAATTAAATTCTGCCCCCACTGTTTTTTAATCAATGCTGTTAAATATGGCTTTAAAAATGAATCATTCCAAATTCTTGGCGATTCTGTAGGATCTAAAATTCTATAACAATCAATAATCAAAAACTGTCCTGGTGTAAGAGCAGACCAATCTACATCAAGATACAACCTATCTTGTCTTTGATTAAATCTAATCTGTTTTTGTGTAGTTAATAAAAAGTCAATATCTTCCAAATATCTTTTGACCATTGAATATGTTAGTAATTCAACAGAACCCCAATAGTAAATATCATTTAAAAATAACTGATATTTAATACTAAACATTCCACTTGAAATTGAATTTGAACCTTCAAAACTTAACACCTTATTGACACCAATTACGTGTGGTGGTATTTGAAGATAGTTGCTAGTTTCAAAATAATTAAATGTCTTTGCAACGCCAACAATATTAGTTGTTGTTGAAGTTACTGCTATACCAGGACCACCAAATTTAGCTCTTCCTCTATCAATATCTTCCTGAGTTATTTGATACTTTAAATATGTCTGCGTTACCCCATCAAAATGTCTCTCATAAAAAAACTGCAGAGCATCATCAACCAAATCTTCAATTTGCTCATCAGCAACATTTATTTCAAGGACTGGATATCCAAGTTTTCTTTTACAGTAATCTATAAGTTCTTGTCTAGATGTTGGTTGAGCCATGCTTGAGTACCTTTATTGATTATTATTTTAATAATGCCTTCAATAAATCTTTGATTTCATTAATATCATTTTTTAGTGAGGATAAATCAGACTCAATTTGATCCATCCTCATTTTTTCCAAAGATTTTGTTTTTTTCAAAGATTTATAATGATCATATCCTTTTTTATCGGTGTTGATAATTGCATTGCTGCGTGTATCTCTTACGAGATTGCTATGATTTTCAACTTTTACATGATAGTTATCGTTCATATTAAGCAAGCGCAATTACTCTCAAATCTTTGATTCTTGGTGGATATGCTTGGTTTGTTGAAGAACCAACTATCTTAATACTAAAATATCTAAACTCTGGTAAGGAATCAATGCTAAATTCATAATCTCTAAATACCAGATTTGCAGAATCTGCAGATAAAATATCTGTTTTAGCGACATTTTTATCTGGTTTACCATTATTTTGACTTGGGTTAACAATGTTCCCATTAACATCAAGATTTTCATATCCTGGGAAAGGATAGTAAATTGGTTCAGCAAATGGATCATTACTAATTGAATAGAATACACGTACATCATTATAAGTGTTTACATATGCTGCAAATATAACTTTTAAAGAAGTAGCTGCGTTTTCTAATTCAACTGGTTGATTAGCATAGATAAACGCTGATGGGTCATCATTAATTGAAGAAACCCTAGGATCACTAATATAATCTGATATTGGATTATCAATTCTATTGGACACTAAAATCATTCCAACTCTATCAAGATCGATCACAGGAGAAATTTTTGAATTGGATGTTGCTAGTGTAAACGTTAATTCCATGGATTTATTTCCAGGGAAGTTTGTTGTTTGCTGCAATTCATTCACCCTAGAAGCAATTATTCTAGGTTCTGGTAAATAAGTATCTTCTGTTAAGTTAATTGGGGTTGCCTCTGTTTCAACGAATGAAATTTCCTGACCATCAACACTTGTTCCTGTAATACCTTTTAGAGTTGCTTTTACAGAGGTTCCAGGTAGAACCATTGTTTGAACAATTGGGTTTACAGTTTCATATTGAATATTTTGTGTTGCTAAGATAGAATCTCCACCACTTGATTTTGATACATTTATATAAAGTTTAGGGAATCCAGAACTAGAAGATCTGTCCACACCATTTTCACTAGTGTTGATTCTGATGTAATAACTATCAAGATCAATAGGTCTTTCAACCAAAGCATCTTGTAAGTAGTGAAGTCTATTAATTCTTCTTAAAGAAATTCCATTATTTTCATATTTTTGAATGGTAGTTCTATTTGGATAACTGAATGCACCAGTACCTTCAACCGATCTAGTAATTCCAATTAATTGACCATTAGCAACGCCAGTATATGAAATAATTTCGTTGTCTAAAAGTGCATATCCTGGATTTGTTGCTCCAATAGATACATTTTCAAATACCTCAAAACCAGTTGTATTTGCAATACTAATAGGACCAGAATTTGAATTATTATAATCTGATGTTAATATAGTTGATTTAACATCTCCTTTGACACCACTGATTCTTACAACGTTTGTTGTAGAATGCATAGCATGATTTTTATGATTTACTTTAATATGTAAACCATCTTCAGATAAAGATGCTAATTCAAAATCATTAACAACTGAATTTGTTCCAGTGGTATTAAGTATAGTTGTTATTCCACTCGATGCACTTACAAACTGAAGTGGTTTAGCAGCATTAATTTCAAATTCTCCTTGTACATTATCAATTATTAATTGATTAACTCCAACAATATTTGATAATGACAATTGAAGATTTCTTCCTAAAGAATCATTTCCAATTGATGGAACTGTTAAAACGTCTCCAATTTGGTATCCATATCCACCATCTCTAATTGTTGCTGCAAGAGCGACGCCATTTACTCCACTTGCTTGTCCAATGGTAATATCTGCAGTAGCATTTTTACCACTACCACTAAAAGAACTTAAAGGTACATTATTGAATGTAAATGATGTGCCATTTGATGGAGTATAACCAATACCAGCATTAATAATTACTAAAGATCCAGTTGCAGATCCTCCAGCACCAACATAATCACCACGAGCATTTGTATTCTGTTGAATAACAGTATTACCAATGACTAATGAAGATGTATTGATAATATTACCTGTGCTAATAATTAATTTTTTGGCATCAAATTCTAAAGCATCCTTTACTAAAGTTGCAATTTGCCTATTACCTGTATTTAATTCTGGGTTATAGAACGATATTGTTCCAGAATCTGCAAGGAATCCAGCAGAATAAAGATTAAATTTCAAATCTTCATACTGACTTGGTGTCCAAGTAGAACCATTTTGTGATTTGAATAAAGATCCCAAATATGGTTGTGCAGATACAATAACCTGTCTTGATTCTGGTTGCAGTAATGTAGAAATATCAGTTTCACCCATTCTGGAAATCCAAACAGTGTACTCGTTTGAATTTGATAGTAAGACTACAGCATGGTCGGTATTTGAATGCAGATATACTGGAGCTGGGAATGTTATCCTTGTTGGTTGGGTTGCATCAGAGGATATAACAACATCATCAGATTCTACTATTACTTCTCCAAAAGGATATACTTGATCAGAAGGAACACCATTAATAATTGGACGTAACTGCACAGTTACTGGAAGTAGCGAATCTTTAGTTCTGAAATAAACTTCAATACTAGTAATAAATGCCCCACCATCATCATTAATACTGAATGATTGTGCAAGAGGATCCTTTCCTCCACGAGGCGGCGGCGGTGCTGGTGGCGGTGGTGGTGGTGGTGGCGGTGGTGGTGGTGGCGGTGGTGGCGGTGGTGGCGGTGGTGGTGGCGGTGCAGGTGGACGCGGTGGTGGCGGTGGCGGTGGTGGAGATGGTGGTCTTGGGAATGATGGAGATGGTGGAGGTGGAGATGGTCGAGGTGGTGGCGGTGGCGGTGGTGGTGGGGGTAGTGGAGTAATACTTCTAGTTGTTGAATTACTTACAGTAGTAGTAGATTGAACATCTGTAGCTGGTCTACTTTCACTAGCAGCAACGACATCAAATCTTGGTTTTCTTGTTGATCTTATAGTCTCCTGCATATTATTAATGGATCCAGAAGCAAAATATGCTTCTTGTCCAGAAGTAGAAGTTAAACCACCTAAAGTACTATTTGATTGTTGTGAGGTTAATCTGAAAATTTTTGTTCCAACTTCAAAAGATGGATTTGATGGTAAGTTTGGATCTGGTATAAACAATGATCCAAGAACAGATCCTACATTATCACTGAATAATCTAACAGAAACAACTTCGGCTTCAGCAGAAGCACTCCTCAACCTCATACCTGTTCTTATAAATCCACGATATAGTGATTGGTTACTTTCCGCTAAGGTTCTAGTGTCAACGTTAAGCAGTATACTAGAACTTGAGTAGTTTGTTGGTATTGTATAACTTTCATCATAAGGACTTGTTAAAAATACATCTGTTGGATTTGATATTGGACCATATTTGTGATTTGATGTTGCTACTCTAAATGTAATTGATGGTGTAGAACCAGTGGTTACTGTAGTAGAACCAGTTGTCATGGTTCCAGTAACTAATTCACCTACAGAGAATGATCCACTAATCATTCTTATTTCAATTAATTTTGGAATAATAAAGTTGTTTACATCTTCACCGTCAAAAAATCCATAAAGTCTTGTATATGGTCTGAACTTTCTTCCAGTAAATTCAATATTTCTAGACCTCATAAAAGGAACTACAGAGGTACTTACAACTCTGTCACCTTCATTCGTGGTTTGAATTTGTTCAGAAACTCTTAACTGATTACCACTTCTATTTTCTGTACCTGTTCTTGTTGTAGTTGTAACTGTTGTAGTTTGTAATTGGTTAGTTGTTACTAATGCACTACCCGTATTTGAAGTACTAGTTGAAGTTACAACAGTATTACTAGTTGAAGAAGTGCTAGATCCAGTCCAAGTAGCTTGCCATGCACCCCATCTAACAGGTCCTAAACCTGTTTGTTGGTCATATCCAGCATACTCTAATTGAAGTCTACTTTGAGTGTAATCATCAACATCTATTCTAAGCGGTTGTAATCTAACTTGATCAACCCAAATATCAGATGATGGGAATAATTGAATATTACCAGTATAAGTTACAACTAGGTATGGAGTAACGTTTTCAACTCTGGTTGCAAATGGTTGAGTAAACTGCAAATATTCTGCATAATCTAATGTAATTAACTGACCTGTTCTTCTAATATTTGATCCAATGATATCAGTTACAAAAGCAGGGTCTGCTGTTGGACTTGCTGTAGTTCCAATTCCTAGTAGAGATTTAGAACCAACTAAAAGGTCTATGGATGTTGTGAAGTGAGATGGTCTCAATTCAAGTGTTGTTGGATCAATACTGTTAGTAATTTTACCAATTTTTAGTTGTGATCTAGTATTGCTAAAATTGTCAACATAAATTCCAGATTTAAACCTAGTTAATCCATTTTCATCTGGAATGAATAATGATTCTGTTTTCGATTCTAAAATTGATAATGCAGTATAATACTCTAAGTTTTTAATTCTATCTTCAAGCAAAGAGATATCTTGCATTCTATAACGTTTATGTGCATTTAAATTTATTTGTAAGTTTTCTGTGCTACAAACATATGGAGGTAGATTTATTGTAGCAACTTCTAGTGAGTCTTCTAAAGAAATTGGTGGAAGTGGAGTTTCCGAAGGAACCCCTTTAATTAATTGAAATCCTCCATCTATTTTTAAAAATAGTTTATCAATTCTTGGTAGATAATGTGAATATGTAAGAACAATAGATTCATCCGAAGCTAAAATGTTTTTAGCAGAGTTTGTTCCATCTTCAAAAGATCTAGACGAAAATTCAAATGGAGAAGAACTAGTAGAACTAGAATTAAATTTGCGAACCCTTGGTCTAATATCAAGTATATCCGTTATTCTTTCATTATTTTTAATTAAAGGTAAATCGCAATAATTAAATTGATTATATGAAGATACTGTAGTAATATCTCCTTCTGTAGAATCACTATAAGTTGCCGATTCGTATATAACTCTTAGTGTTCTTCTTGGTTCTTTTGTGTTTGGTTTTCTTACCAATCTAGAATAATCACAAATAGTTTCTCTCTGTCCAGAGTCCAAAGTAAATCTTTCAATAATATTTTCATCACCAGGATCAAAGTCATTTATTGTTCCACTAATTCCACTTGTTTCAGATCTAACAGTTTCCCCAATTTCAAATCTAAGATCGTTTAAATATACTAATCCTATTGTAGCAGTTCCAACTTTTTCAATATAAAGACAAACTGCTCCACTTGTAGAACCAATTAACTCTTCTCCAATAATGAAATCATCTACCTTACCAGTTGGACCATCAAGATTAAATAAACTTATAGATGGTAAAGTCGGATTATTCGTATCATTTGCTTCATATACACCATAAACTTTTGTTACGTCAGGTTCAAGCAAACAAATTTCTTTATCTTGAACTCGTAGACCATAACCATAACTTCCATATGTTAAACCATCATCTAAAGTTGTAGAACCGATTCCAGAAGCAGATAATTTTGATTTATTTACAATGATAGAACCAGTTCTATTTAATGATTTTACTTTATTAGATACATTTATTTTAGTAAGAGTTGCAATTAATCTTGCAGAACCAGGCACATTTAATCCAAATATTCTTAATTCCTTTCCACCATTACTAAATCTGAATTTATCCTCAGTAAGTTCTTCAAAACCACCAGTAGAATTTATTAAAACGTATCTTTCCTCATCGAATGGTAAAAATGTTTCATTTGTCCCTGCTTGTATTGTATTAGTTGCATTAGCAGTGATAATTACATTAAATTCCTTTCTAATTGATAAAGTAGACCTAGTTAAATCTACACTAGAAATAAACTTTTTGGGAAGAGGTGTGTATAGAGTATTATCAATCGATGATCTTAAGTTTGCACCAATTAATTCAAAATCTGTTGGTGTTATATTACTAGTTGGCAGACCACCATCATTTATATTTGAAACAGTAGTTACTCCAGCAATTACTATACTATTTGCACTAGTAATTGAAGAAATTCTAGCGTATGTTTTTGTATTTAAGTTTGTAAGTAGAGGATTGCTAAATGATACAAAATCACCCTCTTTTGCTATCAATCGAAAATCTATATCAGAACTAGTTACTGTAGACACTCCTGGAGCGGATCCAGATTTTCCAGTAATGTTTACAACACCAATCGAAAGAAGACTTGATAATTTTGTATCACCATTAAAGGTTTGACCCACCCCAACAGAACTATATACTGATTTTATGTCTGATATTTTGTATTCAATTGGACTGGTAATAATTCTATTACTATCAACACCATTTAAGATTAGTTTTTCACCTCTTACAAAAGATCCTTTAGTGCAATATACCGTAGCAATTCCAGTAGTTGTATTGAATCTTAAATGTCCACTTGCTCCACTAGACTTACCTTCTACAAAAGTTGGAACAGTTAAAGTTATTGCTTCATTTAAATTTAAGTCAGTATATGTTTGAATATCATATAACGAAATATCCCATTCATTTAAATCACCAACAACAAAAGAATACGATCCTGACTCTAAAGCATAATCATAAACTCTGGCAACTCCGATTTCTTTTCCAGAAGATGTTGTTGAAGTAATGCCAATTCTAGAATTTCTTAAACTTATTGACGATGAAGTACTGAATCCAATTCTAGGAGCACCAATAACTCGGTTTAAAGATAGTGTTGGACCAGTAAAATAATTAACTGCTTGGTCTTTTAATGTTTTAGTTGTTCTTGTTTTTTCAAAATCTAAATAATGTACTGTTTTTGAATCTATTTCAAAACCACGGATAAAAGCTTTACCTGGAGATATTTTATACGTTCCTAAATCCTCAGCAGGAATATTATTATTATATGTTAATTGTCCACGTAAAAATATTCCATTGTTACCCTTTCGATTATTTAATGATTCTCTTGCAGTAATTGCAAAAGGTTTCACATAAAAATTTCCAGATTCATTATAAGTTCTTCTCGCTAATTCTTCTGCTAATTCATTATATTGAGTTTTGTCTTCAATATGTTGAATATTTCCTTGTCTTAATACTAAGAGCTCAACAAAATTTTCATTCTTCTCAGAATCTAATGGTTTTTTTGTTAATACCGCAGTAATTTTTAATCTATCAGCACCAGGAGCTGCAAAGTTATTAAATCCTTTTGCGTTGTCAGTTAAAGATGGATCAAAACCAGATGTTATTATTTCTTCAAAGATCTCCAACCCTACCCTATAAGTAGGAAACTGATTATGTGCATCAAGAATTAGAGTTTGTGGACTAACTCTTACAAAAGTTCCCCTCAGATAATAAACACCTTCAGATAAAAATACTGCAGATCCTATTGAAGTTGAACTAGCAGCAGCTGTAATGCCAAATCCTTGACCAGATTGAAAATTAATAACAGATGTTGATACATTTTTTTCTAAACTTAAAACTTCATTATCATCAAAAACTTCTTTTCCGTTTGGACCAGTAGAAACATAACTTACAAATAGTGTATAGTATCCTCTAGAAGAAAATTCTGGACCAACACTAGAGACAACTTTTGCTTTTACGTTTGATGATTGTCCTCTAATATACACATTAATCAAATCTTCAGCATAACTTGAAATTGGTATTCCAAGATATTCTTTTTCAATTTCTACTGCAAAAAGAGTATTGTTATAATTAATTTGTCCAGGGATTACAACTGATCCCTCTTTAAACAAATGTGTGCCTACTTGTTCAATTTGATTCTGGAGAATTGATTGTAAAGATGTTAATTCCCTAGATTGGATTGGCAATCCTGGTTTAAATAATATTTTGTGATATCCCTTATTTGGATCAAAGTCGTCAAAATACGGAGATACGTTTAAATTAGTTTCTTGTGGCATAACTCTTTACTAGAATTGCAAAATAACTTTGATATCTTCTCTTTGATTCACTGACCTTGTAATTGAAGGTCTATTATCAACATACAGAACGGTTCCAGAATATTTTTGTACTTCTGGAGAAGCCACTCCTTTAATAAAAGTTTGTCCCAAATAGTATGTTTTATTATTTATGACGGTACTTATACCTGGAGTATTGTCTGTCCCAAATCCATCATCAACATATAAGTCTTTAGATCCACCGATTATTCTTAAAGAACCCCCAGATGTAACTGTGGATGTAAACTTATTTAGTCTAAAACCATAAGTTGGATTTGATTTTTGTGTCCCGTCTGTATTAAATCCAACTAAAGATCTATCTTGCCAATATTTTAAAACACCAGTTTGTGCATCATAAGAAACAACCCTACCAATAGCAGTGGCACCAGTTCCTACAGTCTGAATAATATATGTATTTTGTTGAAAAGTTGTTGATTTATAATCATCTACATTTGGTGCTAAACCTTTTAATTTAATTGCAAATAAAGAACTAACTCGATCTTCAGTAATAATTGTGCTTGATTCATATGCTTGAGGATTTTCAATAATTCCAATTCTTGCAACAGAAGTGCCCGTCACAAAGTCTGGATTCTGATCATCATTTTCAATTCTAGAGTATATAAGAACGTTTGTAGAACCTAGTTCTTTATATATATCAGCACCATGACCACCAGGAGGAGGAATTATTACATCAAATATTGGAGTTAAAGAACCAGTAGGCACATTTCCTCCAACTAAGTCAACACTTGCATAGGTGTATCCAGAACCACCATTTGAGATTGTAATTGATTCTACTTTAGCGTCATTGTTGATTACCATGGTGCATTCTGCACCAAGACCATCTCCCTTAATAGGAACTCTGGTATAAGTGGTGTTTGGTGGTCCGACTAAGTATCCCCTATTTTTTACAATAATAGTTTTTAATTGTCCACTTGTTTCCGCATTATTTTTAACTGGTAAATAATCTGCATTTGTTTCCCAGTCTACTGGAAGAGGTATAAAATTAACAGAGTCAAACTTAATAACATCACTTGGACTAATAGTATAGAGATATTTCCAAATATAACCATCACCACTAGTACCAGCTGCTCTTGGTTCTAAGTCTGTAAATTTAGGTTCATCAAGAGAAGGTTTTCCATTTGGGTTTTCTGGATCAATACCATTATTTAAACAAATATAAACTCTAAATTCACTATTGACAACAAAATAGTTTGAAGAGTATAAACTTGTTTTATTGGATGGTTTTGATAAATTATTTCTATTAATGTCATGACGATACATATCATAAATTGTAGCTGAAGCCCATTGTATTTTTCTAACAACTGGTCTTATATCATCAGCAGCAATTTTTTTCAACGCAACCATAGTGTCCCAATAAAAATTGGTATCATCAAAACAATCTCGTGGAGACGGTGGACTAGTATTCCAATTATCTTGAACTTCATCTGCATTAGGAAGTCCAATAAAAGTATAATAAGAATTACTAGGGTCCCTAATTTTATCGATGAAAGTTCTTGCGTTCTTAACTCTCAATAAATCAGTTATAATTGCTGCCATTTTTTGAATTTAGACTTCTATATCTTTTATTTATCAGCTAATGTAACCCAAATATTTTAATGGGTTCTTTCTTTTTATTATTGGGTTTGTTGATATTCCTGATTGTCTTGTATCATGCTGTGCCGAGAAAGTTCCAGGTCCAATTCTAACGGGCATGTTAATCTTACCCCAAGTATAATGTCCATAAAATGCTGTTGTAGCAAAACCAACAATACCACTTAAAGGACTATTGAGAACTTTTACAACTACAGTTGTAACCGTAGTCGCAATTCCAACAGTTGATGCTAATCCGCTAATTCCAGGTGGTATAATTGCAGATTTTGTATACCAATGTGTGCATTCAAATGTCATATCTGCAAATTGAGATGATATACCTAAAATAGAACCATTACTCCGTAGTGATGCTTGAGGTGCAACTCCAAAATTAGATCCAACAACATTGAATAAGTATCCTGTTGTAATTCCAGTTTGAGATATATTCAAACTTTTTCTTATTCTAGAATCTAATGGTATGAATAAATTAAATTCTAGACTTAAGCATGTAGTAACGCCAGAGCAAGATGTTGTTGCAACGCCAACTACAATTCCATAATCTCCTTCATAAGATACTCTAATTACATCTTCAACCTTTCTTGCTGGAGGTGCGATTAAAACTTCAGGTGGTAAAATGGATGCAACTGTAAACTTCATTGGTGATTTTAATGCCCATTTTCTAGAAGTCGTTGCCAATCCAACATTGTCAAAGGTATCAACATAAACAATATCTCCAACAGAATAATTTGCACCATTGTCAATAACGTTGACAGAAGATATGTTAAAGTTTAAGGTGCTGATTTGTATATCAGCAGTTGCTCCTCTACCAATTCCAGTTTCTGATCTTAACCTAGCCTTGTAGAAAGTATTATTACCAGGGCTCAATGGTGGGAATCCACTACCTTGTTGCGTTATTGTAATTGAATCTAGTGGACCGTAAAAATAATTTGTTCCACCAGTTCCAACTGATATTGAAGTAATAGATCCTCCAGTACCAATTGTAGCAGTTGCTGTAGCATTAGTCCCAAATCCATATGGTTTTTGTATTGTTACTTGAGGTGCAATTGTATATCCATACCCAGGGTTTGTTATTAGTACACTAGTTACTGATCCACCAGATCCTACAGTTGCTCTTGCAGTTGCAGACTCTAAATTATCCTGACTAAGTATTTGAACAACAGACCTTTCCTCAAGAGGTATACCTTCATAAGAATCATCAAATAATGGTCTAATACTATAGACAAAAACATAAGTGGATCCAATTCCAATAGATTCAATAATATTTGTGTTTGGACTAATTGCTGGTTCATAATATACCCTATCTTTACCGATAAATTCATTGTCTATAATTTTATCCACAGTTTGCTTAAACCAACTAATTGGCCTGGAGAACAGTTCATTAAGAGTAACACCTTGACCTCCATAGTTATTAGTAATGATTTTATCTGCAGATACAACATCCATTACAAGTCTTCTTTCTTCTGTAAATGTCTCATCAATATCACTATACAGTTGAACATCATCACCAACTTTAACACTAGGTAAAACATCAACGGTTTTAACGTCAATGTTTTGAGTTCCAGTGTACATTAAAAGTTTAGCCGTATCACCAGTTGTACTAAAACCAGATACCAATCCTTTTGGTGCTTCCGTGAATCTTAATGTACTTCCTCCATTAAATTGGTATCCTTCTCCTGGAGTTTGTAAAGTATCATTTATAAACACAAGTAAATTTGATTGTAAGTTAATTCCAGAGTTTGCTCTAGCAAAGAATGATATATTTTGCCCATTTACAGTTAATGGGAATAATCTTCTTCTTCCGTTAAAAAACTCTGAAATGTTATCAAGTACAATAAATTCACCAACATTCCATCCAGAGAATTTACTTTGATAAGTTCTATCAATTGTAAGTTCAAAACGATTGAATGTTGAAATTCCAGTAGTTGGAATTCCTGTTGTTCCTCCAATAGCAACAGTTAGCGTTTCACCAGAACCATACCCATAACCAAAATTATTTAATTCAAAGTTTAAAATTGTACTATCTTGACTTGGAACTAAATCAACAGTGGCACCAGTTCCAAATCCAACTACACCCTGTTTATAAATTAGAGGAATATTGTAGTAATTTAAAGGGTTGTCAAATACAACGTCAAGAGGTTTGGTAACCTTTCCACATTTTTTATAAAAATGAGTATATGGTGATGTTCCAGAATTAATGATAAATGTATAATCATCAACTATTTTAACTATTCCTGTTCCATTTGCTGCTGGGTCTTGTCCCGTAGGAGAATTGTTAATTTGTCTAGGAGCAATGATAATTTCTTCAACAGTTCCTCCAGACACATAATTTAATGTCGTAGATCCAATTCCAACATTAAGTTCAAATTCACTTATATTATTAATTCTAGTTACTTGAGTTCCACAATAATCTGTAGTATTTGTGTTAGGGTGTGTAACTATTCCAAGAGCACCTGTAAATCCTAATCCAGTTAAAATTACATCAGTTCCGACTTTCAACTTATGTCCAAGAGTTAAAGTTCCACCACTTACATATGAATGTGGAATTGTAGATATTCCAGAATTAAATGTGAGTGTATAAGAATCTGGTGCAGAAAGAACTTTAAATGTATTTCCTAAAGGTGATACTATTGAGTCGCCAGGGAATATGTCGGTATTAATACCAACTTGAATTACACCACCAGAAACATAAGTATGTGGTATGGTAGATGGACCAACATTAACAGTAAAAGATGTTGTTGTTCCAACTTCTATACCAGTATTAACAGTAAAGAAATAACCCTGAGTTCCATCTGGGAATATTGTTGTAGTTACTCCTGAAGGACCTGTGCAAGAGAACTCTAGTTCTCTCATTTTAAAATTATCACCTGCACTTAATCCATGATTTCCAACAGTAAACACTGTAGATAATCCAGTTGTTTCATCGTAAATAAAATTATAAACTGCAAAAGTTTGCCCGTAACCAACGCATGTTAATGCTAATCCAGAAAGACTAAAACTTCTACCAATTGCCGTTTGTGTTATTAATTTATGAGGTTGTGTAGTAACAATAGTAGATAATCCAGTTGTGTTATCGTATGTAAAGTTAGCAACATTTAGAGTTGTTATGTCAACAGTAGTAACTGTCATTATACCAGTTGTATTATTATATACTGCCGTGCTTACTCCAATTGGAGGATAGTAATCACATGTAAATGCTGCTCCAACTACTGATACTTCTTCACCTAACCGCAATCCGTGTGGAGTTGAAGTTGTTACTGTAGTAACACCAGTAATAGAACTATAACCAATGTTGGCAACTTCTCTTGGAGCATAAAATACTTTTGGATTAGTTATTGCAACACCAATTACATGCCCATTTAAGACTGAAGCAATTCCAATGTAAGTTATATCTGCAGATCCATAACTAAAGGTTTGAATCCCAACTTTTACTGTTTGTAATCCTGATCTGTAACCAGAACCAGAATTACCTATAGATATTTGAGATATTGTTCCTGCTGTAGATACCAACGCGGTTCCACCAGCAGCAACTAATGGTTGATATCCAAATCCCTCTGTGGATCCAACACTGACGATAATTCCACCTCTAGGAGTGTTGTTTACATTGATATCATTTGTTAATGTTGGATCCGCGACTGGACCACTAAATCCTACTTGTAATTGTCCTCCACCAGCAATAAGTTTATAGTCCCCAGGAATGTTTGTAAGGACATTTCCTAATCTTTGAGGTCCTTGGAAGATATCATTTATTAAGATTAGAGTATTACTAGATGTAATATTATCAATATCGTTACCTTGATATTTTAATGTAAAGGTTGTTGTAATACCATTGAATTGATTTGATATATCATCAAAAACATAATTATTATCATAAGCTTTTATAAAACTAGTTGTAATTGATTGATTTAATGCTGATCTTAAAAATACTCTTCCACTAAATCTAGAACTAGTTGTTAATCCAGTATAGTCAATATCTCCAGCAGATGTTGCGGTAGTTCCAAATCCAATTGGTAAATTACCCCACATTGGTTCAGAAAAATGTAGTCTATTATCTAAAACATTATAATTTCCAACAAATTTTGTAACCACGGTATTACTTGCATGAGTATCTTCTGTAGATCCCATCCATGCTCTTTTAACATTCAATACATTAGTGGTTGAATTGACGGCAGAAACTAACATGATTTCATCGTCAATTTGAATCAAATCGCCACTAAAAATAGATGTAACTCCAACAACG
>Ga0169931_10007700_pt1 | contig 15904 bp, 11 predicted proteins | sample Kivu_15m_20L_FD_129675 | JGI IMG/M metagenome (GOLD analysis project Ga0169931, IMG submission 129675) | Freshwater microbial communities from Lake Kivu, Western Province, Rwanda to study Microbial Dark Matter (Phase II) - Kivu_15m_20L... | ecosystem: Environmental > Aquatic > Freshwater > Lake...
CGTAGCGTCACCTGGAAGCTACGGCAGGAGGTGACCTGGTCAGACGGCCAACCCTTCACCGCCGCCGATGTGGTGTTTACCTTTGAGTTTATTCGGAATCCGGAGATCGCCACCGCCACGGCGCAGTACTACGAAACCATCAAATCGGTGGAGGCCCTTGATGATTTGACGGTGCAAATTACCTTTATAGAACCCAATCCTGCCTGGTCAGTCCCCTTCACCGGCCAGACCGGGATGATTTTACCCCGCCATGTTTTTGAACAACACAATCATCGCCAGGCCAGGCAGGCAACGGCCAATCTCCAGCCGGTCGGTACTGGCCCCTACCAGGTTATGGGGTTTAAGCCAGGCGCCATTATCTTTAGCGCCAACCCCACCTACTGGGATGGATCTCCGGCCTTTAAGCAAGTTGAGTGGCTGGGGGGGTTAGCGCCCTACGCGGCAGCCCGGGAGGTTCTCCAGGTCGGTACGGCGGACGTGGCCCCTAACCTGCAGGTGGAGGCTGCCGCCCTAAACGGACTGGCTAGCAATCAGGCCCAGGGCCATATTGTCAATTTGTTTGGAGCCCAGGTGGAGCGAATTATGATCAATTTTGCCCATCCCTTTGCTCGCACTGAGGAGGGGGAGCGGTCTAGCCCTAAAATTCCCCATCCCTACTTCAAGGATTGGCGGGTCCGCCAGGCTATTAATCTGGCGGTTGACCGCCAGGCCATTGTGGAGGAACTCTACGGTGATACGGGGCAACCCACCGCCCAGTTGGTGGTGGACCCATCGGCCTACCAGGCCCCCAAACTCACCTACGAATATAACTTAGAGAAGGCTAAAACCCTCCTGGATCAGTCCGGTTGGATCGATAGGGATGGCGACGGTATCCGTGACCAGGAGGGTGTAGCGATGAAGATACTGTTTCAGTCAGCGGTGAATCCAGTCCGCCAACGCACCCAGGCTATAGTTGTCGATCGACTGGAGGAGTTGGGTATCGCCGTAGAAATTTCCCGAGTACGGGTGGATGAGTTTTTCTCTGCTAACCCCAAGGATAGTAATACCCTGAATCACTTCTACGCAGATTTGCAAATCTACTCCACCGGCAATGAAGGCCCTGACCCGATTACCTATATGGGCTGGTGGACCTGCGATAGAATCGCCTCCCAGGCGAATCAGTGGCAAGAACCGAACAACGCCCGCTACTGTAACCCTGACTACGACAAACTTTGGGCTCAGGCTCGAGTAGAACTAAACCCAGAAAAGCGACAAGCACTGTTTCAACAAATGAATCAACTGTTAACCAAGGATGTAGCGGTGATTCCGGTGGTACACCGGGCTATGGTTAACGCGGTGAGCGATCGATTAACCGGGGTAGAGTTCACCCCCTGGGATGCCAGTACCTGGAAAATCAAGGACTGGGCCCTAATTGACGGATCCAAACAAGAGCCCAGGTAGAGGAGCCGAACCTGTGGTTAATTAGGTTACGCTTTAGTAGCCCTGTAATCCCTCCGTTATGCCTTTCCAGTACTCCTCGAGGCTATGGATCTACCCCATTCTCCCCTACTGTCGCCCGGTGGCAATGATGCCAGCCTGGTGATCGATCAGGTACCCCTTAAACTTTCTGCTCAGCTGATTCTGCAGCAAGGTTTAGCGGCTATGGCCAGGGCGGCTAAAACCTATGCCCTGGTCTACGACGAACAGGGACTCCTGGGGGTTTTCACCTACGTCAATGCGGCCCAGGCGAGTGTCAATGGGGCTAATTTTCAACGGGAGATCCTGGGGGCCTGGCTGACCTCCCTGGAAACCCTGGAAACCTGCCCAGAGTTAACCGAAGAGCCTGGCGGTCAGATCAGCCCTAACCCCGACTACGACTATTGGCCGGTGGTTAACTCAAGCCAACACTGGATTGGTTTTTTAACGCCTACGGGAGAATATAAAGTTTGCTTAGCGACTCTACAACCGACGGAGAGAGGAACCCAGGTCCTGTCACCGTCTCCCCCCCAGGGCAGGTTAGACCAGGAGCATTTTACCCTGGCTCTCAAAGGGGCCCAGATGGGTACCTGGGAATGGCACCTACCCAGCCATTCCCTGGTTTTATCCCCAGAGTCAGAACAACTGCTGGAGATGGCCCCAGGGGAATTTGATGGTCACTATGAAACCCTTTTCCACCACATTCACCCGGACGACCGATCGCTGGTTGACCAAACCCTACAGCAGGCCATCCATCAGGGGGAACGCTACGACGTTGATTTTAGGGTGGTGCAACCGGATGGCAAGGTTCGCTGGCTACTATCCCAAGGGCAGGGGTTCTACCATGGCTCTGGGATCACTCGCCTGGTGGGGGTCAACCTGGATATTTCTGAACAAAAGCAAACGGAAACAGAACTGAGGTTGCAAGCCCAGCGAGAGCGTCTAGTGGCTCAAATCGCCCAACGAATTAGGGCTCTGCTGGATTTAGACCATATTCTGGAACAAACGGTTATTTTAGTTAAGCAGTTTATTGAAGCGGATCGGGTGATTATTCTGCAATGCACCCCAGATATGAGTGGCCAGGTCACCCAGGAGGCCTGTAACCCCGGCTATCCCACCATGATGGGATGGTCTCTGCGGGATCCCTGGACAGTGGAGGAAAAGTTTTTGGCCCACTACCGTCGGGGCCGAGGGCTGGCGGTGGCTAATATCTACGATCAAGGGTTGGCGGAGGATCAACTGCTATTTCTAGAATACTTCCAGATTCAGGCGGAAATTGTGGTGCCCCTCCTGCAGGAGGAATCCCTTTGGGGTCTCTTGATTGCCCACCAATGTGATGCTCCTCGCCAATGGCGGACGGCTGATGTCAGGTTATTACAGAGCCTGGCGGTGCAGGTGGGTATTGCCATTCACCAGGCAAAATTGCATCAACGCCTCACCCTGGCCAACCAAAAGTTAAAGCGGATTGCTTACCTGGATGGGTTAACCCAGGTGGCTAACCGTCGTCGCTTTGAGCAACACCTAGAGAGTGAATGGCGACGGATGGCTCGCCAGCAAACTTTTCTAGCGATTATTTTGGCAGATATTGATTATTTCAAAGGGTTTAATGACCTCTACGGTCACCAAGCGGGGGATAACTGTCTACGCCTGGTGGCCCGTACCCTCAGTCGGGCCGCCCGCCGTCCCGGTGATTTAGTCGCCCGTTACGGCGGTGAGGAGTTTGCGGTGATTTTGCCGGGGGCTGATCTGCAGGGGGCAGAAACCGTGGCCGAAGATCTGCGGCGTTCCATTCGCGATCTCCGGGTGGCCCATCAGGGGTCTAATATTGACCGCATTGTTACCATGAGCCTGGGGGTAGCCAGTTGTATTCCTTCTGCTAAGGGAAACCCCGCCAGCCTGTTAAAGCAGGCTGATGCTGCTCTCTATGCAGCCAAACATGGTGGCCGCGATCAGGTGAGAGCTTCCCCCTAAAGGGTGGGTTGCGAACCATGGGTCTGATCACTGAACCATATCCTATTGTAACAAGTACACCGTAACCCACTTCCCTTTAGGAAAAACGATGACATGAGGAGACAACTGGCACGACTACAACACAAGTGGCGAGCTTGGGCCCTGAGTCGCGCCTGGATTAATAACCGTTATGCCCTGGGTGCCTTTAGGTACAACCTGGGTAATGCCCTCTGGGCCCGATTAATTGGGCGAACTTTTTTGAAATGGCAGCAGGATGACTGTTTGGAAATGGGGGCTGCCCTGGCTTACTACGGTGTCTTCTCCCTCTTTCCCACGATTCTAGTGGTGCTGAGTGTTGTTGGGTTTTTCACCGGGCCTAACACCGTTGCTTTTAATACAGTTTTGGATATTGCTCATCAGGCCTTACCCCCTGATGCCTTCACTATTGTCAAAAGCACCCTAACCCAGTTCCATACCGCCAGTACTGGGGCCGGTATTATCGGCTTTGCCATTTTATTGTTTACCGCCAGCGGTTTTTTTGGCGCCCTCAGCCGCGCATTCGACAAGATCTGGCAGGTGCACTCCCACCCTTACTTTAACCAGGGGTATTTCAGCCAGGGCTTTGGGGCGATCGCTTTTACCTTCCTGTGGCGACGGTTTCTAGCCTTTCTTCTGGTAATTGGCTCAGCCGGGCTGGTCTTTTTATCCCTACTGTCAACGATTGCGATCGATACCCTCCTACCCTGGCTTGAGATCTTGAATAGCTTGGGACTGTTAACCAATATTGACCAGGTCCAGTTGTTACCCTGGCTGCGACTACTCAGTTCCTACCTGATGTTAACCCTGGTAGTCATGGTTCTCTACAAGGTCCTGCCCCGCACCCACGTGGCCTGGCGAGACATCTGGCTTGGCGCTCTTTTTACCGCTAGCCTATGGCTGATTTTGCAGCAGTTAATCAGCAATAGCGTCATTAGTCTCGGCAGTCGGTTTCGCTCCTACGGGGTCTTTAGTGGGTTTATGGTGTTAATGCTGTGGATTTACCTGAGCAGCCAGATTTTCTTCCTCGGTGGTGAGTTCACCTACGTATACGCCCACTTGCTAGGTAGTCGAAGGGGAGGAAAGCACCTCAAGTCCAAATACTGAGCTTAAGGGCTCATCTAAAGTGTATCAATCACCCGAACGATAGCTCTGCCTACGTCCTGGCAGGATCGGCATCCTAGGCTTTTGCCCTTGACGACGGCAGCAGATCCGTGTCCTGAGCCCAATGGCTATAAACCTCGTCTAATTTCAAACCTGGAGTTTCCCACCCTGTGGGAAGCAAGCTAGACCCTCTGGGAGAGGGGTTGGGGGTGAAGGGGCAGAACTATGGTTCTGAATATGGACTTGGTTTAGCTATGTATAAAAACATTATGTAGACTATGTTCATGGTGATGCTCATCACTCAATAATTCGGTAGACCTAATCTAGAATTAGACCAGGTCATTAAAAGATTCATTCAGTTAAACCAAGTTCCAGGGATTTGACTAACCCGCAACTGGGGATGTTTCAGTTCCAGAACAGTCACAGGGATACCTACTCATTTTTCCTAACCACTGATATCCTCTTTAAGTGACCTCTAATCAGGTGCATTCTCTCTATCAAGGATAATAGTACTCTGTGACAGTAGTACTCTGTCCTGCTCTAAGGAAATCGATCACTAAATCGTAGATCAAACCTGATTCCTGTTATGGGCTCTATGGATTACTTTGACTCATGGTCCAACTATTCTAATCGTCCTGCTCCTAGCGCTGAAGATTTAATTTACCAACATCTTCAATATTGGCGGCAGCAGGAATCGCCCCATCAGTTGCTGCAGAGATTTCGAATCTTGTTTTGGGACGGCAGTAATTACCCTGACCCCGCCATTGCCCATGCACTCTTCCAACTCTCGAAGGATAGCGCTACCGATAGTAAGTTTAAGTACGTCCTGAATCGCTGCTACTATACTTTGATAAATTTTTGGTATACCCAACCCCGGGATCATTGGGCCATCCCCGAGTTGATTGGTCTACTCGAGGGTACCCCCAGTCTGTCCTCTACAGCTGAGGTACAGCGAGTAGAGTTTCTAGTACGGCAATTTTTGGCTAGTGAGCAATATGTCGCTCTCAAGCGCTTACAGCAAATTTTTAATGATCCTAGGGAATCTGGCGCCAGTTTAGCTACTGAAGAGCAGCCCCTAGCCTATCGGATTCGCTATTATCCTTTTCTCTATGATACGACTCTCCTCACTAAAGATAGTGGTCAGGAACAAGCTAAGAATGTGACCGATCTGCGGCGACGTGCTGAGACTAACCTAGGCATTCGTCTAGCTCGCTACCACAGTTATTGGCAGTCTCCATCTCAAAACATCGAGGTGATAAATCCTACCCTACTAACCGGTTCTGACCTAGGCGAAGCGCTTAGGTACTATACCGGCAAAGTCGAGCAAGGACGTACCCAGAAAGATATGGCGCAATGGTTTCAGACCTACAGCAAAACGGCTCGATCATTTCGAGACTTCAAGGACGAGTTCGTTGATTATTTGATTGGTCCCATCGCTAGGGTTGATTCTCGGTACAGAAACAACTTGTTTACGCGTAATTTGCGGCAACACCTGCGGGAAAGTATGGATAACTTTGATGATCAACCCCTAAGTCGCTATATTCACACTCGTTTCTGTCAGCAGATACTTAATTTTTTAGTGGTTGATAATCCCCAACGTCCAGTATTTCGACGTTTTTGCCAGCTTATTGAAGATATTGGGTACACCTTAACGATTGGACTGCTGTTGCGGGTTGTATTATTTTGTGCCGAGGCTAAACCTTGGCTAGAACGACGTTTTTCGGTGCTGTTTAATGCCCACGAACAGCGCCTATGCAAAGAGATACCCTGGCTGGTTACCAGTCTTGAACATATTAATATTGCTTTAATAACTAACTTTAACCATATTGGCTACCAGTTTTAGAGGTTGTTTGAAAAGCCAAAGAGAGTCTCAAACTATACCTATGGCTGGTTGACTGACAAAACACTGGCTTACGGTGGTTCAAACCGCTGCTATCCAGACGAAATCGACTTTCGCCGACTGATCCATAACCCGCGTAGGCGGGTTTTGCCTGTCTAGGCGCGGCTTCTAGCCGCCAGCGTTGAGAGTTTTGTCAGTCAACCAATACCTATGAAGTAGGATAATCACCGCAAAATTCAGTATTTTAGCTGCCCCCTGGCGGCGAACTATACCGGGGACAGCCCTTTTCAAACAACCTCTTAGCGCCGGATAAAGAGAAAGGCCAGGCTAAACAGGAGAGACACCACCAAAACAATGGCGGGCCCCGAGGGCAGATTAAAGTAGTAACTCAGGTAGAGGCCCGTCACACTGGCGACCACGCCAATCACACTACCCACCCCCATCACCTGATGCAGGCGCGGCACCAGCAGGTAGGCCGTGGCCCCCGGGGTAATCAGTAGGGACAGCACCAAAACCACCCCCACCACCTTCATGCTGGCCACCACCGTCAGGGCAATCAGGGCCATCAGCCCGGCGTTCAGCCAGGCCACCGGTAAACCATTGGCCTGGGCCGCCAGGGGGTCAAAGCTGTAGAATAATAGCTCCTTGTAGAGTAACCCGACGATCACCAGCACCAGGGCGGCGATCAGCGCCGTATCCCTGACATCCCCGGCGGTGACCCCCAGGATATTGCCAAACAAAAAGTGGTTGAGATCGATTTTGTTACTTTTTTGAATCACGGTGATCAGGGTAATCCCCAGGGCAAAGAAGGCCGAGAAGACAATGCCCATAGCCGCATCCTCCTTGATCGGCGATCGCCGATGAATCCAACCGATCAGGACCGTGCTGGCCACCCCGGCCACAAAGGCCCCCACCAGAATATTCACCCCCAGCCAAAAGGCCAGAGCCAGCCCCGGCAATACCGAATGGCTAATAGCATCCCCCAGCAGGGCCAGGCGTTGCACCATCAGGTAGCTGCCCACCACCGCACAGATCACCCCTACCATCACCGCCACCGCCAGCGATCGCAGCATAAAGCCGTACTGGAGAGGATCCAGCAGCCAGTGGAACCAATCAAGCAGCATGGCCAAAGAAGCTGACATGGCCACCGTAGGCCCGACGAATATGGTCTGGGGTCAACACCCACTGGCGCAGTCCCACCGCTATCAGTTCCTGGTTCAGAAGAATGAGCTGATCAAAATTAGTAATCGGTTCCCCCAGATCATGGTTAACCACCAGGAGGATTTTGCCGGCCCGGGCTAACTCCTGGAAAACCTCAAACAGCAGGGTTTCGGTTTTTTGATCCACCCCCACAAAGGGCTCATCAAAGCAAAACAGGTCAGCCCCCTGGGCCAGGGCCCGGGCCAGAAACACCCGCTGTTGCTGCCCCCCCGACAGGTTAGCCAGGGGGCGCTGACTCAGATCCGCCAGCCCCACCCGCTCCAGAGCCTGCTTTACCGCCTGCCGACTGGTGGGGGAAAAGGGCCGTAGCCAGCCGGTTTGTTTCACCCGGCCCATCATCACCACATCCCAAACCGTGGCCGGAAAACTCCAGTCAATCTGAGATCGCTGGGGAACGTAGGCCACCCGATCCAGCTGGTGGGCCAGGCTATCCTCCCCGTAGGTGACCTGACCGGTGACCGGGGGCAACAACCCCAGCATGGCCTTAATCAGAGTACTTTTACCGGCCCCATTGGGGCCCAAAATCCCCACCAACTGGCCTGGCCGGATGGTAAAACTGAGGTTGCGCAGGGCCTGGACATCGCGGTAGTTAACGGTGAGGTGGGCAACGGTGAGGCAGGGCGAAGCAGCCATGGCGGGTAAAAGTTTTAGGGGCAGGGTACCTCCCCTAGGGGGGAGAACTATGAAAGGATTATGAAATCCAGTGTAGTCTAAAAATGAAAGCACTATGAAAAAACCTGTCGCCCTATCCATCGCCCTGGGGTCAAGGCCGGGCCTACTCCTGGCCCTGATCGGGCTAGCCCTGGGCAGTTGCCAGGCCCCCACCTCCGGCCCAGGGTCAGACCAGGGAGGGCGACTGCGGGTGGTGGCCACCACCACCCTGATCGCGGACTGGGCTAGCCAGATCGGTGGCGATCAGATTCAACTCACCTCCCTGCTAGAGTCGGGCAACGATCCTCACCTCTATGAGCCGGTACCGGCAGATACCATCGCCCTGGAGCAGGCGGATTTGATCCTTTACAACGGCTATAACCTTGAGCCGGGCCTGATTCGCCTGATTGCCGCCACCGGCCAGCAGCAACGGTCCGTGGCCCTGGGGGAGGTGGTGGCTCCCCTGACCTCCCAGGTGCCGGGACAGGCCGTCCCCGATCCCCATGTTTGGGGGGATGTCAGTCAGGTGCAACCCATGGTGGAACGCCTACGGGACGAACTGATAGCCCGGGCGCCAGACCAGTCGGCGGAGTTTCGAGATCGCAGCGATCGCTACCTGGCCGAACTGCAAGAGCTACACCAGTGGATTCGAGATCAAACCGCCACCATCCCCCCTGACCAACGGCAATTAGTCACCACCCATGATGCCTTTCAGTACTACGCCCGGGCCTACGGTCTGACGGTGGTGGGCACCCTGATTGGCATCAGCACAGAGGAACAACCCAGCGCCCAGACCGTGCGACAACTGGTGAATAGCATTCGCTCCCTGGGGGTGCCGGCGATCTTCACCGAAACCACCGTCAACCCCACCCTGATTACCACCGTAGCGACGGAATCGGCAGTCAGGTTGGCCACCCCCCCCCTCTACTCCGACTCCCTGGGGGTTGCCGGCAGTGAGGGGGATACCTACAGCAAGATGATGAGGGTCAACACCCGCACCATGGTAGAAAATCTGGGGGGCGAGATTAGGGGTCAGGCGCTATAATTTCTAAAACACCTACCTTTAACCTGAATTTCAAGGCAAAATGGAGGGGATTTCAACGGCAGGAGCCCAGACTATGACCAAGCAGAGTCGTCAGAATGTTGTCTCCGATCCGATTACCACCCTCCTCCAGAACAACTTTCTATTTGCTCCCCTGGGGCAAGCGGAGCTAGAGAACCACCTGCGGGACAGCCCCGTCGTTAGGGAAAAGCTCTATTCAAACCGGCCGATTTACACCGCATTTCGCCCCAATGACTGGCTAGACCACCTCTACATCATCCTCGACGGCGGTCCTGTGATTATGCGCAGCACCCCTCTCGATCGGGTGATTGGTATTACCTATCCGGGGGGGTGCTTTGGTCACTCGAGTTTGCCCGTGGGCTTTGGCACGGCGGTGCGAGCTTTTCCCAGCCTGGTAGAGGCCTATAAAACCACCGATGTGGTAAAAGTGCCGGTGGCGGTGATCGCGGCTCTCTACCGCGACAACACCGCCTTTCAAAACCGCTACAGTCTTTTATTCGAACTACAGGAAAAGTTTCAGTACCACCTGCTTAACTGCAGCGCCTACCCTCCCCAATCCGTAGCCGCCCTACTGCGAGCCCTGATCTACCAGGAACGCAGCCTGGGTAGTCAGCCCCAGGCCCCCAGGAACAACGACTACACCTTTGACCTACCCATTGACCTGATTGCCCGAGCCTGCCAACTCAACCATCGCACGGTAGAACAGGTGCTAAAGGGTCTCACCCGGGCGGGTTACTTAAAGGCCAATAAAAACCCAGATCATCAGGGGGCTGATCAAGTCTATATTGTGGATCCAGAGGGATTGAAGGAGGTCTATGGAGCTACCCGGGACAAGGTGGCCTGGTGGCCCTTGAAATAGGAGTTAACCATTGGATCGCCCATCTTCAGTGATAGTTTTCATCCTCTCGCAGCTCATCGTAGAGTAGGTCCAGACCAATTAACACCCGTTCGCGATCGGAGAGATCGCCGATAATTTTGCGCACCGGTGGAGGCAAAATCTTAGAAAGGGTAGGGGTTGCCAGGATCTTATCTTCCTCAGCTAATTGGGGGTTTTTCAGAACATCGATTACCTTCAAGGCATAAACCCCCTGAAACTCCTCCTCCAAAATATTGTTGAGGGTTTTCAGCGCCCGAATCGAATTGGGAGTATTGCCAGCCACATAGAGCTTCAGGATATAGGTTTTCTTAACGGCACTCATGGACACTAAGTTCGAGAGGTCATAGAAATAGGTAAGGATGGGAAAATATCGCTAGGGCTCCCTGGGAATGGAACGGCGATACATCTCACAGAGATGGGCAATGACGTCAATCAGGGTCAACCGATAATCCAGTAGAATCTCCTCACTGCGCCCCTCTAATTTTAATTGCTTAGAGAATTCATCCATTAAATCCATGTGAATTTCCACAATGTGAGACACGGAAATATCTGCCATAAAAGCTTGATTAACAAAAGTATCAATGTTTTGGTTTAGGGCAGCGTCATTGGCAAAATACCCCAGGATAATCTTACGGTAGTCGGCCCTGAGTTGGCATAAAAGGGTTTCACGGTCAGGCTGACTCATATTCCGTAGGAAGTGATCGGAGTTGCGCTTGTAGTAGACACCCAGGTAACCGAGACGAGCATTGAGCTTCTCGGTGAGCCGCTCCTGTTGGGCCGTTAGCAGGTCTGGCAAGGGTAAGGACACAGGGGAGGGGAGGGGAGGCAGGGAGCAGGATGCGGCCGAGAGTTGGAGGAACCGATCAATAGCCCGGCGAATGGTACTGTCCAATTGATGGAGTTGATCCATCGGTAGGGTCACCACCGCCCCATGGTAGGTGGACATCCAGGGCTCTAACCATGGGGCGGTGATCTCCAGGTCTGGTAGGGCGGAAGGGCTGACCAATGCCACCACCGGTAGGAGCACGCCGTTATCCCTCAGACGTTCACGCAGATCTTCAGTTACCATGGTTGCCTCCAGCACCAGACAGTCCATAGGGTGACGGCGATCGCTGAGCCAGGCTACTCCCTCCTCTGGCGTCCTGGCAATATGGACAGCGTAGCGGTCGGGGGAGAGACTCAAACCAGGCGATTCGATCAGCTCCCTAGACTGGGCCAGGAGGTATATCTGTAGGGGAGTAACCAAGGCAGTAACTCAAGACAACGAGGCTGGAGACCAATGGGGCAGGCTGCTGTGAAATCAAAATAGGGCGCTGCACCCGATTTGCATTTCAACAGAAAAATTTAGTTTACATTTTTTAATTGTAAGGGTTGATAGCCAGAATGCTTCCTCCGCAATTTTTAAGCCATCCCCCCAGTTTTCCTCCCGCCACCGAGCTGGATAGGGTGATGGGGGCTCTAGCCGCCCAGCTCCCCTCAATCCCTGACTATCTGGTGGTGGTAGATGCCCAGCAGCGCCCCCTGGGGGTGATGTCCCTGGCTAAATTGTGGGCTTTTTATCACCATCCCTCCCCCGACCGCCAGCCCTCCAACCCGCCCCAATTGCAAGACTGGCGGCCCTACTGGGAGCCGGTCCTAGCCATCCCTGACCAAATTCCCCTAGCGGATCTGGTCACCTACCTCCAGGCCCAACCCCAGAGGCACTGGGTTACGGTGGACAGGGACGGAGGCTACCAGGCCTATATCGAGGCCAATAGTGCTCTGATCTGGTTGTTGCCCCAGCTGAACTTAGTCCCCCGAGCTCCGGCCCAGGGTTGGCTGATGGCCTTAAGCCATGCCCTCAAAACTCCCCTAACCTCCCTGCTAGGACTATCTAGCCTACTGCTCGACCCCCGGGTAGGAGCCTTAAGCGATCGCCAAACTCGCTACGCCACCCTAATGCGTAGGGCCATCCGCCAATTAATCCGCATGGTTAATGAGTGGGTCGACTGGCTGCGACTTGAGTCCGGAGACCTGGTGTTAGACTGGCAGGAGCTAAATCTGGCCAGACTGCTGGCAGACCTGTTACCCCAATTCCTGAGTAGCCGGTTACCGGATCAGCCTGCACCGGCCTGGATGGAGACATTTACCGTTGATTGCCAGATTTCCCTGGCTGCCTTCCCTGGGGATCGACAGCGTCTAGCTCAGGCCCTGCATAACTCCTTAGATTATCTCCTGCAACAGCAATCCCAACCCCTGGGCCTCAGCCTAGATCGCTGGGGCCCCTGGCTGAGTTTACATCTGCGGGGCACCTACCCCAAGGGCCAACCCTGCCCCGACCTCATCCCCCCAGGGGGGTCGTCTTTAGACTATCTAGGCCTCAGCCTCGCCCGTCAGCTTTGCCGGGCCCACGGGGGCGAGCTGGGAGGATTTTGCTCCCCTAGCCTGGGGTACCACCTCACCCTATTGATACCCCTACCCGAGGGGGCGACAACGGCAGTTCGGGGGGGAGTCATGTTGGTCAGTCGAGAGATCGCAACCATTGATGCGATCCATAGCCAACTCCAGGGCAGTTCCTACGGTCTGGTGGTGGTGACGAACCCCACGGAGGTGGCCAGGGTTGTCGATCGCCTCACGCCCAGGGTAGTACTCTGGGATGGCGAGTCCTTCAGCCCTGCCCTGGTGCCCCCAGTCAACCTGAGTGGATCCATCTTGCAAATTACCGAAGCCTCCGCCAGCCCCGATCTCAGTGCCATCACCCTACCCCGGGGGGATCTAGCCCTGGCCCTACTACCCACCCTGGCCACTATCCTAGAAAACCGTGTCATCTGTGCCCGGCCTCTCACCCTACTGCTGCTCCACAGTCCAGACCAGGCTCCAGCCCTTTCTGCCGAATGGCACCAAACCCTACAAAACTACCAGTGTTGCCTGTTGCAGGCTGAGGACATCGAGCAGGCCAGACTGCTCTGCCGCATTTGGCAGCCCGATGCCATTGTTCTCGATCAACAGGCTCCCCCCAGGGCGGAGGATCTGATACAGATCAGTCGCCTGCCCGATCTGGCGGCTCAGTCCCTGGTGCTGCTCAGGGCCAGGCCAGAAGGTGCCCCAGACCTTAAAATCATTGATGCCAGAACAGTCATCGATCGGGGTCCCCACCAAGGAGCCATCATCCTACTACACCAAATCAGTCCCTACCGAACAAACCTCCCGCTGCCGCGTCAGCTAGAACCCCAAATCTAACCTGGAGCAAGGACAGGAGATTGGCTGAGGTGTTAGGCTAAAACAGATTGACCGAAGCCCAGCACTGCTGCAATGCTTGATCTATTGCTGATGGCCAGCCTGGGGTTTCTGGGCAGTTTTGGACATTGCCTGGGTATGTGTGGGCCCCTCACCGTTGCCTTTTCCCTATCCCAGGGGCCGGCTCTCCAAGATCAGGGAGCCCAGGTGCGATTTCACCTGCTACTGAGCCTAGGCCGCATCGTTAGCTATGCCCTGGTAGGGGCTATGGTTGGTGGGCTGGGGTCGGTGTTGGTGGCCAGTGGACAGATGGCAGGGGTGGGTAGCTGGCTGCGGCGGGCGATCTCCCTGGCTACCGGGCTTTTACTGATATGGTTTGGCCTGGGGCAAATTAACCCCGGTCAGTTGCCACCAGTGCCACTGCTCAACCCTATGGCCCAGGCCAGCTGGTACGATCGCTTGGGTCGAACCATGACAGCCCTACAGCGCCAGCCCCAGGGCTGGACACCGTTGGTGTTAGGGCTGGTGTGGGGGCTAATGCCCTGTGGTTTCCTATACGCCGCCCAACTGAAGGCAGCGGAAACCGTCAGCCCCTGGAGGGGAGGTGCCGCCATGCTGGCCTTCGGGATAGGCACTCTGCCCACCATGATCGGGGTGGGGGCGGTCGCCACGGCCCTCAGCGCTGACCGACGAGGCCAACTCTTTCGGCTAGCGGGTTGGATCACCCTAACGGTAGGCCTGATCACCCTGCTGCGCAGTAGCGATGGGGCAGACTTTACTGGCCATGGGGCCTTAATCGCCCTGGCCCTAGCCCTGATCGCCCGACCCCTAAGTTACCGTTGGCCCTCCCTACTGACCTACCGTCGGACTCTGGGAATGGGGGCCTTTGTTCTATCCGTCGCCCACGCCGCCCATATGGTTACCCTAGGCTGGGATCCCAGAGCCCTACCCTTTTTGTTGCCCCAGTTACAGGTGGGAGGCTGGGCCGGGGTGATCGCCCTGGGATTAATGATCCCCCTAGCCGGCACCAGCAGTAATCAGGCCCAGGCTAAGCTGGGCCGGCACTGGCGACAGCTGCACCGCCTGGCGGTGCCGATCTTTGGGCTAGCCGTAGTCCATACCCTATTGCTGGGTTCCAATTATTTGGGCAGCTTTAACAGATCGCCTCAGCACTGGCTGGCGGCAATCGGCCTAAGCGGCCTGGCCCTGGTGATTCTATTGCTACGCTGGCGGCAGTTTTGGTCTATCCTAAAGCCCTAGTCTTGAGTGGCGTAAATTCGGTGATCCTTCAAGGGGGAGTCAGGCATCAGAAATCAGTCGTCAGGATCAGCCCTATTTACGACAGGGTCTACTGGAAACCATGATGACAAACCTACCAATCCCACTAGAATGATTGGGTGTCATCACTGGTTTAGAGTAAAGCTCAATGACTGCCTGGAGAAAGTTTTGGATGGCTACCCCCTGTAGTCATGGGTTGGTAAAGTTGGCTAGCTTAGGTTGCCTGGCCTGGCTGTTGTGGCCAGCTTTGCATGTCCGGGCTGACCAGCCCCATCACCGGAACTGGGAAAATCCCCTGGTTTCCGTGCCCCACCAGGATTCAGTATCCCCCCTAGCCCCGGTTGCCTCCCAGGTGGAGGCCAAATTGACTGCTCCGGCGATGAAATCTAATCAGGCTGGGTTAGCTGAACTTTCCCGGTTAGGTGCTTCCCTGACGGCAGTACCAGACCCTGGGGAGGCAGCATCCACGATCGCCCCGACAGTCGTCGCCCTGGAGTCGCCACCATCCCAGGACGCCGCTGCCCTGGCCCTAGACTATCGCCTGGGTTGGGGGGGTAAACTACCGGTGATTCCCCCTGACCAGACCATCGCCCAAGCAGATACCGGCCCTAGGGAGACCTCCGATCAGTTAACCAGTGGGGAGGAAACCGATCTGGCCCGGCAGTCCCAAAATCCAGTGGCTAATCTGATTTCCCTGCCCTTCCAAAACAACACCAACTTTGGCCTGGGGCAGTTTGACCGCACGGGCAATACCCTAAACATCCAGCCCGTCCTCCCCACCCCCCTCAGCAAAGACCTGCTGCTGATTAACCGGGTGATCCTACCCCTGGCCTACCAACCCGAACTAGCCCCCGGGGTGGGCAATAGCTTTGGCCTGGGGGATATCTTTTACCAGGGATTTCTATCCCCCGCCAACACCGATAACTTTAGTTGGGGGATAGGTCCGGCGATTTCCTTTCCCACCGCCACCGATCGGGTGCTGGGCACTGGTAAATGGAGTATTGGCCCCGCGGCCGTGGGCATCTGGAGTGTTGATCGGATTGTGGCTGGGGCCTTAATTAATAACGTCTGGTCCTTCGCAGGAGCTGGTGATCGCCAGGATGTTAGCTTCCTAACCCTACAGCCCTTCTTTAACTACAACCTCAATGATGGTTGGTATATCAATACCGCCCCTATCGTGACCGCCAACTGGCAAGCCTCGGCCGGCAATGTC
>Ga0169931_10007701_pt1 | contig 15903 bp, 15 predicted proteins | sample Kivu_15m_20L_FD_129675 | JGI IMG/M metagenome (GOLD analysis project Ga0169931, IMG submission 129675) | Freshwater microbial communities from Lake Kivu, Western Province, Rwanda to study Microbial Dark Matter (Phase II) - Kivu_15m_20L... | ecosystem: Environmental > Aquatic > Freshwater > Lake...
ACCGTTGGCTTAGTTGCCGCCACCAGAGTGTAGTTTCGGATGACACTCTCAATATCCTCCTTCGCTACATCAGTCGTCGGCTCTCGCTCGATCACGCCCGCTAACGCTTTCACCACACCGCCCTTAGCCTTGAGCCAGGAAACAAATCGGCTAGGCTCAATTTGCTCGTCGAGGGCCATCCTGATCAGCCGCTTGTACTTCGAGCGAACGGACCCATAGATCTGCTTGCCGTTCGTCGACACAAATAACAAGTGATCTGTTAGCACGAGACGCTTTTCGTCAATAAGAGGCGCTCCGTCCTCACCTTTCTTCAGACTCTTCTCGGTCCACGGCGCTCTGCCTAAAGCTTTCTCGATATTGTTTCGGGCCTTTAGGGCAGAATCGATAAACGACATCGAGTCCCCATAGGAACGTTGCGCCGAGTAGATACGTGTGAGGTATTCATACAGAGCTTCACGAGACGACTCCATTTGAGAGCGCGCAGCAACGAAGAGGCTGTTGATTTCCTCAATCGTTGACGACGCCTCTTTAGATGGCAGCCCTCCGAGAGTTGTGCTCTCTACGAACAGATCGCTATTTGCACTAATGAGCGAATTGGTGGACTTCGCAATGAATTGAACGACGTTGTTTACTTGGGCAGCACGCTCGTTAAGAGTCATGGTTGCCGATTCCATCTGTACACTATTCATAACTTAACTCCTATAAAAAGATCCCCAATGGTGATGTATCAGTAGCGTGGGGATCGTTTCGCTACAGATTCGAAATCAATGGGTAGCGAGTTCCCCTGAACCAGCGGATCCAAAAGTGGAGGAGGGAAAGAGATACGGGATGCCGTAAGACGCATTACGTCTAGCAACGCTTATTCGATTCAGCGTCGACGGCGATCGCTTACAAGGATTTACGTATGCGGGGCGGCGCCGCCGCGATTCGCAAACCGTGATCTTCCCGCCGCTCGCGAGATAGTCAACTACGTCTTGCCGGACTCGGGCAGACAACTCCGCCTTCCCAAAACCGCATCGCGCTTTAGCACTACTTAAAGAATTCATCTTCATATCAATCTCCTAAAGTTTCCAGTTTCGACCGTTATCTCCCGAGCCCTTTTTGCTCAGGTCCATGATGTGAACTTTAGGATTCAAGAGCGTTTTGACCCAGGACAAGTTATAAAGACCCGGTAAGTTGTCGGAGTCGTGTAATCTATAAGGTAAAGACGGGCGGATATGCCGACTGAGGCGCGCGCGGCAACCCTGGCGTCTAAGGGGCCCGCCGCAGATCGTTGAAACTTTCAACGGAGAAGAGATGAATGGCTAAATCTGAAGGCGCGATGGGTGATAACCGGTCCTTCTACTCGTCCTGGTACTACTTTCTTAAAGAGGCGATAAAAACCGGGATACCTATCAATCAGGCGGCATATGAGCATTGGGGCACGCCCGAGGAGCTCTCTTCTTGGAGCTTTAACAAGTGGTGGACCACGCGCGGTCAGCAGATCGCAGCGGAGGCGAGTCGCCGGGAGGCTCGCGTGACTAAGATCACTCGGACAGCAGTCACCGTTGAGTTCCCAATTTCGATGACCAGCAAGGCGGTCCGCGCTCAAGCCTCTGCGGCGGTTGCTAAGGTCCGACGGGAGATGGCGGCGAAAGCGCTGATCCCTCAAGAAAAGCGATTCAACTACAAGAACTTTAAGATCCTTGAAAAAGTACTTTCATTAGAGACGAGTTCGGCGATGGCTGGCGCTACTCATGCGGCGCGAAATCGTGCTCTAGCAGAGGCGTTTCGAGAGCAGGGGGAGGTGAATAAAAAGCGACTGCTGACTCTTCGCCAGAGAGCAAAGGAGTTTGATCTTATTTTCCGTCGTGATGGGCGGAAGGAGGATCAAGAGAAGGCGGCGCTCTACCGTCAACGAGCGGGAAGCTTGGAGCAGTGGATCAAGCGTCAAGAGTCACAATGGACGGTGCTCGAAAACGAAGAGCTGCTCGCCGCGGATCCATCGCTTCAAAAGAAACTGTATCGATGGTCGACGCAGGCGCGGATTCTGATGTTCAACGCTGCGGCGGGCGAGTTCACCGGCGATGGCTGGTACGGGGATAGGATCGGTTCCACCATGGCTCAAAGAATGAGAAAGATTGGCGCGAAAGTTAGCGTTGGGGATCGAAACAAGGGCGGTAAAAACGAGTACCAAAAAACCCACGCCATTCGAAAAACGGGGTTTTAGGTTCCCTGGGGTCGCGCGGTAAGGCTCGATTGCCAGCGCTCGATGTCTATCCGCCTCCAACGCACCGCACGACCGCTTACCTGAACAGATCGTGGAAACTTTCCAGCCCTCATAAGCCCGTACACTGACGATCGCGCTAATGCTACGAGGGAACAGACGTCTTTAAGGGTGAGGAGGTCCCCCATGCTGGTCTGAGATTGTTGTGCCGCGAAAGCTCCATGCTGTGCGTGACAGGTAGGATGGTCTCTGGTCTGCTCATTGACGACCGCCCTCAATCGGAGGATCTCCGAAAGCGCTAGCTGGCGCTCTCGGATTAGCTCGCCGAGGGTTCTAGTCCCCGCGTCGAGATTAAGGCAAGTGATAACATCGTCAGCGGAAGGAAGGTTGAATGAGGATCCAGGTCGGTGGGTAGCCATTGCGGAGTGCCTTTTCGGGTGGTGGCTAATACCCAAATCTAGCGCCATCAGCTCGCCCCAATAAATTCAATCGGTTGGGTAAGCCTATGGAGCCTCTACGATCCGCTACTAAACCTGACCATCTAGCGTCGCCCGTGATCTCGCCCGATATCCCGTAGCCACATCTTCAGAATCGTCCGTCTAACGAACGTGGCAAGGCTGGAGCTACCGATCTAAGGGGGGTATCTTAGATCAGCTGAACCGATCCCTACTTTTGACCATCATCGAATCGGATGGGGGCGAACAGTAGTCAAGGTTAGAGGTTAGGTCGTTACGGTATAGAGGTCGGCGTTGCGGACGGCTTGACCCGCCTGCCTTGAAAACGTTGCGATGACGTCACTATGAGAGTCAGTTTTAGACTGAATGTTGGGGATATTTATGGTAAGTCAGAAAAAGAAAGATCGTGAAAACGCTTATAGAAGCATCAGGGTTATCGCGATGCTCTACGCGCTTGTTTTCGTGGTAATGATTGCAATCGGATACTACTTCCTTCTGGGCGAATCCTTCGTCGGCGCGCTACTTGGTGTCATAGCCGCAATCATCGCCTTCTCTGCCGCCAGACTAATCGGTAATGAAGAAAATGGAATCAAAGCAAACCTCCCGTTATTTGTATTCCTTATTTTAATAAGTGCCGTCGGTGTTTTTAACACCCTGATGCTGACGCTCGAAGGTCGTCAGATATTTACAGATGCCATAACCAATGCTGAAAAGCAGATTGAAAAGCTAAAGACAACTTACGAAAAGAACGTCCCGCCGAACATAGCTGATACAGAGCGACAGATCGCCGTTATTGACAGCAAGCTGAAGCAACTAGAGCAAGAAATCCTCAACCCTAACAACTGCGGGCAAGGTCCAGCAGCGATGCTGATAATGAACGACCTAAAACGAATACTCCCCGGATTCACTCCGTTATCGCGTCGCGGGAGTAACCCTTGCGCGAATTCGGGGGAGTTGATCGCAAGCTATCAGATAACGGTGCCATCCCTTTACAGAGCGACCGACTGGTATAAGGCATCAAACTACCAGGATTGGGAGTTAACCAAAGATAAATTGCTTAATGAGAGCACGGGTTTTTTCCCTGTTTCGATCAGGACTCTTCGTGAAGAACAAACAAAGGTGAACAGTACCCTAGGTCCAACATTAGTTGGTGAGGTGAAGCCGGCACTGGAGAAACTGGACTCGCAATACAGGGAAGCGTACTCCGCGATAGGAAAGTACGCAGACGTGAGTGCGATAGGATCCGATCTTGATTTGCTGTCGGTGCGAAGTGTTGGAGAGTGGAGTCAGCTGATCAATTTAATCATCGATAACCTTCACAAGCCGACAACTTACCTATACCCGACTCTTGCAGTGTTTGCCGATTGGCTCATGATTTATTTGTTTCAGCAAGTTAGACGACGACGCGTCCGGAGTTCGACTGCATCAGGCGGCGAGAGTACCGCCGGGATTCTGAGGTGAGCCATGTCCCGGAAACCTGATAAAGCCGAAAACCCATTTCTGTTCCCTTCCGTCGGGGACGCTGCTCCGGACGATTCAGAACACGTTGATGGGCAGGCAGCCATCGCTGCCGAACTCCCTGATGTCTCGATAAGCGGTGTATTGAGTGCTGGAGACTTTGCAGCGACGAATCCCGCGTTCCAAATGGCGCCGCAGCTGTTTGGATTTGACTATCACCCCGTCGTAATTTTTGGCGGTCCTAACAGTGGGAAAACTTCATTTGTAACGTCAATGTTGGCATCGTTGAAGCTGAGCGCAGACTGGCAGATGAGCGCAGCGTTAAATGAGCCAGTGATTTCCACCGACACGGAGTTTGGCTTAACGCAGAAAAACGAATGCATAAAGTTGTTTTACCAAACCGTACAGGGGTTTATAAACGGTCAGGCAGCAATCCAAACTTCGAAGAAGCTAGCTCCAGTTTTTCTTCCACTAACCGTCAGGTCTAGCGAACTTAACCAGACGCTGAACATCGCTTTAATGGAGAGTTCGGGAGAATATTACAAGGCAGACCCGACGAAGCCTGAGTACTTCGCAAAGCTACGATCGGATACAGAAGCGTTTATTCGGGACTTCGAGGGCGGAATCTCCTTCGTCTATGTCTTGCCCTATACCCAAGTTGATATCCGCTCTTCAGGTGTTGATCGTGCGGCGGATCCACGCATGCTCCGCGACGCTGAAGCAGCGGTGGTTGGCATGATCCAGGCGTACGAGCAGATAAGAGTCAATAAGTCCCGAGACTTTCATTTGTTATTGATAACGAAATGGGACGCGCATTACGACGAAAAAAAGCAAGAAGAAGAACTGGAGATGGCTGAAATTTTGACGGATACGTACGAGGATATTGAGACCTTCTTGCGACGCACATACCCGCAAGCCTTGGCCGCCCTTAGTAGTTTACAGGTGGCGGACATTCAGAAAATGTCTACGAATTATTGCGCTGGTTTAATAACCGGTCGTGTGATTTCCCCTACCACAAAAGATAATGAAACCCGGGACGCAATACGTTCCCATCAGAAAAAACTATGGAAATGGATCTGGCGTAACGCCATTGGTGAGCCAGGATCGTCGATCGACCCATTCCCGAAGCAAAAAGCACAGCGCGGAGTTTTCGCAGCAATAGACCGTCTTTTAGAACGAGTGTTTTGAAATGGGTCAAAGTTCCGCTGGGTTTTCATTAGAGGCTCACTACTATGATGGTGGGTTGAAAGAGGAGAACTTTCCAAATTCTCGCCCAGTATCTGGGCTGCCAGCTTCCGAATATGTGATCTACGCTGACACGCCAAACCTCGGGAAAGATGACCTCATATTTGAGCTTTGCTTGATTCCTTCGGATCAGAACGAAAACTGGGTTTGGCTCGGATGTTACGCCGCAAGCGCCGACAGACAATTTGGCGACAGATCAAACTACGTTGGTGTAGGGATTTGGATGAGAGATTTAGTAGCGATCGACTGTAGGTCAATCCTCCGCTCGCTGTCGCAAGCCACCGCCCTTTTGAACAAGGAAGGAATGACGCCGTCTTTACACCAGAAATTTTTAAAACTTGAGTCAGTCATTCGGAACCACTATCTACTTCCGCGCGACGAATTGCCCTCAGGGCTAATTGGTATGAGACGAAGTAGTAGTAGTTCAAGCGAGTATGAGGAATTCGTGATTGTAGGATCCCTCGAAGCCGCTATCGCTGATGTTGAGGCAGCAGTGCTAAATTTACAGCTGGCGCCGACACCATTCGTTGCAAACACTAAGGTTAGATTCAGAGTGGTATCTGCACCCCGGCAGAGTAATCCACAATCGCTGCTCCCAGCATTGCCCGAACTTTTCCTTCCGTTGGTGTTAAGTTTGCCGAAAGTCGTTGAAGAAAGTGCTAAAACTTTGATTCAACTGAAGGGGCAGTATTCCCAATTAAAGTCTGATAACGAAAGTATGGCAACTCAGCTCGATTCGTTGCGCCATGCGGCAGATCGTATAGCAACCGAGCGTGACGCTCTTAAGTTAAAAATTACTGAGCAAGGTGGGGAATTAGATCGATTAAGGGCTTTACCTTACACGACTATTAATTCCCAATTAAGCGAAATTTCCAGGCACTTGGAAATTTTAAGGGTAGGCTCACCCCCATCGGTGGCGCCTTCTCGCCCCACTGGAAATCCGAGCCCTAGAGCGCCGACCCAAAATAAATCAAGCGAAAAAAGCTTGGCGCTACAGTTGCTGAAGTATTTCCTAATAATGGCCCTGGTGATCGGGATCGTCGGAGCGATCACCTACACCTTCTTAGAAGGTTTTGAGCGCCTCTTTCGATCGACATTTTAAAAAACCAAGCTCGCTATCGAGATGTGCTTGACGCACATCGATCACGTGCTCGCATGTCTCACCTTCTAGCCGTCCTATTACAAAGAATTCTTCATTACTTTAGTCGAGTGATGCGTTTTTGGATACGCTGATGATTTAGGGATCAGGGGTGGCGCGGTAACGTTTGGCATAGAACGCGAGTCTTTAGCGAGCCTATGACATCGTTTCCCGAATAGGCTGACATTGCGCTGACTTGATCGTCATGGGCGTAACGCCGTAGAAAAGTCATAGTAAACTAATCGCTACTTATTGTGCACAGAGAGACTTGCGTGCGCATACCCCATTCTTTTTTTGGTGCGAGAGACTCTGCCGACTTGGTTACTGACGCCGGTAGTCGATCGAAGAAATCTTGTCCGGAAATACGTTCGACGTCATCAACCGATGTGACCAGAGTTGCTAGGAGTACTCCACGATAGGGTTCGTTCTTTGCGAGGAATGCGATCATTCGTCGCGTGCTAGGTTCGAGCAACACTTTATAGAATCCGAGCGGAACTCCCACTCGACCGTCTCCGATGGTCGTCATCTTCGTGTTGTCCTCGGCGAAGTACACTCCCGTAACGATTAAAAGATCGCTGGTACATTGCGCATAGTTTCTGACTGCCTCCTCTAAGCTTCTCCAAATGCCGCGGTTGAATCCCGGTCCTACTTGGGGAGCAATGTTGGAAAGCAGGTACGTTTCCGCGAGCGCTACGGGATCATCGACGTGATTGCCCGCCGCGACCAGGTGGCCCCGATCGTAGCCACTGCCTTCATAGTCCGCTAAGAGTGAGCGGATTCCTGACGGGACTTCGGTATCCTCGGCGAAGGATCCCGATTCGCCTCCCCTCGAAATCGGAATCCGCCCGCGACCCATCCGCTCTATGGTCCATAGAGGAGTCTTCGTCTTGGAAGAGTACCCGACCAAAAAAGCACGCTTGCAGAGCATCCGGTCGGCGTTTTGCGGTAGACCGAACTCCTTGAATTTGCTGCAATCGTTGACCCCCGTCTCGGTCGCCTTGACGGGGTGACCGAGCGACAGTAGAACTAACGCCAAAACACCGAATCGACTAGTGGGGGACGCCATGTTGTGCCGATCTCGAAAGGATTTTCTCTGGACGCTGATCGTGACGAGCGTAGCAATGGCAACGCCGCTTTTGTACGCCCACGGAGGCGGACTCGACAAGTACGGATGCCATAACAATCGAAAGGTCGGCAACTACCACTGTCACCGCGGACAGTTCGCCGGACGAACCTTTTCCAGTCAGGCGGAGATGCTGAAATTGCTGAACAAGTAGTAACAAAGTCCTTGGCTTAAATCGCTAAGCTTCTAATAGTAAATCAGTCGTCCCAGTAACCTTTCCGCCTCCTCGAATCCTTCGTAAATCCACTTTGTCGCTACCCATAGTACGGAAAGCCGCAACATGAAAAAGCGTGTAGTTGTAATAGCATTACTTCTCGCTACGATTGTCGGAGGTGCGATATACATATTCAGGACTCCTGTGTTATTGCTGCCTCCACAGGATAAAAGCGCGATCGGCCGCGTTATTGATAACAGTTACATTCGATCTGCGGAATCCGGGCAGCGGCTAGCTGAGGTAACTCCTAAAAAATCGACTAACAGTACAACCTGGAACTTACTGATCTTCACTACCGCAGTCCTCGCGTTCGCGTGGCTTTTGTTTTATTTCTTTTCGCGTCGACGACGGGACCTCCTTCAGAGTCCTCATCTAGTTACACCTGAAAACTTCGGTAAGTGGACAGGCTCTGTATCCGAAAGCATAAAAAACGTCGCAAATGCTCTACTTCATCTTTCGGAGCATATTAAGGCCTCGCAGGAATCTCATCGACAGTCTGTCGTCGACCTGTCTGAAACGTTTCTCACACTTAATAAAGCCATTGAGCAGCGTGATCAGCAAATTCGTAAGGCGGAGCAGGGGTGGGAGCGACAGGTTTTCAAAAGATTTCTGGTCCGGTTCGCTAGAGTTGATCAGACGATCAACGATAGCTCGATCGAGCCAATAGAGGTTGTAAGACAGGCTCGCGCGCTTATGAGCGACGCGCTGAGCGAATGTGATGTTCATCCATGGGTACCACCGATTGGATCTGACTATCGAAAAGCCAACGGTGTTGACGATAGCCCATTACTCGTGCCAACGAACGAGCCGTCGTTGTTTTATTCAATTAAACGAGTTATCACTCCGGGCTATCGCCTGTCGGCTCCGGACCAGGATGATGTGATTGTTATTCCTGCAAAAGTAGAAGTGTACTCGCCGTCGGAGAGCGTAAATGCCTAGTTACATTGGAATAGATCTCGGAACAACATTCTCAGCGGTGGCAACGCTGGACGATACCGGGCGCCCAGTTATTGTTCATAACAGTGATGGTGAGAACATCACGCCTTCCTGCGTTTTAGTGGAGGGTGCACAAATGAGCGTCGGAGAAGATGCACGCCGTCAGTGGGCAATAACTCCTGGGAGTGTAGGCGCTAGATTCAAGCGCGATATGGGCACAGATGCTCGTTATACGGTCGGTGGCGGTGCTCTTTCTCCGACGGATTTAAGTGCCGCAGTTCTTAAAAAGCTGAAAATCGACACCGAGCGAGCTATAGGGTCTATAGCGGAAGCAGTTGTGACGATTCCTGCTAACTTTTCTAATGAAGCTCGAGAGGCGACCCTTCAAGCAGCAAAGGACGCCGGACTAAATGTTAAGTTCATCATAAATGAGCCAACAGCGGCTGCGCTCTACTACGCGTTTAAGGGTGGAAAGGATCTTCAAGGAATTTACGCTGTCTACGACTTTGGCGGCGGAACGTTTGATGTTTCCATCATTAGGGTGTCCGGACAGGAAATTGAAGTTCTTGCATCACACGGCGTTTCGAAATTGGGTGGTGACGACTTCGATGGGGCCCTCCAGAAGCTCGTTGCGGAAAAGTTCAAAACCCAAACAGGCCAAAATCTAAATCTAAACGACTATCCAAAAAATAACGCGGAGGAGGATAAGAAGTCGCTTTCGAAGCGCGAGCGTGTATCGACTCGCGTAGCACAGCAGATAGTTCAGATTGAACGCCAGGAATTCGACAGCGCGATCTCTCGATTCATCGCTCAGGCAGAAATGCTTTGCGAATCTGCCTTAGACGAAGCTCAAGTCTCGCCGTCTGGATTAGCAGGGGTACTGCTGGTTGGCGGCTCGACAAGAGTGCCGGCGATCAGAGCAAGCGTAGCTCGTGTCTTCGGTATGGAACCTACGTCCACTGTGAATGTAGACGAAGTAGTCGCTCTTGGCGCCGCATTATATGCTGCGTATAAAAGCGATAGGGCACATCTGTCTACGACTCAAAAAGCTGCCGTTAGTGCAATAAAATTTAGTGAGATTACAAATTTTTGCTTTGGCACGATAGTGTCTCGATACGACGAGAATCGTGCAAAACGAATAACTGCGAATACGGTTTTGATACGAAAGAACGAACCGATTCCTTGTGCAGTGACAGAGTCTTTTTACACTGTATCAGATGGCCAGGACTCAGTCCGTTGCGTCGTGACCCAATCTGTTGCGCCAGAATCCGATCCGCGCTTTGTAAAAACCATCTGGGAAGGAGATCTTTCGCTGCCGCCGGGGCGACCTGCTAATCAAGAAATTCGGGTTACGTTTGGGTTCGACGCAAACAATGTAATGATGTGTAAATTTGAGGACGTCGCTACGCAGAAAGAAGTTGCAGTCGATCTTCGGCCCGACGCACAAGACGGTCAAACTACAAACATCAATAAATTTTTGGTGGATTAGTTATGGAACTCATAGGCGCTCTTATCGAACTCGCTATTGCCCTCGGTCTTATTTATGGTGTTGTCTATCTGGTCGGAAGAATATTGGGATACGGCGTGGTAGCCGCGAAGGCTGCAAAAGAGACCGTTTTAGGTAAGGGTTCGTTCAAGGAAAATATCGATCTTGAGCTGCGTGGAATGGGTCACATGGAGCTTCGTGGCGTTGAAAAGACCGTTGGCGAAGGAACCTCACGATTCAATGTGATTGAATTAGAAACGAGGGGCTTATTTCCGATTTCTCGCAGCCGTAACGCCGCTTTCATAACGTCGATTCTGGATAAGACCGACGGCGATAAAAAGTGGAAATCTGTTGTTTCGGCCGTTAACCAATTCCAAGAACCGCATACAAACTGTTACCAAAATGTAGTGGAACTCGGTGAAATTAAGGAGAATTTCGGCTTTCCTAGGTGGGTTCGAATCGGCGTTGTGCTTCGGGATGTTCTCCAGCCGGCGCGAGCGGGCACGCGTCGCTTAGTTGCGGTATGTCGATTGGTTGACGCTGATGATCCGCCATCAATAAACAACGGATTCCATGACAATAATGAAAAAACCCTGTGGTTTGGTACGTATGAATTCGACCTTGAATATCAAGATGCGGGATATCTTGATGAAATAGAAGGTAAGCGATCGGCGGCGATCGCGACCGTGCAGTTAGCGGTGGTTGTATCGATGACGGATGGAAGTCTTCATGATCGAGAAGGAGGGCTGATTAAGGAGTGGATAGAGCGGAAGCTGGCCTATATCGATGAGGCGGCGGTCCAGGGGTGGAAGAACGAAATGAATGAGGCGTTTAAGTTCGCCTATCATCAAGCGCAAAACGGAGGGCTGGCTTACTCATCTTTGGTTGAGACACTTAACAACGATGGCTCCCCTGCAAACAAAATAGAGTGCGTTGATCTTCTTTTTTCAATCGTTGCAGCAGACGGATCCGCTTCCGCAGCGGAAGTTTCCCTGGCGAAAAAAATCGCCTCTGCACTGGATATCGATCCAGAGGAGATTCAGCGCATCGCAGATCGCAGTCTCGTAAGCGTTCGAGCTGAGGTCAGCTCTGATGCTGATCTTGGGGAGCTCCTCGGAATTGATCCATCCTGGAGCTCCGATGTGGTCCGAAAGCATCTCCGCGATGAGTTTCAGCGATGGAACAATCGCCTCACGGCTCTGTCGGATCCGTCAGAACGGGAAACAGCCCAGAGAATGCTGAACTTGATTGCTGAGGCGCGTAAAAAGTATCAATAGTATGGATGGATACGAACTAAGTATTGATGAGCTTCGGGTTCCAGGAGATGTGGTAGCTATTGAGGAGATGCCGGTTGCCGCAACCCGTAAGTCTTCTTTATTTCTTTTGAACGATTTATTAGTACAGCAAGACGTAACACCGGGTATCTGTGCTGCTGTAAATACAGCGCTTAATCGTTTAAAAGTCGACGCAAATTCTGTAAGTGTTTTTGTATATGCGTCACCCCACTTTCAAGCAGAGTGTCATCTAATTGACTCGTCACGCTGTGCGGTAAGAATATCTTCCTCGCTAGTCGAGAGTTTGGATGAGAGTGAACTCACGTTTGTTATTGGGCATGAGCTTGGGCACTTTTTGCTTGGACACTTACGAGAGACTCGAAATACTGACGAGGAGAATTTAGAGGAGCTCGTATTATCCCGTCGCCGTGAACTGTCGGTCGATAGAGTTGGGCTAGTCGCTTGTCGATCTTTAGATATTGCACTTTCAGCAATGATGAAAACGATGTCAGGATTGTCGGCGAAGCATCTCCAAATCAATGTTGCGGGGCTGGTTGCCCAGTTACGTACGCTCGATCAGCAGGCCGGCGCGCTCTATTCTGTGATGTCGACCCATCCATCGTTCGTCATCCGTTGCCGAGCGTTACTGTGGTTCTCAATGAATGGGGGATTCCAGCAGGACGGAGAAACGATAGAGAAGAACCAGCTCGATAAGATCAATAAATTTATTGTTGCAGACCTTGAGCGATATATCGATAAACCGGCTCTTGAGCGCATATCGGAAATTGAACAGGAGTTTCAATTTTGGTTTATGGCCGCGGCAGTCGCGAGGAGCGGGTCGTTTTCAAAACGAGCTCAAAGTGTATTTATGGATAAATTTGGCGAAGAGTCGACAAGTAAGTTAAAGATCCTCCTGAGTTCTTTCAATTCGAGCGAAGCAATCGCTGAATGCAGTAAAAGGTTTGAAACCGCCCAGTATGCGTTTGAAAAAATTGCTCCCCGACGTTATGCAGACTCCGAGAGAGACATTTCAAGTAGCGTACAACAGATACTCTTTAGCTCTCATCCGTGACGTCAGCGAGCAGATCAGTTCATTTTTGTGCAGGGGATTGAGCAGGCTTGGCGGTTCGCTGAACGCTGAGAGGGGTGAATGGCTTCGGTTAGAGTCATTCAAACGATGGGCTATGCGTCAACTAGATGAGCGCGAAGTAGGCATTGCCAATAAGCGGAGGATTGAAAGATGAGCCGAATCTTTATCGCTCTTCTTTTGGCGGTCGGGTGGGTAGACACATACGCGCAGTCCGTCGAGTTGGAATGGTCCCGTGCTCCTGGCGCTGCTGAGCGGCACCTCATGCGGCGTATTGAAAGCCCGTATTTCCCAGCCGAGCGGCGGTTGGTATCTCCTGAGGAGTTGAGGGTCGCGCAGCAAATTGACAGGAGATCCATCCAACAATGTAGAGAGGCGAGTAAAGCAGTTACGGAGCGCAGTGCGGCGTTACCGAGGCCGTTGACGATCGAGTCATTTTCAATGATCCGTGAGCGTCTAGAAGCTCAAGAGGTCGCTTGTATCCGCGCTGATGGGCAGGGTGCGATGTTTGCAAAGCGCCTAGAGATGTTAAGGATATCTCTAATCAATGAACTGCGAATAACCTACGCGAGCGAAAAAGATGTACTTCGCTCCATCGACACCGCAGATAATTTTCACCGTAACAGCGTTAGGATTTACTACATCCCGATTATTCAGCAAATTCTCCAAGGCGGAGTAATCCCTGCGGAGGATGTTGTACCGGCAATTCTTTCGCAAAATGCGGCTGTACTCAAAAAAATTGTTACAGTTGTTCCGGATCCAGCGAAGACACTTCTTGTTGTCGAATCCTTAAAATCGCTTAGGGAGACATTCAATGGGGGATATCAAGATCCCGAAATGATGGAGAAAATTGACGCGCTGACACTGGAGTGAACCTGCGGCGCGATTCGCCCTCGAGGTTGATCAGATGAAACTTAGACTCCTACCCAGAGCGATGGTGTTTCTTGGTCTCGTGTCCGCTGTTCCTTTGGCGCACGGTTATGAATGTAAGCCAAAATACTGGAACGCCTGTTCTGACGGTAACTGTGAGTCGGGAATTGGAGATATGACGATCTACTTCTCGGAGAGTGAGAAGGCGGTGTCCCGTTGTGACAAGTTTGGCTGTACGCCACTCAAAGTCGAAGTCGCAAGATCTGGGGTGATGCTAAAAGCCGCAAGCGCGAACAACGGCTACTTGCTGGTGATCAATACGATGGATCTGACATTCACCGAGGTTGCGACCTCAATCACCACGGCGTTCGTAAAAGCGGGTATGTGCGAACAGTGAGGATCGAGTAGTGATTTATAGAACGTTAGTTGTGATGAGTTTTTCGGCGTGTGCTTTCGTTCCACAAAGTGGCTATTCACAGGATACGCAGCGAAGGAATTGTTCAGAGGCTATAGAAGAGCACGGTACTGTTATATCTATGCGGGATTGGGAGGCGGTCTTACGAACATCCGAGAAAGCGAACAGGCTATGTAAATTTTCGGATACGGAAGCAGACAGACAAGAGAGAGCCAATTCAAGGTTACCGGCGTTGTACAATCTTGGGCGGATCGATGAGGCTCTAAAAGAGGCGAACCAATGTATCGTCAATAACTCTGCTCTCCCCGTCTGTTACTACTGGAAGGCAGCAATGCTTTTAGAGCTCGGCAGACCGAAAGAAGCGCAAGCGGTAAAATCACAAGGTTTACGACTTTGTGAGATTCAGATAAAAAGATATGAGGAGAGTGAACTTGCCTCGAGAGAACCCTCCACGCCTGAGGAATACAGATCGCAAACGACATATGAAGTCGCAAAAGTAGTCCTTGAAAATTTTCAACGGCTCGACCTTTAAAAACAGATACACCCTTCGAGAGCTCGGTTTCGCGACGGTTCTAAAAGGGTTCCAAAACCCTCCTGATACCCTCGCTTACCGCACTCCTCACGCCGCCAATAGACCTCTGGATTTGAGCGTATGAAACGCAGTCCCGACGCCACAGCGCAGAGTCTGACTGATCTTCTTGGGCGACATTCCTTTCTTGTAAAGTTCGACGATCGCGGCTCGCGTGGAATCCGTCACGCTGCTTGGACGACCGAGTTTCTTGCCCTCCTTTCGCGCTCGCTCCACACCCAACCTGATGCGTTCACGGATCAGGTCACGCTCAAACTCAGCGAACGACGAGAACACACCGAACATCAACTTCCCCGATGGCGTGGTGGTGTCGATGGCTTGTTGATGGAAGTAGAGCTGAACGCCTTGAGCGTGAAGGTCGTTCACCGTCGTGACGAGGTGCTGAAGCGAACGACCCAAGCGGTCAATGCTCCACACGGCGATCAGATCGAATTCGCGGCGAGTGGCGGTTTTTAGAAGACCATCCAGGGCAGGGCGTTGGTCGCGACCCTTGGCTCCTGAGATACCATCGTCACGATAGGTCGCGACGATGTTCCATCCACGAAGAGCTGCGATCCGTTCGAGTTCGTGGAGCTGATTGTCGGCGGTTTGATGGGTGGTGGAAACGCGAAGATATAAAGCGGTACGCATAGGGACCTCAATAGGCTGTACAAACGTACAGTTATTTTACCTATCGAGGCAGCAAAAACTAGCAATTTAGTGAATAAAAACAGTTACTTAGATGAGTCCGAATAAGCCTTATCGCGCTGACTGGGAGCCTCCTTCGCGCTCTTCTTAGCCTTTTGCGAGGGTGGGGCTTCCTTCCCCTCGACCCAGCTATGGAGCTTCCTGCGGGCTTGCTCGGTCGTCAGGTGTGCACCGTAGAACTTCTCGATCACGGCTTGAGAGGTCCGAGCGTTCTTGGCGAGTCCGATGGAGTCCACCTCGCTATTCATGAGGCGGTACATGATCGCGGTGTGGCGGAGGCTGTAGAGCGTGAACCGTTTACCCGTCTTTTTATCCAACCCGCTTTGTTCAACCAAGTAGCCAAAGATCCGACCGAGCGTCACCATCGCGGTCTCTCGGTTTTGAAACTGCGGCATGAACACGTAGTCGTCGGGACCGAGGTACGCCGAGGAGCTGCGCCCCGCAGCGAGCTCGTCTTTTCTTAGTTTACGCAACTCGTTGTAGTACTCCACCGCCGAAGGCATCGTTTGCACCTCGAGCGCAGTCGTCTTGGTGGCTGGGTGTCGTAGCGTTAGCCATTCAGTTGTTTCGCCCGTCTTTTCATTCGTATCTTCGCGTCGTACCACATGCTTATGTTTCAGCACGCGCAAGTCCGACGGGCGGATGAACGAGTTGATCATGAAATTGATCAGATGCTTGAACTCGAGTGTGATGCGGTTTCCTCGAAACTCCGCACCCTCT
>Ga0169931_10007702_pt1 | contig 15902 bp, 19 predicted proteins | sample Kivu_15m_20L_FD_129675 | JGI IMG/M metagenome (GOLD analysis project Ga0169931, IMG submission 129675) | Freshwater microbial communities from Lake Kivu, Western Province, Rwanda to study Microbial Dark Matter (Phase II) - Kivu_15m_20L... | ecosystem: Environmental > Aquatic > Freshwater > Lake...
TCATTTCACGCAACTTTCTAATCGTTGCTAAATCAAGATCAAAATCTTTCATCGGTTCATTTTGTTTTCAATACTTTCTTTGATCGTACCCATATCAGAATACGATGCATTCATACCTGACATACTACCATCAAATGTATCTGTGTGCATAACTTCATCATATCCTGAACGCTCCAAGATCTTACCCTTGATCTCAAGCTGTTTCTTCTCTTTCTGAATACGACGAAGGAATGCGTAGTAAATGATTTGTGTGAAATAAGCAAACGGATTAGAGGACTTTTCTGGATCAAAGTTATCAATATACTGTAAGCAATTTTCAATCCCGTCGCAGATCATATCTTCACGGAACATGTAATTGACAAAGTTTGGTTTGTATGATAAGTGCGTGGCAATCTTCAAGAAACACTCACCCAGGTAATTCGTTACCCTTGGTCGTGGTTTGCCTGCTTCTTTCGCAGCAATCACTTTCTGTCGATACGCTGATATCGCAGCAAGGAATTCCTTATTATTGACGTAATTTTCTGTTTGCTTTTTTCTTGTCATTACTGCGAATGTCACGGGTATCTCACATAATCTGTATCAAGTGTAGCATAGCAATCGTCAAATGTAAAGAGGGGCTTGACACAACCTCAGAAACTTAGTAGAATAACTCTGTTAAGGGTTCAAGATGAGTTGTAGCTTTTAACTTTTCTTATAAATGTCTTCTAAAGACCTTTTCATTTCCTTGATCGATCCTAGGTATCCAGATCTTCTGGGGAGCTTGTTTGATCCTAACACTAGACCTTTTCCACTTTCCAGTCTATTTAAACTCTTTTCATAGAATTCTAATACTGTGTCTTCAATTTCAGACATCGTAAGAATGTGATCTCTACGAATAACAAACATTTGATCAAAGGTAGCAGATACCCACTCTTTGAGAGTAAAACCTGTCACTTCCAAATGACCCTTTTTTTGTTTTGCTGTTTCAACTAATAGTGGTCTATCAAGAAGTAATTTATCTTCTTCTGGCATATAACAAACTTTGGATACAACTTCTTCGCCGGATACCAACTTTAACGTTGCATAAAATTCTTCTTCCATATTTTAATTTGCGCGTAAGTTTACTCTTATGACTTCATACTTAAAGTTTTCTTCGTTGTAAATATTAACTCTTTCGTTAAGATGTTTAAGTGTATAATTTTGTCCACCAATATCATCAGCAATATCGTATAATGTTGCCATGTCTTTTCCTTCTCCTTTACGTAAAACACGTCCAATCGATTGGAGATTTCTAATACGAGATTTGCTTGGAGAAGCAAAGATAATATTGTGTAGTCTTTTAATATTAATTCCAGTAGAGAACGTACCGTATGAAGCAATAATTACAGCGTTATTTTCAGTTTCGGTTATCTGTCTAACTTGTTCTCTATCTTCTACATCAGTTCCACCATGAACGAAGAAAATTTTTCGTGATGGATCGATAGTGTTATTTATTAAATCAAAAAGTGGTTCCCCATGCTTCTCAATATAGTTAAATAAGACAAGTGTATTACCTTCAATATCTTTAACTAAATTTTTAATAAGATTGTTTCTTCCTCTGTGTGATACTAGGTAATCAATTTCATCATGATAACTTTCAAAATATTGTGGAGCATGTTTACAAAGTAATACTTTAATTCTAAAATTAGACAAATAACCTTGACGAATTAGATCATCCGTTTTTGTAACACGATCACAATCTCCAAATAAACCTTCCAATACCCACTTGTGAGTTTTGCTTCCGTCTAAAGTACCAGTAAAACCAAATCTATATTTGGCATTATGAAGCTTTGTCATAATACCTGTAAGTGATTTAGATTTAAACAAGTGTGCCTCATCTCCAATCACACAATCAAAATCATCAAAGTATCTTTTAGGAAACTTATAGATTGATTGCCAGGTTGAAATAATAATTGGTTTATCAGTATTCTTATCCTTACCCGAGTAAATCTTATGAACGTAGTCATCCGCATTCCACCCATAATCCTTAAAGTCGTTAACCATCTGTTCTACGAGGGACGTAGTAGGGACGATGATGAGCGTTTGCTTGTGGGTAGCAGTATAGTATCTGACGAGGGAATAGATCATCAAAGATTTACCACTTCCCGTAGGAGAAAGAAGTAACTTTCTGTTGTACTTTATTGCTTCATAGACAGCACGGTATTGATAGTCTCTTGGAGTAATTCCTTCTCTGGTGATCTTATCCATAAAGGTTTTGATACCGTCAGGAGTAACAAAGTCGTTAGTTTCTTCAACGTCTCCATACCAATCATTTTTTTCATACTCGATTTTGTACTGACGTTCATCAGCCCACACTTGTAAGTGCTTCATTAATCCACCATAAAGTTCGCCTGTACCTGGAGAGTACAGACGAATGGTTCCATCCCAATATTTGTATCTTGGATTTTTCTTTAAGAATTTTGCTTCCGGAACTTCAAAGGTGAAGTAATCAGAAAGTTCCATGTGAACGTGAGGTTCAGAAGATTGAATGGTTAGATAAACTTCATTCTTCTTTTTTACATAAAGAAGGGTCATTATTGTCCGTTAATAAATTTTTCCCAATCTATAGCATGTCTTATATGATGACTTCTATTTGAAATCTGCTTCATAACCTGATCCAACCAGTACAACATCTGGTCAAGATATTTGATCTTTGCCTCTATATTGATAATATCATCATCACTTTCAAGGTAGGTCTTCATCTTTTCAGAAGTTTGAATTCTTCCTCCAAAAGGTTTTTCTGCATAAACCCGAGCATCCGCTTCACCTCCGTAATACTCGCGTTTCTGTTTTATAAGTTTTCTGATTTCAAATTCTAGAGAGGTCTTAATCTGAGAGATGTCAGTATAATGGTTTAAGTATTTATTGTGCTGGAAAGGGATCTCTAAAGCAAGTTGACCTAAATCTGTGGTATACTGTTTGTTCTTAAATTGAAAATCGACTGCACTATCCTCAGCCCATTCTTGTCTTAAAGTATCAAATTTATTACGAAGAGTTTCAAAATTCATAAGGGTTTCATATTTTTGTCAAGGATGAAAAATCTTTGATGCTTGAATGTAACTTCTGCGGTAAGATATTCCACATCACCAATTGTAGCATTAAACTCCAGTCCAGATAAAGATATTGGAAAAATATTCTCGTATGATACGATGAATGCTGGATTGTATGATGACGTTACAATATGTAATTGAGCGTTACTGTATTCTTCTTCTGGCGGAGTTTGTAGATCATCGTCTGCTCTACCATTCTGGCGCATCCACTTATGAATGGAGTAATAGTTTTTTAGATCTTCATCGACAATAAATTGTACGACAAAATCCCCAAAGGTTACACCACCCCCAGGGATAATCGGTAGATTTCTAAATCTAGTTGGATATTCAATCGCAGACAACGAAAGATCTGGAACGTTTGCTCTTTGACAAAAGAAATCCGTTCCCTTAAATTTATCTAATTTCAAGATGTAACCAATAGGATTTAGAAAATTTCTATTCCTTGGTTGCTCCTTATACCATTCAGCAGGCATGTCAACTTCCCAAGCTATATGGTATTTATTGCTCCGGAATATGTGGCATCTCTACAATCATCCCACTCCGGTTCATATAGAGGGCATGGTTCTTCCATCAATACATCATTTTTTATTTTTACAATTTCTTTGTATAGTTGCTCTAATTCCATATTATGAATGATATTCGTTTATTTGATTTAGTAATTCGTTAAGGATCTGCTGAGCTGCTTGCTTTTGCTCTGCAGAATAATCACGACAAATCTGGTTATCGTATATAGAGTTTTTTAACTTATAAATCTTGCTTAGTACATCAACTTTAGTTAAACGACCTCTCGGCATTAGTTCAGTCCACGCTGATACTATTTAATAAAAAAGGGGGTCCGAAGACCCCCCTGTGTTGATTTGTGAATTAACTCACATGAGGTTAGCAACACGTACTCTTCTGTAGTACTGGTTGCGGTTGTGGGTGAGTGCCTCAGCATCTGGAGTACCATTCGACTGAACGACGAATGGGTTAGCAACCATACCATAACGGGTCTTGAAACCAATTTTTGGTTGGAAGGTGTCAGGGTCGATGCTACGTAGCATTTGGAGAGGAACGTAAGGGCAATAGAAGAGACCTGCGTCATAAGGCGAAGAACCCTTGTAACCAACAACATAGTAATGTGTGTTGGAAACGTTTGCCGAATAAGGATCAACATAGACCTTAATTCTACCGTTCATGGTACCTACAAGTAGGTTACCGGTGTCATCTACTTCACCGATTGAAGGACCACCAGCACCGGTAAGACCGGAGGTGTAGTCAAGAGTTCCACTCATAGCGAGAGCAGAAGCAACGTCAGCAGAAGTGATGATGAAGTTACCCTTGCCTCTACGAGTTTGAACTGCGATTGCGTTAGCATCGCGCTCAACCTGGAACATGAGACCCTTGAACTTCTCAACCGACCAACGACCGTTGCTGTCAACGTCGAGGTCAAATACACCAGCGTTAGCAACGTTGTTCTGAGCACCTTGCTTAGCAACAGTATAAACTGTACGTACAACCTCACGGTTGATTTCAGCAAGCACTTCGCTTGAGAGGAGATTAGCAAGCTCCTGCTCTGCATCAAGACCGTGAATTGCCTTAAGGTCTTGTGCGAGTTCTAGAGTGTACTCAGCCTTGAGTGCTCTAGTCTTAGCAGTAACAGCAGTCTTTTCGATGCTGAAGGTCATCTCGTTGAAGAGAGTTGCTCCAGAACCAAGAGTTTCAGCAACGTTACGTGCCATACCTACGGTACCACGCTCGTAGTTAGCAGCAGTTGTACCACCACCAGATGCGTCGTTTAGAAGACCTGGGTTTGCATCGGTAGTACCACCATCACCGAGAGGATATACATCATCGGTACCAAGTGGATCGTTATCATAGTCAGCAGGGCCTCTTGAAGAAGCAGAGAAGTTGCTATCTGGCTCGTTGTAGAGAGCTTCACGACCAGCACGGAGGCTAGCGTCGTTCTCTGCCTGATAGTGAGACTTCATCGCAAAGATAAGTCCAGTAGGACCGGTCATAGGCTGAACGCCGCAGATATCATAAGCAACGAGGTTAGGCATCGCTCTGCGGATTAGGGAGATCATAACAGGATCGAAACCTGCAAGACCACCAGTTTTTGTATCTAGACCGCTACCAGAAAGAGCGTTGGTACCGATAGCACCAGCACTATTAATGGTTTCGTTCATCATACCACGCTCTTCGCGTAGTGCTTTTTCTGTGTTTTCTAAGAGAACAGCGGTAACACTCTTTCTATAATTGTCTTTGATGGCACCAGCGCCTTCGTGACCTAGAACAGGGTTCCACTTTTCTGTTAGAGCTTTTGCGTTAAACATTTGTTTGCTCCGTTTGGAAAATGGGGGTTTTATTATCAAGCCCAGCGATTAAGTGCCTGGAGGTATGCTTCCATTACTGGAGATACTTCTTGACCTTCTACTGGAATTTCATCAGCAGCATCACTAGGAACGGTGATTGCTTCTTTGAAGTATGACGCCTTGATAGTTTTTACTTTCTTGGAGAAATCTTCTTCAGAAACAAAATCAATTCCCTCAGCAAGTGCAGCGAGTTTTTCCTTCTGAGTATCTGCTAGACCTTCTGACACTACGGACAGAATGTTAACCTTAGCAGCCTCATTCAGACGAGTTTGTAATTTCACATTAGCCTTAACCTGTTCGTCGAGGCGCTCTTCCATTTCACGAATTTGATCTACCATACCTTCTACTACGTTGATTTTCTCATCCGGAATAGCGATATAGTGCTCTTCAAAGAGATTTTTGAGACCTGCGATGAAGTCTTCAGTAATCTCATTTCTGATACCACGGTCGATGGCAACTTGGTTTTCTTCCATCCACTGACCGATGGCGTAGTTCACAGTACCGTTAACTTCTTCAGATAGTTCTGTCTTTACAGCATCTACCTGCTTTTCGAGCTCATCGGCAAAGTGTTCTACAAGTCTGTCATACTCTTCAGAGATTTTTGCTTTTACAGCGGCTTCGAAAATTGTCTTCGCCTTTTCAGCAAATTCTTCTGAGAGTTCTGTTCCCTCTAGGAGGGCATTTACATCATCGGAAACATCAAGGTTTTCGAATGATGGTTTGATTGGGTACGTAACCGCACCACCCATCTTAGTGCCGTAAGCAACTTCGGCGCCAACTGATGGTTGTGTTCCCTGATCTCCAGCATCTTTTTTGGATGCTAGTTGAGGATCACCGGAAATTTGGGAGATTGGGGCAGATGCCTTTGCTCCAGGATTTTCTTCACCGTCTTCATCATTATCATGAAGAGGACCAGATGAAGAACCGCCAAGATCGGTTGCTGCCTTTTGACCAGGAGCTACTGAAGGTTGAACGGTTGGCATAGGATCCTTTCCGCCAGCCTTAGCAGTCTGCGCGTCAGAAACCTGAGAAGGTTCGCTACCTGTACCAGGGATTACATTTGCGGAAACCGTTGGCATAGGATCGCCAGCTTCCAAAATGATATTCTGATCAGCAACAAACTCTTCAAACTTTTCGTTTAGCATATCTGACATTTGAGTTTACCCCTTAAAATTTCCGTATGATTAATCTAAAATTATTTATTAATTCAAATATTTGAGAGGAAGTTCTCAAAGACTTTAAGAACCTTCTCTTCCAATTTGCGACTAGTATCGCCATCAATATATTTACGATATTTATCTAGATTTGCTTCCTTAAGAATACCGTTTTCCCAGATCCACTCTTTGCCTTCCATAATTCCATTTACGAAAGCATCTGGGGCAGAAGGGTCTGCTACAATATCAGCAGCAGTTGTTAACATAAAGTCATCGCGGACAACCGAGATATCTTCACGCTTATCGATACTTCCCATTCCACGAGAAGAAACACCAAGTTGAACTCCTTCTTCAAGAAGAGATCTTGCGATCCTTCCCATGGGAGTATCTAGAATTTGTGCCTTACCATAAAAATTATGTCCTTCAGCACGAAGGTCGGTAATTCTATGTGACACTCTATCAAGATTTACAGTAGGACCATCCGGATGTCCGAGTTCTCCAAGAGCTCTTTTAGTTCTCACATATTCTTCTGTATATCTCTCAACTTCGCGGTTGAGAATATCAAAAGGATACATGCGTCCGTTACGGTTCTTTAGTTCGGATTGAAGAAAAACTCCTTCGATATAAAGAAGTTTCTTTCCATCCTTTTCTTCTGTGAGAACTTTTACGTCCTCAATCTGTTCCGTTATCAGTTTCATCTGTAGTTTCTTGGGTAGGTTCTTCTGTATCTTCTTCAGTAGGTTCATCGAAAAAAGTATTTGCCACTACTTGCTTATATTGAGCCATGGCATCTGATGCTCTGGCAAAAAGCAAATCATGTAGAGCATCAATTGCCGAAGCTCTATCGCTATCGTTAATTTTGCTGACAATATCAACGACACCAGTTTCGTTATTATTTTCTGACATAATGTTATAACAATATATTTTATTTAGACTTTGGCGTAGGTTTAGGTTGCGCCTTCATCTTTTCCATCTCTCTATCAAGAGAAGCATCAGCAGCTTCTGCTTCTCTTGCAGCACTATCATCTGCTTGAATATTCTGAAGTTCTGGTTGGAAAGAAGTATTCTGTCGATCCATCGTATCGAACATATTTACATCCTTCGGGTTCATAACCAAACCAGAATTAATTTCAGTTTTGATTTGTTTATCAATTTCTTTGTAATCTTTTTCTGTCTGTTGAAGAACTTGCTTTCTGATAAACTCAATAGAGAAATACTTTCCTACGAATGGATCCATCTGAGTGACAGTTGCCATTCTTTGGTTCATCATTTCAATCTCTTTGAGTTCGTTGAAATGATTATCAAATAAGAAGTCATATTGAATATGCTCCTTCATTTCTTCCCAATCTTCTGGAGAAACTACTCCCTTCAGAATGAGTTGAGTTTTTAAAATATCTTGGAAGAGTTCGCTAAAACGTTTGCGAAGACGACCAATAAACTTAGCAAACTTAAGTTCGTCTCTTAAGACTTCGGTAGTCTTACCGAGATTGAAACCCTTGCTATCATCAGTAAGTCTTGAAGGTGGGAGATTGAGTGAGTTATAAAGCTTCTTCTTAAAGTACTCAACGTCCTTAAGTTCTCCAAGGTTTTGTCCGCCAGGAAGAGTTGTAATTTCTGTACCACGTCCACCTTCACGACGAGGTAACCAGAAATCTTCAAGCATACTCATATGCTTTTTATCGTCACGGATTTCTCCGGTGTTAGCATCGTATACTAATTTATTACGATAACGTGACATTACATCACGAAGATATTGTTCTGCCTTTACTTTTGGAAGATTGCCAACATCGATGTAAAAAATTCTACGTTCTGGAGCACGAGATAGTCTGTAAATAACAAGACTATCCTCAATCATTCTAAGTTGGTTCAGAGACTTAATCGCTTTATGAAGAAAGCTTAGAACCATTCTTTTATTAAGATCTTGTAATCCTGAAGGAACAAATGTAATAGCATCCGTCGCAATCTTAACTCCTTGCGATAGAGACATATCACCAACAGGACCAAGCGTTCCGCCTTGATAAAATCCCTTTGGATTGAATAGAAAATAATCGATAAATGTTCCGTACTCGTATTCTAGTGCTGTTCCTTTAATAGCAGCACGAGTAAGACTATCCTTTGCTTTGTTATCTAACTTCAGTCTAACTTTTTTTATCTTGAGTGGATCAATATAACGAAGTTCTAAAATTCCTTTCTTTGGGTTATCTAAATCGATAACTTTATGATAAAATATTCTTCCATCAATATACCAATTACGCACAATCTCATGTGCCCTATTATCAAAATTTAAAAGTTTTTTGATATGCTCGAATTCGTTTCTAATCTTATTCTTTACTCCACCACCAACTTCGAGATTATCTAAGTTGATTTCTACTGGACTATCATGTGCGTCACTAACAACAAATTCATTTACAACTTCATCCACAGCACTATCAACCTCTGGATGAAGAGCCATATCACGATATCTACGAATTAATTCATACTCATTACGAGCAGCGTGATCCGTATCCACATATGTTCCGAAATAACCACCAGCAGCAACGGCGATGGGTTCATCAGCAGAAGGAGGGACAGGGGATTGCCCCTTCTGTCCCTCCTTTCTATTGATCTGGAAGCCAAATAGTTGACTCATAATTACTTATTCAACTGTACTAGTCAAACTATTTATTATACTACTGGAATTGAAGATACGCCCTGTCTTGTTCCTGCTGTAGCAGTAAAGTAGGAGTATTGGAACTCAACTGTAAATTCTTCAATCTGATCGTTGCTGTCATAAGCAACATCAATCTGAGAAACGTTAGTTGGGAAGCAATACTTGAGTGAGTACGATCTGAGGATCGCACCTTCAACGCTATCATCTTTCTCTAGTTGCTTGACAGAAAGATCTGCCATGTAACCAGTAGAATTATTAGGAACAAATAGAGGAGCGGTGTTGCCCTCATGAGTATTGATGCTGTTTGCCCACTGCTCGAAGAACGAACGAAGTTTGAAGTCTTTATCGTTGAAGAATGTAGCAGTCCAAGTATCAAAGGTGCGATCACCTGCAATCTTAACTGTTCTTCCACGGAAAGGAACTTCGATAACTCCCAAGTTTGAACCTGGGAGTGCTGCTGACTTACAAAGAAGATTTGTAAGATTTTGATCTTCTGTCTGCTTAGCAAGTGTAGCAGGGAACTGAACGTCGATCAAGAACATGTTGGGCTTCACGCCCTGACCGATAGTTTGTAGGAACTGACTTACGTTTGACGATGCCATTAGTGTTTACCTCTGTGTGTTTTTTCTATTACTAATTATCTACCAACGACTTCCGAGAAGGAAACGCCCGTTCTAGTTGCTGTAACAGTAACTGTTACATAGTTGATTGAACGAGTTGGCTTAAGGTAGAGTTCGGCAACAAACTCATTTCTATCGATGACTTCAGGAGTGTTGTTTGTTTCATCGCAAACAACGAGGAAGTCAGTCACACCTCTACGTGCTTGGATTTCTGCTAAGTAAGAAGAAATTGAAGCGGAGAAGTTACTACGGGTTGTGCTATCATTTTGCTCGAAGAGTACCCCTTCGGCAAGTGCTCTTGCTCTCTTCTCAACATTAAGGAATAGACGACGAACGTTAATTCTGTCAAATGCTGAAGGCGAAGCGAGAGCAGTCTTGTCTCCAAAGAGAACAGGACCAGCGCCAGGAAGAGCAACGATTGGGTTAATTCTGTTGCTGTAAAGATCATCTCTCTGTGCCTTGTTAGGATTGAAAGCAAGCTTTACAACGCTTTGAACTCCTCCACGGTTTAGACCAGCTGGTGAGAACCAGTCATCTAGAACTGCGGAAGTTGAAACACAAAGACCAGCAACATCACCGTTGCACCCGATGTAACGATACTTATCGTTGAAACGATCGTAGGTATACTTGATACCGCTATCAAAAACAACATAAGAACTTGAACCGATATTATCAAAGAAAGCAATTGTATTTGCTAACTGAGTAACAGGTGAAATAGCAGCACCACCAGAAGTAGCAACTTGGTTACCAACATATGGTGAGAGGAAAGCAACACAATCCTTTCTACTGTTGGCAATAGCAGCAACTGCTTGTGCCTTAGCAAGAGTATCAATTTCGTTACTCATCGATCCGCCCATAAGAACGAAGTCGATTGAAGTTGCTTCTGTATCTAAGAAACTGTCATATGCTGCTTGGATTTCTCCGGAGCTGTAAGCATAATCGTCAAGACCACCGGATAGAGCACCGCCAGCAGATGCTAGAATTCTTGCTAACTCTTTTGGAACACCAGAAGTAGCAGCATAAGAAGCAGCAGTTCCACCAGGATTCTCACCAACGGTTGTAATTTCAGCAGAGGTTAGTTCTGATCCAGCATAGATGTATCCAGAGAATTCATTGATCGCTGACTTCCAGTAAGTTGAATTTCCTTCTGGTGACTTAGCATCAGAAATCTTTGAGAGATATGTGAAACGCTCAACGATGGTATTGTCTCTTTCGTCAACAACAGCAACGTGAACTTCATCGTTTGAGAGATAACGCTCTGACGCCCAAGGAGAAGTTCCAGGACGAGGACCAATTGCCTTGAATGCTAGACCAGTTGAACCAATTGCTTCTGCGTTCCAATCAGAGTTGGTGTAAGCAACAACAGTTTCACCAGCACCTGCGGTTGGAACAGCAGAACCTTTTACGATCAAGAATGAACTTGAGTTGATTACTTTGTATACTTCGTGTGCTACAGAAGCATTATCAGTGTATGTATCACCAACCGAAAGACCGTGAGCTGCCTTTGTTACTTTGTAGTCAGCACCACGATCTAGGATTACTACTCTATAGTAGTTACCTTCGGTTCCTGCGTAACGAGCAGCAAACTTTTCAGTTGTAACTCCTGCATCGAATGCTTCTTTATCGGGAATAAGAACTCCTGTGCCACTCTTAGTTGCATTCTTTACTGTAGTCTCTGCGCGAAGAACTGCGAGTTGACCACCGTAACGAAGAAACTCTGCCGCAACTAACCAATCAGAAGCATTTGCCTCGGCTGGTGTTCCGAACGTATCAACTAGTTCTCTTTCCGAATTGATGTTTACGATTTTGCCTACTGGTCCAGTGCGGAACGTTGAAGCAAAAGCAGCACGAATATCTAGTGCTCCTACAACAACGGCATTGGATAAATCACGCTCTTTAATAACAACACCAGGCGAGACTTGACTTGCCATTTTTTTACCTCTTAGATATCAAATTTATCTAAAAGTATTTAGAATTTTGATCCTTTCAAATGGGGAAACCACGCATGAACCAATCACCAATCAGGATATACCCACAAAGCACAGACTTTCTGCTTATTTTTTAGTACCCTCTTTTTAGTACACTCTTTACATTCGTAAGCATATGCTGAAGGAAATATTTTTTTATGCTTTCTGATTAAGTAAAATCCATCAATTAGGTCTTTAGTTTGACCACATACTCTGCATTCTCGCTCTACAAATAATAAATGCTCTAATGAAAACTGATCATCTAAGTTCATTAGTAATTCCACATGTAACTTACTTGTTCTTGTGTATTTCCATATTCCCAAAGAGTACCATCGGCGTCCACGAAACTATCATCACCAAGTCCATCATCAATAAATCCAAACGGAGCCATATCTTGCTCGATCTGGTTTCTCTGTTCTTCATAGATACGACGCCTGACATCTTGATCTGTCATCTCTTTGAAGTACTCTTGCATGACCAACCACGCAAAGAGAACCAGACACATCACCAAGTCATCGTGGTATCCTTCATCAGCTTCCCACGCCATCTTTTTCTGAATGAAGGTAGTGAGTTCTTGGAGGATCTCAAAATCTCCAAACATCAACTTGTCTTCTTCAATAATTGCTTTGAGATTAGCGCAACCAAGCTTCTTCACGGTAACGCTCATCTTGACACCAAGTTGAGTTTTCATACCAGAGAAACCTGTGCCAACAATCTGACCTGCTCTACCACGCATCGCACACATCAATACGTTAGGATACTCAAGATCGTAGTTGAGAGTGGCAGCAATACTATCACCAATATCGTTGACTTCTACTAGAATGTATGGTAAATTATACTCCTTAGCTACTTGTAAAATTACCGAGGGAAACAATACAGGTTTAATTTCATTATTTCTGTACTTTGCCACAATCTTATACGGGAGTGTGGTGATATCAAACACGACGAAAGCACTATAGTCGCCACCAATTCCTCTGGCAACATCGACAGTAATAATGTATTCGTGATCTTTTTGTACTCTTTCGTGAATATCAAGTCCTGCATTGGATGTAATTGGGTCTACGAATGGTATATTTTGAAGCTTTGCTGGGCTGATAAGTGTATCAGCAGATCCTAAGAAGTCACATTCAAATTCTTGTGCGAACTGTCTGGCAGAGGTATTCTTGAGTGTCTCCTCTTTCCACTTTGCATCTCTTCCAGGAACTTGAGACCAGTGGACCTCATTCATCACATAACCATTCTTGCCGTTCTTGGCATCAATCCACATCTTATAGAAGTGGTTCATACCATTTGGCGTTGAAATGATTATAACTTTCGTGCTTTTACCAGAAGTAATAGTAGGATAAACAGAGGCAAAGAATTGTTCTGCAACGTGGTTTGGAACGAAAGCGAATTCGTCGAGGAACAAGATATTGAATGACATGCCTCGGACAGCAGACGCAGATGTAGAAGATGCCAGAATTTTTGATCCGTTTTCAAGTTCGACATTACCTTTGTTCCAAACAACGACGCCGTGCTGCATCCACTTTGGTAGGTTTTCATAAGCAAGTTGAAGTCTGCTTAGGAGTTCCCTGGATGTGGAAGCCTTGTTAGCCAGAATGCCAATATTAACGCTATCAAAGAATATTGCGTAATAAAGCAAATAAGCAACAACCGTAGTGGATTTTCCGGTTTGCCTTGGGAGCTTTGCGATGTTAAATCTGTTTTCATGGAAATCCTCTAGGATCTTTTTTTGAAAATCATACATCTCAAAAGGAACTAAACCCTCGTCAAGAGAGATGATCTTGATATAATTGACAGCAAAATATACTGGATCATTTTTACATTTGATCCATTCATTAATTTGTTTCTTCGTAAACTGTATTTGGGTTCCTGCTTTCTTTAGATTAGGATTACCCAAATAGACATCATTACCAGCTGCCACGACAAAACTCAGTCACTACCTAGTATTTAGGTTGGATGATCATTCTCCAACTCTGTTAGTCTCTTCTCCCAAGTAACACCACCGTCTTTACCACGGCAAGGATTAATACAAGTATCGTCTCCTAACTTGTTACAAACCAACCCAGCAAGGTCAAGTTCGTTTCCTAGTTTATTTGTGCCAGTCCAGTAGTGCTGTCCGTTGATCCAGGTAGCACCACACTTAGGGCAGGTCTTTGTATTCATTATCGTACTCTTTGAGGAACTTTCGGAAATCAGTTGTATCTCTCACTAGTTGCCTCTTGAGTTTCCAACCCATCCATTTCATTTGAACTCTTACAAACGCATAGCGTACTTGGAGATCAGCATAAGCAAAGAGTTTCATAGTTTCTTCTACCCCGGCATATGCTACTAGGATTGCAAAGAACACAACAATAAAATAAGTACCGTACATACTGTAACTCTCTACTACATTCATTATAAGCTATGTAGTAAAAAATAACGTTACAAAATGTTACGTTTTAATAAGAATGTCTTTACAATAATATAAATTATTCTTCGTCTTTCATTTCCTCGTGTGCCATTCTCAGTATGTAATAGATGACATACAAAGTAAATACTAGACCTGTGCCGAGGATTGCTATTACTCCCCAGGGAAAATCATTTATCATCATGCTTATTGTGAATGTATTGTATTCCTATAATTGGCAAGACAATAACTCCAAATCCACACAATCCCAACCATATTTGACTTGCTGCCAGATGTTCAACGAGGGTAAGCATTATTCAACCCCCAGTAAATAAAAAATGCTATAGTGGAAAAAAGCACTATAGCATTAAAGATTGTGTTATTCATCGCTTGTGGAATATTGTTCCAGATATGTTTTAAGGGTTTTTATTAACTCGTCATACTGCTCCCAAATGAATTCGGAACCAGTTGAATTTTTATACAATTCACAGGCAAGAATTAGCCTGGTAATATCAACATCTTTTAATCGCATCATCGCACCATAACCCCAAAACTAATTATAACGAGAACAAATTTTATGAACTTTTATTGTCAGCAATTCCACGCACGAATCGATTTATTGATCCTGCTGTCTCGATCTTTAGCAGTTTTCTTGGAAGTTAGCTTTGATTTCATACCTTTCATTCTGGCACAAAATGACGCCCTGCGGGGATTTCCAACCTCCTTTGAAGGTGCCTTGAGATCAGATCCAGGATTTGCTCTTTCGTAAGATTTACGCCCCTTCTCATTCAGACCTCCTTTTTTATTCTGTCCTGCTTTACGGGTCCAAGCAGCACCTTCCTCTAGTTCAAAGTGATCGGATAGGTCTGCTTCTTCTCTCTTGATTGACTGAATGGGAACAGCAAAACGATCCCACGCTTTCTCACCATAGGAACATTCTTTTCTTGTTTCTGGTTTTTGGCAGAGCTTACAGAAACGCTTTTCTTCTTTCTCTTTCTTCTTTGCTTCCTCAGCAAGATGTTTGATTTCTTTATAGTCTTTCATGAGATGTATGAAACTGCTACTGCTCTAATATCATCGTTGGAAGCAAAGATTTTTTGTGTTGGTTCTTTGCTAATAACAATACTATCTGATGGTGCCATACTAAAAGTCGCTACCGTAGTTCCAGCAGCATTAGTAATTGTAACTAGATGAGTTGCATTTCCTCCAGCATCGTGAAATAAACGAACTTCCTTTGCGTTACCGAAGTTGCTTGCCGACCCAGCTGATGTTGCTAGGGTTGCTTCTGTTCCTAGAATTTTTAGTCTCATTTCTTTTGTCCTGGGTCCTGTATAGTATTTAGTTTGACGACATCGCAAGGAATGGTTACTGACGCAACATTATTATTAATATCGTGCCTGATATATGCCATCAATATTAAAACTATCTCTAGTTATTTATTTCTATGAAAACCTTCTGGTTCTGTTGCGTGTATCCAATCTTTCAGAGACCTTACATAGTCCCTTAGTTTTTCTGCTTGTTGTTCGTGGAAACCATCTCCGGTTTCTAGATAAATTTCTGTGTGGAGATCAGCGCCATCCAAACACTTCTTGATTATAGGGTTCCACGGTTCCCTGAATGAAGTGTTCCATTCGCGTGGCATATTTTGTTGTCACAACGGTAACATTATATTTATCTTTTGTTGCCACCCATCTGCTTCA
>Ga0169931_10007703_pt1 | contig 15901 bp, 7 predicted proteins | sample Kivu_15m_20L_FD_129675 | JGI IMG/M metagenome (GOLD analysis project Ga0169931, IMG submission 129675) | Freshwater microbial communities from Lake Kivu, Western Province, Rwanda to study Microbial Dark Matter (Phase II) - Kivu_15m_20L... | ecosystem: Environmental > Aquatic > Freshwater > Lake ...
AAATATATTAGATAATCATAAAGATAGAAGATTATGCTAGAAAACCTTGTTTAAAGCAAAAACGCTTTTTCTCCGTTAGTCAACAGCTAAATATAAAAAAAATAGTCTTTTGCTTATGAAAAAAGATGGCCTCAGACACAAGAACAACCATCAAGCTAGTAGCAGATTCTGATTGTTAACAACTAACCTGAAAATGACAACTATCATCAGATCAAACAAAAAATAAAAGCCAAAAATAATGATCTTATAGGTCAATAGCTGCGAATCAGCTCTTCAGCCCAAAATTTCAAACAAAATTTGTAAAAAACAGACAAAGACCCCAATCTTTAATACAATTATATTGTCCCAGCTTAGTAACTGATTAAGCAGTCTTATTTGTAAGAAGACTAAGGGTAATAATAATAAGAGTGCCATCCGGAACATCAACAGACGCTTCCTGTATCAAGAAGCTAGCAAAAGACTTATTTGTCCTTTAATATTGCCAAAATCAATCATAGACTTACCATATAAAACCCTAAAAGTAAACCAAGCAAGGGCTAACTGAAGTCCCTGAGTCGAGAAAAAGAGATAAGACCCAAGACTACCAATCGTTCTCGTCACTCAAGTTCATCCAAAAGCCATTTTGAGAGCCAAACAGGTCGAGTGTGGAAATCCAGAGTAATTCCTCAGAGTGCACTAGACTCAAGCACTACAAAAAGCATAGTAAACAACAACGTTGATGGAACTGCACATTAGATCTAAAGAAAATCAAAATTGGTTTCAAGAAAATAGCAGTTGTCAAGCATATACTTGAATCGTTTGTGAGATCGCATGATAGTTATTGCATGTATTATATATGATTGATCTTTAATCATGATAGTTTGGATATATAAGTATGAGTATGACTCAAATGAGGCTATTGATGGATGCGATCATAGCTTCAAAGATAGTGGCCCATTCAGAATTATCGGACATATGCTCGAGACCAATCTAACTCCTTCCATGGCCTAGGAGCACCGTTTCGAGGGAGAATAGGTCAAAGGGGCTTCCTGCTAGATGGGATGCTGGTCACACTATAGAAAGCTGAAGGTTTTAGTAGAATGAAACAAATCGTTGATCTTTTTGTATTCGAAACCGTGATTGTAGCTGAGGCTTGGTTGAATGGGTTGAAGTGTGGTCTTTTCTTCAAAGTTTTCAACAGGCAAACAGCACAAACTCACAACATTCTATAGTTAAAAGTTCATCTATTCTTTTTTTTCTTCATCTTTTTTCATCTGATCATGTATTTCCTCACACATTTAATGAATAAATCCTTCAAATTTGTTGTTTTTGATGTTTTCCCTGTGCGTTTAAGCAGTAATATGCTGAATTTCACTCATTTTTACGTCCAAGTAGTCTTCGTATTAACTTTTGCACACGTTGCAGTAGTAACTCTTGCTTTTGGGTTTGGCCACCAGCTGAATCAACTCAATTTTTACCAAATTTGATTTTTAATGATCATTTTCCATTTTTTGTTTCTAGTGCTCTTCCCTGTAGTAGGAATCATTCATGGTAAGTTTTCTCTGACTTGTATCTTCCTTACCTTGTCGTTGGGCAGGATGAAGCTAGAAGTGTAGTACCGCCTGTCCTTGTTGAAGCGAGGCGCCACTGAAACTCCCTTGGCTGAGCTCGGGCAGAAGGAGGCTTAGAGCTAGCGCGAAAAATTAGCAGTATAGTGCACGGGTTTCAGCAAAAAGCCGTGTTTAGTGCACTTTTTCTGGCATGTTTTGGGCTTCCTCCCCATAATAAAATATAATCAACTCAAAATCAAAAAAGGTAGCCTGAAGAGCTTGCAGCACACGTAGCACACATTCATATGCTGTAACGCAAATCAGTCACACACACCCTCTCAGAAAAACCAGCAAATGAAACACAAAAAGATTATTTGGATCAAAAATATGCCTTTGAAGTCACCATGATGCTCATCTATCCTGTATTCTCTGAATAATTTCGCAAATACTATCCTCGTCTTCTTACTTACTTTTGTTTTTCTCAGAGAAAAGGTCATCGATGCTTGCTACTGATCGTGTGCGTTTAAATTTTAATCTTGAATCTGCAGTTTTGTCAAATTCGAACAAAAGTCCGTTGCTTTATGCTCTGAAAAGTTCCTTAAAAAGCGCTGTGTATTATTCATTTTTCAAAGGAGGCACGTTGAGTGCTGTTGACGCTGCATTTTTTCTTCTTTCCAGTTAATCCAACAAGCTAGCATAATAAACTTTTTGCTTATTTTTTTATTATTAATATTTTTGTTTTTTATTAGCCTAGTTTACGATTTGATTGAATACTTCAAGGATCCAGTTTTTAGTCTACAAAGTCACAAGACCTTTCTCCAGACTGCTATTAATCTTGATTAGTGAGTCAAACAAACTTTATGTTTTTTAAACTGTTGCCAATATTTGTTGTATGACTGATATGTAAAAATACAATACTACAGAAACGTCTTAGAGAACTCTAGAACGCTAAAGAAATTGTTTAACACTGAATTGCACTTCACTTATGAAGGAAAATATTAGAGAATTCAGATGATTATTTGAAAGTTTGCTGGCCAAAAATTTGAAAAATGTTACAAGTTAGCCTAAGAGACACTGCTTTGATAGAACAGTCAATCTGAAGGAATCTTCTTATGGTCGAAGGGGACTTGAAAGACTGAAAATTTTATTGATAATATCACAGTTACGTCGCTAAGAAAACTAATTTTCTGAGAATTGTTAAAACCAAGAATGAAGAAATTGAGACAAATTTTATTTGAAAAGATGAGATTAACCGTTATAGCCTTCTTGACTGTTTGGAATAGAACTTTTTACTAATATTTTTGCAAACTTTATGAGCTCTAGTCTTAATTCCAAAGAATAATGTTTCTTTAGGCAAATCAAGTAATCAAGATTTGTATTGTTTTGCTGATTTTATGCCATATTTTTAGTCTGCATTAGCTAAGTAATCGTATTCACCATGCTTATTTTTCTCTGATCGTTGAAATCATCGTTTCTGACTGCCTATACCAACTGACTTACAATTTCTTGACAATATTCCTTACCCAATATAGAAATTACCTAAAAAAACCGTCGTTTTAGTTTTTCTTTGTCAGCATTCAACATAGTTTTTTCCATATTGATAAGGTAGGCATCCATGAGTCCCCACAGTTGCGATTTTTGTATCTATTTATCCTCTCTAGACATCCATTCTGAAAGATATTTGAAACCATTTATCCTCCATTATAGACCTCCTTCACATTTTTTCAGATGTTTTATTAGTGACATGATGAAACCGTTTTAAAAGTTAGCCAGAGTAGATGATTCGATGGTGTTTAGTATTATTTCTTGGAGTTTTTGCACTTTTTAGCCAGTGAATTTTTATTGTTGCAGTATTTCAATAAAACTTGAGTAAAAAAGGTCATAGTTTCCGTAAAAACGATGCAGATAAACCTATATAATCTTTCTACTTCCTTAGAGTATCTAACCAGAATATGACATACAAAGTTTTAAGAAAAACATTAAGCTTTCTTGGTCCTGAACGTTATCTCTGATGTTTTCTTTCATTTGAGTCAATATTTTTTAGTAAACGCTCAAACTCAACTCTACTTATTTCTTTTCTTTTATACTAGTTCTCAGAACTTGCAAAATCGGATACAAATCTGTTTTTGATGCCAATTTTTAATCTCTTCGATGACCTAAAACTTTAACCATAGAATTAAGCTGATACTGATAGATCTAAGGCTACTTTTTAAAGAGTACAAGCATGAGTTGAAAAAACAAATGCTAAAGTCTCTGATCGCCTAGTTCATTATTCACACTACTGGTCGTAATATTTGAACTTTAAATTTGCGAACCTTTTACTTAATCATCTTTCAACATTTTGACAATACTGTCGATTATTACTAACCCTGCCACGCGATTGTTGGAATTTTAAGTATGTTTCACGATCTACAAATTCTGTGAAACACACTCATAGATATGATTTTTATGCGATATGAGGTTATCATTAAGCTTACGCAGGAAACCTCTTTTGTTAACCCTGTCCTTAATCTGCTCGTAGACACTCTAGTCTCTACATGTATACAATCTTACCTTTTGATGGTCAGATCTTTGGCTTAGGCGTGGATGGATTCGATCATGTTGACGTAGACTGCTCTTTATCGAGATTTGGGGCCCAGACAGCCAACACTCGATGCACAGCCCATATTCTTAAAATAATATAATAAAGGATATCAGAATCGCAAAATCATCCATCTATCACTATAAACAAGCCGCAGCCATATGACTCTTATGCAAAAAATCATAACATTTCTTCTTCATTTTCAGCTACCAAACTTAGTCTGTTTTATAAATATGCATAGAATTCGATTTTATTCTGTCAGTCATAGATCGACCCACTCGGACTTATTCGCAGTCTTCAAACGTATTTACTGAAGCCTGACTCTGCTTTCTCGAACTTTAGTTGACTAATCTTAAAGATTTTTTGTTTATACTTGGTCTGTAAGAATTCTAACTGATTCTTTATCTTATTCTTTATGTCTTTCTCTATTAGATTTGTTTGGCTTGATTGAAAAGTCTGCTGAAACAACTTTGCTCGATATCCTTATCTTTTCTTCGTATGATTTCACTTGAGTTCTTGTTGATAGTCGGAGCGAAAGGATAAAATGACTCCTGAAGAGTTTAGTTTGCTGTTTTCTTATCATATAGTGATTCTCCTGAAGACAAAGGTCTCCTTGGCAGACTTTCAGCTATGGCTCTAGAATTCTAATTGATCCTTGGCTCAAAAGTGTAATCTTGTTTGATTTTTTGCTATATTTCCTTACTTAGTGCTTCTTTTTTCTTCAAAGCCTACTGCTATCTACTCTACATTCGATTGAAAAGATCGCCTAAATTCTACAAGTCAGTTATGAACTAGCTCTATATATGAAATAAAATACGTAAGGATCGATAGTGGGAGCAAAACTAGGTTAATAATACTTTTTAAGCTGTTCCTTTCTTTATCCTCTTTCTTTTAATATTTTTTAGAGTCGTCTATCTATTGTCTTTTGTTTGACATTTTTGCCCTTTTAAGATATCTCAGGCACGTCTCTGTGGTATCTTTATTGCTATTTTTTATGTAACTATTTGCCGAGATGAAGTTTTTTTTACTATATTTTTTTGCCGTACTAGATCAATCTTTGCTCTACTTTTTAACTTTACCGCCTTTTATTTCTAATTTTCTATATAATCAAAGTAATACAAGGTTAGTCTAGAGGACTTCAGATGTTTGCCTTTCGATCTAATACTATTTTTTAGTGATTTTAGTCAATCTAGATAGCAAATCACTAAGCTATTTTTTGTTCAAAGGTTTAACCTACTTTACTGGTATTTCTTTGGCAGCTATTTAGACTTTCTATTGCTGAGCGTTTTCCAGTTATTTATAGAGTTTAAGTTTATCCATTTTGGTAGGAATGTATTCCATCTTATTTTCAATTTGAATTAACGATAACACTATAATTCAAATCATTTTAATAAAGTTACGTACCTTTAAACAAAAAGATAAAGAAATCATTTTTGGAATTATTTTTAAATCAAATTTTCTAAATAAACTCAAGTTCTCCTAAATAATATAATGTTTACTTTGATCCAGCAACATCCGGTTGAACCAACTTGAAAATTTATGCACTATTTTCTTTTATTCGATAGATAAGTCACGCTGAGATGCAGTTTTGCTGAGCTCATGGTCGATTTTGCTGTTTTTGAGTCGACTTGCAGACAATACTGAAGAATTTTATACCATTTTAAGCTCACTAAATACCTAAAGTGTTCCAATGCCCCTATTGAGTCTTTCGAGAAGGTACTACAAGAGCTCTTTCATTATTTTGTGTACTTTTTGCCATCGATCTATCAACTCTTTCTGTTTAGCAGCCTAGCTCGTTTATCCCCAGCTGTACCACTCTTTTTTTACGTCGTCTCTTTGTTTTCCAACAACTTATAACCTCAAAAATATTTCATTGACACTCTGCTAACTGAGAGTATCATTTTTACCATTTCTTCTTGGCGAAGACTAATTACTTTTTTATTATTTTTATTCGATGAACAATTTTCGACTGACCTTCAATCTTTCGTAGTACTAATCTCTTTTTTCTTTCCGAGACGACGACAGTTGCTATTTTTACTTAGCCTCTGTTATGCGAGTTGTGGCCATTTGTTTCAGCTAAGCTATACTGAGCACCTTCATTTTATCTTTAAGGCTTTTATCGAATTATTCCTTAATTACTTTTTTGAATATCTCCGCGTTATCATTTGTAGGATTAAATTTCTGAAATACTTAATTTTTTGGTATTTTAAGCAAATGCTGAAATTGCGAGGCAAGATGTATATCATGATTCAATTTTACATAATGACTGAGGAACTAATGATTGGCTAGCGTGGCTAATTGAGAGCAAGTATTTTCGAACTATTCTTTATATGATTCTTCGAGGATTTATGAGAGTCCGCTGTGAGAGTGACTGGGTTTCATAACAGATCGATTGTATTATTACTATTGTATAATATATGATCAACATAAAGAAATTACAAGAGTACTTGCTTGCCATTCAGAACTAACATCCCGGCATAGTCAACAATATCTTCCTTGCCAATAACGATAGTACTTGCATTTCGATATAGACCATATTCTGGTTTCGACCAAATAGCGTTACTCTGAATCAAGCATCCTTGCAACTCTCCTAAACGACAGCATTTCGATCATCCACCTCACTCTGGCTGGTCAATAAGAAAAACAGTCGTTGGAGATGATCGCCTAGACTGACAACGAAGTCACTTTAGCCTACAGTATCAATGATACCTTCATATACGGAGTGCAGGTTAAAAAAAGTGAGATTAACGCTGGCAGGCAGATTGCAGTGAGATCATATAAATAGATAAAGCGACAATTCCAGCATGTCATAAATTGGGTGTAGAACTAGCTTGAATGATGATTATATCTTGGAAGTATTGGAATATATAAACTATCGATATTCTATAAAATGGGCTGTGCGTTGTGCCAATAAGCCAAAAGACATAAAAAAGTCACAAAAGATTATAAGGAATACAGGTATAGACTGAGAACTGTTGACTGTAGACGCAAGGAGACCAAGTTCGTGGATACTATCACAGAGAATGTTCAAGTTATATCTGATTGTATCTCGAACTAACAGGTTCAGTTTTGCATGCAGGCTTTAAGCAAACATCACCTCTTTCAAAGTATGAAAAGCTAGGCTTTAAGGAAGTTAAGTCAGGGGACTTTGTGGATGAGAGGAAAACAGGGATAGTATTTGTTCCATCAGGGAGAGATCGGACATAGTTTTTTTGTGATCTAAAAAGGAACAGTTAGTATCGAAATCGATGGAAAAACGATAGCAGAAATCAAAGAAGGAGAATGCTTCGGGTAGATTGCTTTACTTTGTCGAACTAAAAGATCTGCATCGGTTAAATGTCTATAGCAAGATACAACTTTTTTTGTAATAAGACCAAGTCAGTATAGAGCCATACTCGATTAAATGAGGACTTCTGAGACTTCGTTGAATCTTTAAGTCATTTAAAGAATTTCTTTGTTCCAATCGTTGAGCAATAAATAGAAATACAATTTGGCTCATCTAATCAAAAGAATAAATTTTGAGCAAGGAGACATCATATATAGCTAAAGAAGCGTTCCAACTGGGCTTTATATAGTCTCATAAGGTTAAATATAAATAAAAATACCTGGAAAAAATAAAATCAAAATAGGTCAGTTGTAAGTATTCGGAGAAAATGCTCTTAAATAGTAAAGTAGACGTGAGTAGATCGCCACTTGCATTGAAGATTCTGTTTGCCTTGTGATTGGAAAAGCAGACGTATCGCTTGCTCTTGGAGACAAGATAAATAACATAGTCTTTTACAATATACAGAAAAGAGCTTTGCTTTAAATTTAAGTTTTCAGAAAATACAGCAATAAAGAGCTTGATAAAATCATCATGGGATTCAGTTGCTTACCGATGGAAGACGGTCAAAAAATGTAGGCTATTCGCTATAGAGGCATAGTGATAGCTCTCGAAGGAGGCATAAACAATCTTCCTTAGGGATCTTTATTCAATCTAAAAAAGTGGGTAATGGGTGACTAGTAAGGATAAAATCTAATAAAAAATGGAGCAGGGCACATAAGCTACATTCCTTTTACTGCTCTTAACGATTTAGTTTAATAAATTGATAACAAACAAAGTCTCTTTAGGGCATCACAGAAATGCATATAGTAGAGAGACGATCAGTTCAATCTGAGTGATCTTTAGATTGTTCGAAAGTTAGGTCAAGGCACCTTCGGACAAGTGTTTCTAGTACGAAGCAAGAAAACAGCAGGCGGTCTTTATGCCCTTAAATGTCTGTCAAAAAAGCAAATAATTGTTGAATAGATGGCAGCTAGTGTCATAGAAGAAAAACGGGTCTTACAAAAAGCTATTTTTCCTTTTATAGTGGGCTTTGTTAAAGCTTTTCATGACAAAAAATACATTTTTTTGTTACTATAGTACCTAAAAGGAACCTAAATGTTCGCAGTTTTGCGTTAAATACTAGTTCTCAGTAAATACATGGTGTGCTATTTTTTCGGCTGCATTCTTCTGTCCATTTAATACCTTCACGCTAATAATATCATATATAGGGACATTAAACCCTAGAACTCAGTGATAGATCACAAAGGAAAGGTCCATCTGATCGACTTGGGAACAGCCAAGTACTTAAAATCTGCAGACAGTTATAAGACATCAACCATCATAGGTACACCGCACTACATGGCTCCTGAAGTATTCTAAGGTAAAGGATACTCTTTTGAAGCAGATTTGTGGTCTTTGGGAATTCTTCTGTACGAGCTAGTATGTATGTAGCTGCCTTTTGGAGACAGAATCGTCGATGATGACCCTTACAAAATATATAAAACCATCAAGAAAAGTTAACTAAATTTTCCTTAGAGCGTATAAGACGAAAAAACTAAAGATTTGATAAAATTCATCTTACTAAAAGATCCTAAAGTACGAAGACAGAAAGTGACCTTTTAGAAGATAAAAAAACATTAATTTTTCTAAGGTTTTAGCTGGGAGGCTCTACTTTCCGAAAAACTTATACCACCCTACATACCTAAGGCATTCGAGTACGGTCAAGTTTAATAAAAACAATAAATCTAACCTCAACCTTTTCTTAAATATTTTTACCCAAATTCTACTGCGGGCACTGTTACTTAATGGAACTAAAAAATATGATCAAATTACTTACTTTAAGTCATCATATATAAGCATTGATATCATACGGCAGTGGTCTTCTTTTTGACCTTCAATTTCTTCGACCGACCATCAAGCTAACTGATCAACGACTCGACTAAGTTTATAGTATTCTGGAAGGCAACATCTTTTGCTTTTTTGAAATCTCTACCACCGTTGCTGATGGCGTCTAGCTCTCCTAGATCATCTCTACTTGATCTAATTGAGTCTATTTCATCTGCTTTTGCCATGAATTTGGAGATAGATGCTGATAGTGAAGCCGATCCTGAGGACATACGCGATTTGCGGTATTATGACTAATCGTTATGTTTTTGATGTTTGATATGCAACACCATAAGTTCATCCTAGGTCTACTTTAGTTGTGATCTTAGTCTAGCGATTTGCTATTGATTTGATTCCTTATTGGACTCCAATTCGACCTGAAGCAAAGCCAATTCTTCCATAGTCTTTTCGACTCTTTGTTAGTACTCGTTTAGCATGCAGTTAGCAGCTCTAGCTTAGTTTTATAGGCCTTAGTTAGCGTTTTATAGTTCTACTACTTGTTTTTGAAATTACTAGAACTTGTTTTTGAACTCGTTGCGTTATTTTTTCATATGCTACAACTACCTCTCAAGAGAACCAGTCTGCTGTTTCTTAGTTTCCTTCATATTTCATACCATACTTTGCTGTTGGTGATTTAAAGTAGTAAACTTTGTACTTTGTTTCGTAGATCCGAGTTTTATTGCTCTAGCTCAGTGATCATAGAATTGGTCTATTCTGAGTGGTTATTGAGTTACACTGGTAGAGCATGAATTGTTCATTGAGTTCGTCGAATTGAGCGCTGCGTTAGTCGTACATTGCTTTGTAGTCGGCCATGGGCTGATATTATTAAAAATAGCAATCATAACTGTTCTGTTACTAAGAAAAAATGAATACAATAAAAGATTAATACATGAAAATATTCAACTAGGGTATATAACTGTCATCTAAAAATCATTTTTACATATTATTTTGTTACAAGCTGTCATTTCTTTATAATTGATACTTGCTTTTATGTTAGATTTAAATTCCTAACCAACCTGGTAACCAATCCTCTAGAACCTCTTATCCATCTCATAAAAACTCCATCAAAGCGTTCTCCAACAACAAAAACCCTCCCCGATTCCACCGAATCTCTAAGCATACTCATACGTCTACGATCAATGCATAAGCAAACCTTCGCGAAGCTAAGCTATGCTATCTAAATTTAAATAGCTTTTACTGGGGCATCTCAAGAGAACGATTGCTTTTAAGGAAAATTGTAACATGATTAAAGAGTTTAATGATCTTTGGTTGTCGTATGGGAGGTATGCCAAGTTTTTAGCAAAAAAAGTTTTTGGCTATCTGGTAAAAATTTTGTGATGTAGGATAGATATTTTTTGCAAGGAAGAGAGATAGACACTTTGTAACAAATCGCAGTCGATATTTTCAATACTCAAATATTGGGAACTGAACATAAACGAACGATGTTTATTAATTTTTTCGTCAGAAACCTTGGTCAGGTAAGCTAAAAGTAACTTAGATGCGTAACGAGATGACAATTACAAAAAACTACCTTTGGACATTTACTGATAATCTTTTGATCATAAGTCCTAAACTTTTCTAAGAATTACATGTAACTGACTCATAAATTAGAAAGTTTTTATCTGCTAGACTTAAAATTTCTACAAATACAAATTCCTTCAATGCAAGTACTTAACTCCACTTTTCTACTACAATCAAATCCGTAATCTGATTCATTTTGAATACGCTATTCGTAGACTTTGTATATCTTTTCCTCAATCTTTTATGATGAAAACTTAGCTCATTCTTACCATGCTGTTTTTCAAAGAATTAATACAGCCTTATACCGATATACTATTGGAACATCCTCAAGGGCTTATTTGGGCTTTGAAAAATAAAAAAATACAAGTAAAAATGTGATAAGATAGTTGCTGAATGTTGTTGTTGAAATTCATAGCGTCTACGAAGGCTTCGATAAAATTAAGCTCAAATATTATGACTACCTTGTTTAATAGGGCAAAAAATTGATTGAGTCTTTCACTTAAAGTCAAAGTTAGTTAGAAAAAATTACTAAAATTTCATAGTTTTTCGACGATCGTATGTAAACTTTGACAGTCGGATTCTACAAAAATCAATAACTTTACGCTACATAGACCAATGCCATGTAGACAGTGATTGGCAAATGGAGTCAACTCAATGAAGTTCTTTTCAATTTTTGCAAAAAATCAGTATAAAATGGAAGCTTTAACTTAAGCAAGTCTATAGTCCAGAAAGTCTTCTAGAAGTTAGCCAGCAAAGATGAGTTCCTACATAAATGCGAGCAATGGATTCAAAACATTATATTGAAGTAAGAATGGTTGATATAAAAAGTTGGAATTTTCATAGATTTCGTGCATTAAGTGTACCTGTGTGAGTATGTAGATGCGGAGGTGAAAAATTACATAAGCTCATAACTGATTACAAGTAAAATCAGATAGCTATCCAGGTTCCTCAGGTGAACTGTAAGGTGCTTTCTTCACAAATGTGGTAAGCTAAATTTAAAAATTAAATAAGTATTAGGCCAAATTTGCCTTAGTATCTTCAGGCTGCCTGGAATGCATACTCAAGTAGATTTATTTAAGGTTGCCCCAAAAAACAGCTTACTTTTATGCCTTTATCGACTAAAATTTAACTACAGCTTCGTCTTAACTCTAAATCTGTTTCTGTAAGATGCAATTTGTTGCAAACTTGTATACTTTACGCACTTTTAGACGGTAAAAAGCCCATCTAGCAACTTATGGCATAGCTAGTTATATAAAAAGATTTGGTTTTAGCCTTCGCAAGAGCCACTAAACTAATTATGATTCAAGATGATATAGTATCAATAGATTGGGACTGTTAGATGCCCTAGCAATCCGATTTATCAGTGCAAATATAAACTGTATAAAATTTCACTAAGGCTATAGAGCAAGATCGAAACATTTTGATGGAAGCTGGAGTGGTTAGATTTTTAAAAAGAACAAAGGAAGCTACTTTTGAAGATATCTATGATAGTTTGTGCCACAGTATAAAGCTTTTCAGGCCGCAGCCTTCGGTATTTGTGATTTTATGCAGGTTGTCAAAACAGTGATAGAAAAGATGATACGAAGGGACTTCATTTAGCAAAATGAACAAGGACTATATATATACAAAGCTTGATTTGCATATTGTCTATTCAAAATAATCTAGAAAAATAAAAAATTAAATATAAGCATCGAAGATTTGTTTAGATATACAGTTTCAAAGTGAGTTGAAAATAAAATCTTAAAATACTTCTTTTTGTATGAAATTTTAATAAAATGCAAAAATTTATTAACTATCACATCTTCCACTTGCCTTTGCTACTAATACTACTATTTTTCAAAATCAAAGAATTCCCAAGCTATTTTCTTTGCTGTCTACATAACTCATAACTTACTTTACTGAGCTACACCTTCCTCTTTCCCCGAAAACCGTCTTATCTTATCCGAAAAACTTTTCTAAATAGACTATTGTATACTTTGTGGCTACTATTTTTATGTTTTTCTTTAACTACCAGCCTTTCTAACCATTGATCTCTGGGAGTTGTCAGTCGGTTGAATGGCGTAGTTGGGCTTGACTACTATTACTGACTTGCTTGAAGGGTTTTTTTGATTTTTGTTTGTATTTTCTTTGAGAATTTGATTGTTTATTATCCAGTTATTATGTATAATTCTATTCTATTTGCCTTCTTCATTCACTAAACGACCAACTATGCCTTACTTTTTGACTTCTTTTTTGACCAGATCATTCTACTTCCGTCTGCCAGTCGTAGTCTATATATCTGTTTAGCTATTGTCTTTTATTTACTTATCTTTTGCTAGTTTTCTGGTACTAGACTGCCTATTGCTTTATGTGCTTTGTGCCTGATGCTTCAATATATTGATTTTGTCCTGGAGCCGATCGTTGATTTTTGCTTATTTTTTGGGGTAGAGAGGCGTATCGTTGTTCCGCGGAACCTCAGTATAACGACATATGTACATTTGTTTAAATTCTGGCAAATATTTTCTTTTTCTTTCATCCAGGCTTACCTTAGATCAGTCCATTTCTTGGTCACGTTCATCTCAGTCAAAATAGAACTTGTTTTGTCTGCCTTTATCACTTGTTTTGCTACTAAAATCTTGCCAGAAAGAGATTTGTTGACATCAGTAGTAGTCAAAGGCTATTATTGTTTTCTACTTTTTACTGAATCGGATCGAGGTTTTACTTCAATCACTGAAGGTCTTGCTGGATTGATCTGAGCTATTACGCTGCTTGAATCATACTAATGTTCCTACGATTATTTATTTTTCCAACTTAGAGATTTCACATTTTTCTTTTTCTTTTTTGAAGCAGGACGCTATCCCTGCCTTCTTCTCGAATTCAGAAAAGTATTAGTTAACAGAACTTCTTCCTAGGTAGTCTGAGCTGTAATATTCCACTGTTTTGACTTGATAAGCCCTCTTTCCATAAGTTTAGTATGCAGATTATTCAACTGATGAATGAATACCTAATCGACTTCTATACCTTCTTTCCTGGAGTTGAGATACTCGAGAACTTTATAGATATTCCACTGGTATCTACATTTCTTCTTTTTTACTTAACCATTAAATATATTGCGATGATACAGAATGGTCTGCTTTAGCTATGCCAGCCATGTACTAGTACTGTTCCGTGTTATTGTTTTGCCTCATCGATGAAACCTACGACTGCGTTGACGACATTCTGATCAACTATGTTTTGAATATTGTTCTCGGTCCAGTCAAAAGTGAGAAAACACATGCCTTTGACTACTGTATTGTTGGGGCATTGTCTTCCTGCGCAGTTGATCACATGGGTGATTTGGTTGAGTGTGAGCCACTAGATGTCCTGGGTAGGAAGGAAAATACGTGTGCGATGAGCTCGTCGCCCATGTAGATGCAGTCGGATATTTTTAAAGGTACGGAGAGCTACTATTGGGGCAGGTGATCGTTATTATTCAGCATTGTTTTAATTTACAACTGAATAGTAACAAAAATATCAACCATCAAACATTTAAAAGACATATTTGAAGCCCAAAGAATATTCATATTCTATTTTTCAGTTTTATCTCACATACAATGATTTATTGTTTAAATTTAAAAAAAATGATTTTTGCCACATTAATAAAAAACTTCAAGCGCTTGCCTAAAATCATTGTACTATACAACATTTCAAGACCTGAGCAATTCACGAAGATTTGCGAACTCTTTATTCATCTCTAATTGGTACTCGATTATTTGTAAACTCATCTAAGCTTACATAGCGTCTATTTCCTCAACTACTTTGGTCAACTCTCTACCCTCCTCAAAATGCTATAGCTCCTTATTGACACTACTCTTAAACTACTCGACTTATTTTCTTTTGTTTTAAATCTCTCTTTGAAATTTTTAGCAAAACTTTTGTTTTTTCTATTAAATTTTTCTTACTTTTTACGACATCTATGCTCTGAGCTGTTTATGAGCATACTATTGACTTCTTTTTGCTTTCTATATATTCGCCTGGTAATTTTTTAGAACCAACAAAAAATCTTTTTTTTATTGTTTCGATCGCGCTTCAGTGTTATCGCACATCATGGGACCCATTCTCTTTTCAACAGCTCTTGAAATTTCTTATATTTTCTTTGTAAACTTAATCCTACTTGCATGTCGGCTAGACCACTTAAGGTCTGCCTTAATCGACTGACCCTTTCATATTGTTCAGTTAATGCTTTCATGTGTGTTCCATGACTTTAACTTAAAAACTCAACGATTTCTTTGTATTGTTGCATATGCTAATAAAGTAATTACAGTTCTAAAATCATCCTAAATCATAAATACGCATTAACTTATGCATCTACTACCTTTCTTTGTGGCCCTTCTTATCCATTCTACCGGAGGAAACCAAATCTTCAACGTCTTAGACCGGTTGTAGATTCATTTTAGGTGGCAATTTGTGGACAGATTTGATCTTCTTTTTGCTTACAGTTTAGCTATCGATGTTTAGTTGAGATTTGTTTGTCTGACTAGTGGTGCCTAACTTGTCGAGTGCCTCTATACTGCTTTTTGTGTTTATTTTTATTGGAACTGGAGAACTGCTTTTTTTGGGGGACTAGTCAGGTATGCTCTTTCTAGGTGATAAGGATGGATTGCTTTTTTTGCGTCCAAGTGAATCATTTTTACTCTTTGAAAGGTCTTAAACGACGATCTGCGAGCGGCTTGCAGTACAACCCATATTAAATAAATATTATTTCATCAGCAAACAAACATTTAGCGTTACTTACAAGTAAAAATTAAAATAATTTTTATTCTACAGATCAAGAACAGATCTAAATCATTAATATTGTTCAGCATAGGAAGAAACAATTTTTCTTCTAGCGCACTTTTTTCTAACTTTTTTTCTATGATTCAAGCGAAATATCGGTAAGGGGCAGAGTCTGATACGTTCTGATTATTTTTTTGGGTTGCAAATAGTAATACTTAATTTTGGTGAGCAACACATTCTGAGATGGATCGATTGCTGGAAAATCACTGCACTTCTTACCGTTTTTCTTTGCAGGATACGCAACGTACTACTAAGGACTTACCTTCAATCTAAGCTGATGCTATCTAG